>Ga0114931_10005996_pt1 | contig 15010 bp, 12 predicted proteins | sample 2SBtaG_FD_89579 | JGI IMG/M metagenome (GOLD analysis project Ga0114931, IMG submission 89579) | Deep subsurface microbial communities from Kolumbo volcano to uncover new lineages of life (NeLLi) - 2SBTROV14_V59a metaG | ecosystem: Environmental > Aquatic > Marine > Volcanic | place: Kolumbo...
GATCACGGCCGTGATCGCGGGTGAGAACCCGGGATCGAAGCTGGCCAGGGCCCAGGCCCTCGGGGTGCCCGTCCTGAACGAGCAGGACCTGAAACGCCTGTTGAAGGGGGAGGCCGTCCCTTGAGCTGGATACCTGCCCCTGTGTCCGCAGGGGCCCTGTTGAACCGCTGTACCGACCAGAGGGATTCGCTATGAGCGACCATGTATATAAGAAGATCGAACTGACAGGCTCCTCTCACGTGAGCACCGATGAGGCCATCCGCAACGCCATCGCCAAGGCCTACAAGACCCTCGAAAACCTGGACTGGTTCGAGGTCATGGAGACCCGTGGCTATATCAAGGACGGCAAGGTGGAGTACTGGCAGGTGACCATCAAGGTGGGTTTTCGCCTGAAGGGATAGCGCCGCTCAGGCCCGGGTCCACCGGCAGGCGGTCCATGGGGGCCGCGCTGGGCAGCCGGGCCGCGCACGGATTCATCTGCCGGGAGATACGAAGATGCACAAGCCGCAGACCGTCCAGCGTGTAGCGGTGTGGAGTCGCGGTGTGAGGCTGGCCCACTGGCTGATGGCGGCCGGTGTGCTGGGCCTGCTCGCTACGGGCTATCTGCTCCACTGGTTCCCCGGCCAACAGGCCGAGCTGGACTATCACTACCTGACCGGTTACCTGCTGGTGGCCGGGCTGGCGGTTCGTGTCTATCTGCTCCTGTTCGGCCGGGCGGAGGCCCACTGGCGCGCCCTGATGCCGGACGCCGGCTCGGGGCGGGCGGCCCTCGCCATGCTGCGTTTCTACCTGAGCCTGGGCCGCTTTCCGATGCCCCGCTGGTATGCCCACAACCCGCTGTGGGGCCCGATCTATCTGTTGATCTTCGGTGTCCTGATCGCCCAGGTGGTCACGGGCCTGGGGGTGGGGGAGTACTGGCTGGCGGAGGAGCCCGCACTGTCCTGGCACACAGTGGGTGCACGGGTGATCCTGGGTTTTGCCATACTGCATATCCTGGCAGTGTTCCTTCACGATCTCTACGGTACTGGATCCGATTGTTCAGCGATGATCAATGGGCACCGTACCTTTAGCCGACCCCCGCTGATCGGTGGACTCGATGCCCTGGATGCGCGCCTGCGCAGCCTGGAGAACCGCCCGCCCGGGTCCGGGGACCGCGGCAGACAATCAACAGACACAGAGGACTGAGACCATGACGGCCAGGAAGATCCTGATGATCGTAGGGGACTATGTCGAGGACTATGAGGTCATGGTGCCCTTTCAGGCATTGCAGATGGTGGGCCACGAGGTCCACGCGGTGTGTCCGGACAAGGCCGCCGGTGAGCAGGTGCGCACCGCCGTACACGACTTCGACGGGACCCAGACCTACAGCGAGAAGCCCGGCCACAACTTCACCCTCAATGCGGACTTCGCCGGCCTCGATCCCGGGCACTACGACGCCCTTGTGGTCCCGGGCGGCCGGGCACCGGAATACATCAGGCTCAACGAGGCGGTCCTGGAGATGGTGCGCCACTTCTCGGAACACGACAAACCGATCGCGGCGATCTGTCATGGGGCGCAGCTCCTGGCCGCCGCCGGTGCGATCGAGGGCAGGGCCTGCACCGCCTATCCGGCCGTGGCCCCCGAGGTGCGCAGCGCCGGGGGGCGCTGGGTCGAGACCCCCATCGACGGGGTACAGGTGGACGGCACCCTGGTCACCGCACCGGCCTGGCCGGCCCACCCCCGGTGGCTGGCGGCCTTCCTCGCCGTCCTGGGGACGCAGGTCACCCCCTGATCCCCGGAGACCCGCTGGCGGGATGAGCCCCGGGTTCCCGATCGGCGTTCGGGGACGTCGGGCGCAGCCCCGACCGCTCGGCACCTGTGGGCCGGCCTTCCGGCCGACTCGATGCAGTGGAAACAGAGACCCGTGACCCGAGTCCCCCATGCCTTCCCATCCATGACAGCCCAGCCCGCAGTGCTGATGGGCGAGGTCCGGGGACACCGCGTGCTGGTCGCCGGCACGATGGGTCTGGGCAAGTCGACGCTGGTGGCGGCCCTGGCGGCGGAGCTCGACCGGGACGGGGAGCCCATCCGCTGCATCAGCGCCGATCCGGGCTCCCCGGCCTTCGGGGTACCCGGTGCCCTGTCCGTGGGGAGCCTAAGGGGGGCATCGTGGGTGACCGAGACCTCGGACGGGCTGTGCACCCTGGACGCGGCCCGCTTTCGGCTGCCCCTGGTGGCCGCCCTGGGCCGGCTGGCAGAGACCGTCGAGGGCCCAATGATCATAGATGCCCCGGGCGTGGTCCGTGGCGTGGCGGGGGCGGAGCTGCTTCTCGGTCTGGCCGAGGCCGGTACTGTGGACCTGATCCTCTACCTGCACCGCCCGGGACGGCCCCTCTACCTGGATCAGGAACTCAGGGCCCTGGGTGTGCCGGTGCTCCTGGTGGAGGCGCCGGCCCAGGCCAGGGCGCCCGGCAAGGGGGCCCGGGCCCGGCAGCGGACCCGGCTGTGGGAACGCTACCTGGCCGATGCCGTGGTACAGGCCCTTCCCCTGACCGAGATCTCCCTGGTGGGCACCCCGCCGCCGATCTCGGTGCCCGAGGCCTGGGTCGGGCGTCAGGTGGCCTGGCAGTCCTCGGGGCGCACCCTGACTCTGGGCGAGGTCGTGGGGCTCGGCGGGGACGGGCTGCTCCGTCTGCGGCTGGGGCACTGTCCTCCGCGCTCGGAGCCGCCCACCCTGGTCATACGCGATGCAGGCCGTGATCCCTCCGGACGCCTCAATACCCTCAAGTCATTCGGGAGCGGAACCGTGAGCTTCGTCCCGCCGCCCGACATCCATCCCTATGCGGCGATCAAGGCGACCGGGCCCTGCCCGGTGGTGCGCGTCGGGGCCGTGATGGCGACCTTGGTCAATGGCGTGTTTGGCGATCCGCTGCTGCACCTGCGGCTGCGCCATCGGCGGCGCAGCCTGTTGTTCGACCTGGGTGAAGGCAACCGGCTCGCGGCGCGCATCGCCCATCAGGTGAGCGATGTCTTTCTGAGTCATGCCCATGCCGACCACATCTCCGGGTTCCTGTGGCTGTTGCGGTCCCGGATCGGTGAGTTTCCGGCGTGCCGGCTCTACGGCCCGCCCGGTATCGCCGAGCACATCGAGGGCCTGGTGCGGGGTTTCGAGTGGGACCGGGCGGGGGTCATGCGGCCACGGTTCCGGGTGTGCGAGCTGCACGACGGTGTGCAGTATCACTATACCGTCATTGCCGGGCAGCCTGGCCCCCAGCCGGCAGGAGAATCGCCGGATCGTGAGGGTCTGTTGCGGGAGGAAGCGGAGCTGCGGGTGCGCGCCATCACCCTGGACCACCATGGACTGGCCGTCCTGGCCTATGCCTTCGAGCAGCCCCGCCAGTTCAATATACGCAAGGACCGCCTCGAGTGCCGCGGTCTGGCGCCGGGGCCGTGGCTCACCGAGCTGAAGGCGGCGCTCGCGCGGGGTGATAGCGATGCCCTGCTGTCCCTGCCGGACGGGAGCCGGTCGCGGGTCGGGGCGCTGGCCGAAGACCTGGTCCTGGTGCGGCCCGGCGTACGCCTGGTCTATGCGACCGACCTGGCCGACTCGCCCGCGAACCGGGGGCGTCTGGTGCGCCTGGCCCGTGGGGCCCACACCCTGTTCTGTGAGAGCCCGTTCCTGGAGGGAGACGCCGAGCAGGCGGCCCGCACCGGTCACCTGAGTACCCGTGCCTGTGGTGAGATCGCCTGCGCGGCCGAGGTCGGGCAACTGGTGCCCTTCCACTTCTCGCGACGCTACGAGGACGATCCACGGCAGCTCTATGCCGAGATCTCTCAGGCCTGTCCGCGTGTGGTGGTCCCCTCCTGATCCGCTGGGGCGGGTCTCACAGGGCCTGCCAGGCGGGGTGGTCACGGATGAGCTGCAGGGCCTGGCGCAGGAGTGATCTGCCGGGTTCCACCTTGGGCCATACCGAGGCACCGGAGGGATGGGGGAGGGGGATGGCATCCGCCGTCACACCACAGCGCGTGATGCGGTACTGTCGGCCGATGACCTCCTCCAGTCTGCCCGCGGCCATGAGCTGTCCGATGGCCAGCCTGCCCACCGGTATGAGCAGGCTGGGGCGCAGCATGCCCAGCTCGATGTCCAGCCAGGCCGCGCATCGGGCGATCTCCTGCGCACTCGGGACGCGGTCGCCCCCCTTGGGCAGTCTGCCGGGAAAGCAGCGGCAGACTGCGGCCATGTAGACCTTGTGGCAAAAGCCATCCTCGTCCATGCCGATCTCCCGGAACCAGCCGAACAAGGTCTTCCCGGCGGTCCAGGCGAAGGGTCTGTGCAGTTCGATCTCTCTCGGGCCGGGGGCCTGCCCGATGAGCAGTACCTTGCTGACCACGGGCTCGCCGGTGACCGGCGGACCCTGCATCCGCGGACACCGGGCGCAGCGATGAAGCCGCGCCTGATGGAGGCGTATGGCGTCCTGTGTAGGGGTCAAGCGGGGTCCCGGAGCAGGCACTAAACGGCCGTCCCGGACCTCGGGAGCCGGTGGAGGGTCAGGTCTCCTGTGCTGCTCGTACCCGGGTGCTTGGCGAGCCCGGACTGCCCTGGGTGGTCTGAGTGCCTCATGGGGACCGGGCGCGTCGAGGCTCACTCACAATGGATGGTGTCGGACAGGGGGTGGGACGATCCGCTGGCGGTGTCCCGGGCCCGGTCTCTGGCCTCCCTCTCCAGGTGCCCGCGGCGCCTCCTGCCAGTGCGCTCCCCGCGATGAGCAGGGTGCTCATCATGCCCTTACTCATGTGGCCTTCTCCGTGTCTTGTCTAAATCTATGTCAAGGAAGCCCTGAGCTATACCCGTCGCACCTGGATTTTCGGCGTCCAGGTCCCGCGTCTCTGGGCGCATGACGGAGTGGGAACAAAGGATAACTCTTTCTGGGTATATAATCACACGGTACGGAAGAACTACTCACACGCCGCAGGAGCCGCCACCGATATTGGCTGTTTCTTCCGGAAAACGCCGTAAATACGCCCCTGTAGGCTCGACGGCGGCATCCCTGCCGCCGACGTTTCCTCCAGAAACAACCAATATCGATGACTGAGTGCCAAACTGCAACCTTTTGGGCACCGTGGGTGAGTAGTTACGACATGTAAAGGCATCTCTAATCTATGTGGACATGCACCGTGTTCTTTTACCGAGAATGCGCTTTAAGCCTATCATAAGACTTCCGGGGCATTGTGCAAGGCCGATGATGGATACTTATAGAACAGTGCCCTCCGTGAATCGCAAGGGTATCCCAGATCGCCAGACACTTGGCCACATGACCGATCGGTTCATGTATTTTTTTCTCGGCTGGCGCAAGGGTGAGATACGGTGCCGCGTCGCTACGCTCAGGTCCCATCGCCCCGATGAGAGCCCGCAGGAACTGGGGAGAAGACTCATCGCGATCCACGCCCCTCTGTCCCTGCTTGGTGGCGCATGACTCCAGGTCCCGGTATTCATTACGGCCATTGGGACCCCACTGAAACTGCTGGGTCTGGGTAGCGGCACGGCGGTCATGATGCGCATGCACATGGCCCTGCTTCTGGAGATCGCCCACTTGTTTGAGCGTGACATCGACGATGTCGCGCGGGTGAAGGAGATGGTCGCGGTTATTGCCGCGACGGGGCTGAACAGGTTCGCGGTCGCGGGTACCGGGACCGCCGAGGGCTTTTTCGGCCCCTTGAGCCTGGTGGACGAACTACCACTGACAACGACACTGATTCTTAGAGCCATTGCGGATATCGCCAAGAGCCAGGGGGGAGACCTCAGCGATCCAGAGGCGCGGATGGCCTGCGTTCAGGTCCTTGCGCTGGGTGTGCGTACCAAGAAGGACGAGGCGGCGGACCTCGGATACTATGGAATGCGGATCACAATGGGCCTCTATTTTGAACGGGATGTGCTGGAGTATGCGGCAGGCGTCCAGGGTCCGCACATCCCCGGCCTGATCGAGGTCATGCGGGGTATCGCCGCCCGATTCGGAGTGGTGATCTCCGACAAGGTCGCCGCCCAGATGGTCCCCATTGCGGGAGCAGCGAGTGGGGCCACACTGAACCTGATATTCATCAATCACTATCAGGACGTGGCCAGGGGGCATTTCATCGTTCGGCGCCTGGAGCGGCAGTACGGTGTAGAGGCCATCAAGGCAGTATATGAACGACTCGCGGAAGAAGAGGCGCAGGCGGAGCAGGAGTTCAGCCCGGTGGAGGGCTGGTGAGTATTGTCACCGCCAGCGGCCGATCCATAATAGAATAGAATAGATCAGGGATTGCTGAGGCCGTGCGGGCCTCGACCTTCTTGTCGCGGTATCTCATGAGGCTCTATGGAATGAAAATAGGACAGTACCACATCAGTCTCCTGAACAGCCTTCTGCTCTTCGTCCCGATTGCCTTCGTATTGAAGTACACCCATGCGGATGGCACCTGGATATTCATCGTATCCGGGCTCGCCATTATCCCTTTGGCGGGGATCCTGGGGGAGGCGACGGAGCACCTGTCCGAGCACGTGGGACCGGGTATCGGCGGGCTGTTGAACGCCACCTTCGGTAATGCGGCGGAACTGATCATCTCCATCTTTGCGCTTCAGGCGGGGCTGTACGGGGTGGTAAAGGCCTCGATCACGGGATCGATCATCGGCAACATATTGCTGGTGTTGGGGGCCAGTGCCGTGGCCGGGGGAGTGAGATACAAGACCCAGGAATTCAATGCGCTCGCTGCCGGAATGAACTCCACCCTTCTGCTTCTGAGCACGGCGGGCCTGGTGGTCCCGGCCCTGTTCTACTATCTGCTCCTGACCCATGACGTGCCGGCGAATGAGATCACGCGTCTGGATCTGGACGTGAGTCTGGATGTGGCGATCGTCCTGTTTATCACCTATATCCTGAGTCTGGTATTTTCCCTGCAGACACATAGGCACCTGTTCGATACGACGGACTATGACAGCCCGGAGAATGGTGCCTATGAGTCGTGGGGCATCCGCAAGGCGGTGGCGGTCTTGGCGGTTGCCACCATTTTCGTCGCCTTTATGAGCGAGTTCCTGGTGCATACTATCGAGGAGGTGACGACCACCATGGGGATGACGGAGGTCTTCGTCGGTGTGATCATCGTGGCGATCGTCGGCAATGCGGCGGAGCACAGTGCTGCGGTGATGATGGCCTTGAAGAACAAGATGGACATCTCGGTGACGATTGCGATCGGCTCCAGCAGCCAGGTCGCCCTGTTCCTGGCACCCGTGCTGGTATTTCTGAGCTACTTCATCGGGCCTGCACCGATGGACCTGGTATTTACCCCATTGGAGGTCCTGGCCATTATCCTCTCTGCCATCCTGGTCAATTTCGTGGCATTGGACGGCAAGACCCATTGGATGGAGGGCGTTCAGCTCCTGGCGGTCTATTTTATCCTGGGCATCGCCTTCTATCTTCTTCCGCCCTGGGGAGGCTGATGGGAGATCGCCGTGCTATTCGCGGCCCGGCTGTTGGGGAAGCCCCGGTCTATTCGTGACTCGGCTGCTGGCGGTCGCCGACCCCCGGCTCTGGGCATCCATCGCCCGCCCGGCCCTTCGGCCCGCCTGCGCCCGGGGCGGTCGAGTGGTGCACGTGGATTCAGGTCCCTCGGGGCCCTAGGAATCTCCAGGCAGGGTTCAGGCCTGTCGGCCTTCGTCCTCGGAGAACATGGACTGGAGGTTTTCGGCGATATATTTTTCGATTGTGGGTTTCATGGGCGCCAATAACATGCCGAGCTTGATTTTCAACTCGATCTGATCGTCACTCAGGTCAATCGAACCTGAGGCCCCGGAGCGCTTGAAACGCAGGGAGTCCCCGTCCCACTGGTAGTCCGCATCGAGTTTGTGTTTCAGGTCTTCGGCAATCTTCTCGATGCGTGCTCGTGCTTCATCATGGGTCAGTTTGTGCTGCTGTTTGATATGGATGATGGCCATGGTCGTTCGCGTGCCTGTGGAGGGTGGGTGCGTAGAGGCAGGCGCGCAGATCAGGTCTGGACCTGGAGGGCGCCTCTCCGATCGGCAGTGGACCCCGTCCCATTCATGGGGAATAGGGCCTCGGTGGCTGGTCAAGGGCCGAATCACTGTTCAGGTATTTTGACGCATTGGGGACACCGAGTATACCTGTCGCACCTGATTTTCGGTTTTCAGGGTGCGTGGGTGCGGGTGCAGGACAAGGCGGAAATCCGCAGGCATATCACTCATATGGCAAGTACTTCCAACGCTGTCATGTGCCCGCAGGTGCGGGACCTGGAGGCCGAAATATCAGGTGCGACAGGTATAAATCGATGGGCTGCGGTCGCGAAAGGGCGGGCAGGCGTTGCTTGGATCCAGATACCGTATATATACTCGATCGCTGAGTATAGGGGACACGTCCGGGTGTTCTGCCCAAGACGTGGAATGGCCCGGGAAGGCTCCGACCATCAACTCTACTGACACGGGGTGGCATCATGGGTAACTGGGTGGTAACGGGTGTGACGTTCGGTGTCTTTATGACGGAGGCGCTGATACATTACAACCTGGGTGTGGCCGAGGCGGAGGGGAAGTTTCGTCTGCGCATGCCGCCCCCGAAGGAACTGGCAAAGATCGCTGCCGTCACGGGGGCATTTTCCATCCTGAGCGACGTCTTGATCAAGGCGCTTCCCAAGGATCTTGCCCCCCGAGTCTAGGAGTCTGTCGGACTTAGGGCCAATCTACTGCGCCGGCGGGAGAAGGGCCCAAATATCCCCGATTTCTCGTTGCGTAGTGCCACTATGCGCCTCGAAATCGTGAATATTTTGCCTCCTTCTCCCACCTTGCTCGCTACGATCGCCTAAATCCGACACACTCCTAGGAGTCTGTCGACAGACGCTCTGTGGCGGTCGCAACCGCCCAGCCCTGCATTGCAGATCTTGAACCTGAGTGCGGGGTATGGGCGGCGGTTCGCGCCTCGATCGGGATGATCTCAGCTCACCATTGGCACGACCCAGAATAGATCACGGGTTTCCCAGGGGGATGGCCACGGTAGAACCGCGGGTCGAGTGGTGTCGCCTTTGCATATGCGAACGCGCCGCGGCCATCCTCCCCCTGCGAATGTCCGCCGAGGCGGGCAGGGAGCGCCTACCGGGGGCTCAGCCCATTCTTCAGGGCCTCGGTCTTGTCGGTCCGCTCCCAGGGCACGTCGAGGTCGGTCCTGCCCATCTGGCCATAGACGGCGAGCCTCCTGTAGAAGCCATCCTTGTGCTGGGCGGAGAGCTTCGGAAGGTGCATGTCCCGGGCGATCGCAGCGAGTCGGAAGCCTCTATGAGTTCACACAGGCGGCTCTTCAGCGCCCTGTCATCGACCGCCCGGTACCCAAGGTCCGGGCACGCACGCTGACCGGTCCGGCGCAACCGATCGAGTAGCTCAGTTGTACCTCACATTCCCTGGCCAGTCCGAAGGCCACCACGTTCTTGGCCGCATAGCGCGCCGCGTAGGCCCCGATGCGGTCGATACGCAACGGTCCCTTGCCGCTCAGTGCCGCGCCATTGTGGCGGGCATACTCCCCATAGGTGTCTATCCCGGTCTTGCGTCCCGTGAGCCCGGAATGGGCAGCCGGGCCGCCGCCGACCAGGGGGCCCTCCGGGTTGACGAATATCCTCGTCAGTTCGTCTCTGGGGAAATGCTCTGCCTCGAGGGCCGGAGAGACGACCTGCTCGATCAGTGGGTCCATATGGTCAATGTCTTCAATGCCGTCCCACGCTCGGATACGCGGGCCTGGATGCCGAAAACCCGGGTGCGCCGGGTATGGATTCCGAGGAGATCCGAGGAACGAGGTAGGGGAGGCACAGGCTGGTAGATCCGAGTGCAGTACCGCCTGGGTGTACCCGCCAGTACCAGCGCTTCAGCTCGGGCCGGAGATGCCGATATGCTGCACGTGGAGGCCTGTCGCAGTCCACCGCATTCCAGTTTCCCTGAGAGCTATGATCGAGGCCGTATGATTCCCCAAACCGCAGATCCGGCTGAACGCCGGGCCTATCCCCGGATTCCGAGCAGTCTCGCGGCCTTGGTCGTGTTGCCCAGCGGCGCGGAGATGTCCTGCCGGATTCGCAACTTCTGCGTGGGCGGCATGTTACTGGTCATGGAGGGTAAGACCGAGCCCGAGTGCCGGTTGATGGCGAAGGTGTTCCGCTCGAACCGGTCGGTCTCCATCAGCTTCGATGCAACACTGGGATCGACCCCGCTCCATCTGTGCGTGGAGGCACGCGTGGCCCACGTCTACGAGACGGCCATCGGGGTGGCCTTTGTGAACCCTGCCGCAGAGTTTCTCGAGAGCATGCGGCGCCTCGCCGAGCAGCTGCAGGCGGGTGAGTCCGGGTCCGGGGGCGTGCCGCAGAGCGAGTCGGACCGGGTGCATGGGGGCGGGGGCACCCTGGACGATCTGATCGATCTCAGCCGCACCCTGTGGGCGAAGCAGGGCGAGGGGCTCGTGCGCTCGGTGGTTGGCGGCATGATCGAGGCACTGGTCCAGCGCACCGGGAAACGACACGACAGTGCGGCGGAGGCGCTGGCCTTCCGCGATATCGCCACCCTCGAGACGCTGCTGAGTCGAACGGATCTGGGTCAGGCGGCTCGGCTCAGTATGGACAGACAACTCTCCGGTGTCGGCCGCCGCGGACAGGAGCACGATCCGAGTCCGTGGGGTGAGCTGTCTCTGGTCGACAAGGAGGAACTGGAAAGCTGGCTGGCCGTGGAGGCCTTCGCCTCAAGGATCGAGGCCTCGAATGCTGAGGGGCTGGACAACCTGTCCCGGCAGATGCGGGCCGTGCTCGATCCAGGTGGCGCGCTGCCCCTGGGGCCGGAGATGCTGGCCGCAGTGCTGCATGAGATCCTGGATCTGATGGATCCGGAGCCCATCGACAGGAAGCGGCTGTTGGCAGGCCTGTCGCGGCACATGGCCACCGCAGTCCATCCGCTGTACAGCGAGTTCTCCCGGCGTCTCGAGGCGCTGGGATTCCTCGTTCCCCCCCCGTCTCCCCCCGCTCCGCCGACCCATGCGCGAACCCAGGCGGACGCTCATGTGCACACGGTGGACGGCGAGGTCGGGGCAGGGACCGGCCCCGCCGGGGGGCTGGCCGCCTCGGGGGGTGGCCGCCCGGGCGGCCAGGCGCCAGCTTCGAGGCAGCGCGGATCTGTGCCCGCGGAGCCCCACAGTACGGATGAGCTGTTCCAGGCCCTGTCCAGACTGCAACGGCATCATGCCCGCTCCAGCTATGGCGCGGTGAGCAGTGCCCGCTCGCTCAAGGAAGAGGTCCTGAGCGCCTTGGGGTGCGCGGCCGAGGCGAAGGTCGGGCGCCTGCTTGGGGGGCGGGTGCACGAACAGATAGATACCACTGACCGGTTGGTCAACTATCTGTCCAAAGACGCGGCGGTGGGCCAACGCACACGGCAATGGCTGACCAGGCTGAAGATACCTATCCTGAAGGCAGCCCTGTCGAATTCGGGATTTTTTCAAGACCCCAGGCACCCCACTCATCGGATCGTCAACCAGCTGGACCACCTGGGCCAGTTGATCGGCTCTGCGCGCACCGATGCAGAGCGGACCTCCATGCTGACCATCGAGCGCCTGATCGAACGTCTGCTTGGGGCGGCGGACCAGGACCAGAATGTCCCCGTGGCGGTCTCCGCCGCGCTGAGCGGGCTCGAAGCGGAACACAGCCGAGCCTATCAGAGAAAGGTGCAACGGGTCGTCGCCGCCTCGGTCGGGAACCAGCGGGTCAGCGACGCCCAGGCCGCGGTGCGCCGCGAACTGGTGCGGCGCTTCGACGGACGACGGATCCATCGCCTGTTGGCGGCCCTGCTGGACGATGGCTGGGTGGCATGGCTGGAACTGATCCATATCGAGCAGGGCCCCGACAGTGCCGGTTGGGAGCAGGGCTGGCAAGTGGTGGATCGTCTCGACAGGCTGCTGGCGGCGGGTCAGGCCCAGGCCATGGCCGACCCGCCCGATACCGACGCACTGCTCAAGGAGGTGGCGGCCGGCCTCGGGCGCGCCTCATTCGATCCCGTCCAGCGTGGCCGCCTGTTCGATGCACTTTCGCAACGGCTGGCGTCAACGGCACAGCGATCCGCCGGCGTCCAGTCCTCCGACTATGTCCTGTACCGGCCTGCATCTCGGCCCCCGGGTCCCGCCGAGGAAGGGGCCCCCGCCAGGCCTGGAGACCTTGACGAGGTGAGCTGGACGCGTGCACTGGAGCGGGTCGGGGAACTGCAGGTCGGGGACCCGGTGCGGATCAAGGATAAGAAGGGGTTGTTCCATCCCCTGCGCATCGCATGGATCGCGCCGAGCCGCCGGCGGTTCATGCTCGTGGACCAGGGCGGTAGGAAGACCAGGGAGCTGAGTCTGGGCCAGCTGGCGCGCGCCCTGGCGAGAAGACTGGCGAGCGCCGCGGCCGAGCCCGGCAAACCGCTGCTCGATCGGGCGTCCACGGCCATGCTCCGCGAGATGGGGGAGGGGCTGGCCTATCACGCGACTCACGACCCGATGACCGGCCTGTACAACCGCCGCCATCTGCTCAAGACCGTGGACGGGATCCTCAAGGACGCCTCCGCTGCCGGCACCGATGCCACACATGTCCTGTGTCTGGTGGATCTGGATCAGTTCAAGCTCATCAACAACATCTGTGGATATCAGGCCGGAGATCAGTTGCTGCGGGTCGTGGCCGACCGGCTGCGTGCCCGGTTTCAGGTCTCCGCGACCGTGGCTCACATGGGGGGCGACGAGTTCGTGGTGTTCCTTGCCCTCGACGATCCGGAGGGTGTCGCTGCCCTCGGTGAGCGGGTTCACGCCACCATCAAGGCGGTGCCCTTCGCGTGGGGGGACGCCCACTTTCCCATCGATGCCAGTATCGGTCTGGTCAGGGTCCAGGGAAACTATGAAGACGCCGCAGCGGTGCTCAAGGCGGCTGACTCTGCCTGCATGGCCGCAAAGAAGGGGGGCCGCAACCGCATCCAGATCTATCGGGAGGACGACTCGGAGATCGTGCAGCAGCGCCACATCATGCACTGGGTGGTGCGGGTCAATGAGGCCCTCGACCATGATCGGCTGGTATTGCGCTGCCAGCGCATTGCGCCCGTCGATCCCGCTGCCGGCCACGCGGGGCACTACGAGATCCTGCTCACGGTGAACGACGAGGGTGGTCAGCCGATGGTCCTGGAGGATTTCATTCGCGCCGCTGAGAACTACAATCGCATGGCCACGGTGGACCGCTGGGTCATCGAGCACACCCTGTCCTGGGTCGCCCGAAATCCATTGGCGGCCCGCAACGGCTATGCCATCAATCTGTCCGGACACTCCTTGAACGACGAGGGGCTGGTGGACTATGTCAGGGAACAGTTCGAGCGCAGTGGTGTCGCCCCCGACCACATCTCCTTTGAGGTCACAGAGACGGTTGCGATCGCCAACCTGGAGCGGGCCGCATCCGTGATCGAGTCGATCAAGGGCCTGGGGTGCGCCTTCGCCCTGGACGACTTCGGCAGCGGCCTGTCCTCCTACTCCTATCTGAGCAACCTGCCCGTCGATCTGCTCAAGATCGACGGGGCATTCGTGCGCAACATCGTGGACAATCCCAACGACTACGCCGTGGTCAAGTCCATCAACGAGATCGGTCACTTCATGGGTAAGCGGACCATTGCCGAATATGTGGAGAACGCGCAGATCCTGGAGTGTCTGCGGGAGATCGGGGTCGACTATGCGCAGGGCTACGGGATAGAGAAGCCCAGACTGCTCGAGGATCTGGCGAAGGCGCCGGGGCCGCTGAGGGTGCAGCCCTGATCCGTCTCCCGGCGGACAGCGGTGCGCTCCGGCCCTGCCGGCCCAGACTGTCCCCGGCGCGCGAGGGTCACTCGGCCCGCAGGGCGTCCACCGGGCGCAGCCCGGCGGCGTGACGGGCGGGCAGGACCCCCGCGGCCAGGCCGATGAGCAGGGCCAGGGCCTCGGCCAGGGCGGCATAGCTCCACGGGGTATGGGTGGGCAGGGCCGGGATCGCGGCATGGAGCAGCCACGCGCCGCCCGCGCCCAGGGCCAGACCGGCCGCCCCGCCTGCCGCGGCGAGCACGGCGGCCTCACCCAGGAACAGGAACAGGATCTGGTGGCGGGCCGCGCCGAGGGCGCGCAGCAGGCCGATCTCCGCCGTGCGTTCGTTGACCGCGATGCTCATAATGGTGAGGATCCCCACCCCACCCACCAGCAGCGAGACCCCGCCCAGGGCACCCACGGCCAGGGTCAGGACGTCGAGGATACTTCCCAGGATGTCGAGCATCTGCTGCTGGGTCACCAGGGTGAAGTCCTCGCGTCCGTGGCGGGCCTCCAGGCGCTGGCGGATGCGTGCCACCACGGTGTCCACATCCGCCTCGGGGGCATAGAGGACGTCGATCTCCATCAGGCTCTCGCGGTTGAACAACTCCAGTGCCCGGGTGGCCGGCAGATAGACGGAGTCGTCCAGATCGAAGCCCAGGAACTGGCCTTTGGGGGCCATCACCCCGATGATCCGGTAGCGGTTGCCGCCCACCCGCAGGGTCTCACCCAGCGGGTTGCGGGACCCGAACAGCTCGGCCCGGAGTCGGGAGCCCAGCACCGCCAGGGCCCGTGGGGCGCTGGGGTCGTCCGGAGGCAGGAACCGTCCACTGGCCACCTGGACCTGCCACACCTCCGGCACCTGCGGGCCGACGCCGAATACCGCGGCGCGGCGCTGGCGGTCGCCCCCCTCGATCAGGGCGTTGCCCTGGACCACCGGGACCACCGCCCGGACCTGGGGGATCCGGCGCAGGGCCTCGGCATCCTCTATGGTGAGGGGGCGGACGTTGCTGATCACCCCGCCCGACAGTCCGTGGGTAGTGGTCTTTCCCGGGGTGATCCCGATGAGGTGGGTCCCGAACTGGGTGAACTCGGCCAGCACGAAGCGCTGCACCCCCTCGCCGATGGAGGTGAGCAGGACCACGGCGGCGATCCCGACGGTGATCCCCAGGGCGGTGAGCAGGGTGCGC
>Ga0114931_10005997_pt1 | contig 15010 bp, 13 predicted proteins | sample 2SBtaG_FD_89579 | JGI IMG/M metagenome (GOLD analysis project Ga0114931, IMG submission 89579) | Deep subsurface microbial communities from Kolumbo volcano to uncover new lineages of life (NeLLi) - 2SBTROV14_V59a metaG | ecosystem: Environmental > Aquatic > Marine > Volcanic | place: Kolumbo...
TACTTGGTCACATAGTACTACTACAAGTATTACACCAACCAATATATCAAGTACTCCTACAAGTTCTGACACAAATGTTACAGGACCACCAACTTTGGAAAACCCATTACCAGGATTTGAATTGGGTCTAACTCTCTTCAGTGTCATTATAGCCTTTGTAGCTATAGATAGAAGGAGAAAAATGAATTAACATTCTTAAAAATGTAAACTACAACTAAGTAATATTTGAAATTATACTGAATACCGCAGAATATAATATTCCTACAAAATCCTTAGCATCAAAGAAATTTAGGTATTATAACTTGGCAACTACCTCAGGTACTCAGATATTAAGATTTATTAGAAAAATATATTTATCTACAGAATGAATTGAAAAGAAATTCTTATTAACTTCTTTGTACTATTATAGTATGTCGGGTGCATTTGCACCCGACTACCCTCCCCCCACTTTCCCCATATCTTTTCAAGTTGTCAATATTTGCACAGCTTAGACTCTATTATTCATGCAGTTAATCGTCTTTACGAAAATGATTTTATAGTTTCTAATCGTTATTTATTAGGGATTACTCCTCAGGAAAAGGTTATCGATCGTGGTCGTTGGTGAGGCAGAGCGTCAAACGCTTATAGATATGGTCGAGGATGTGGCTGGTCCGGATGTCAAGAAGGTCGCCATTCTTCTCTTTAACAATCGAGGTGAAGTCACAGATGAGATGATCGCTGAAGAATTAGATGTCAAACTTGACGAGGTCAGAAAAGCTCTCTACAAATTACTAGACCTTGAGATTGCATCCTTCAGGAAAGTTCGAGATAAGCAGACAGGATGGTTCATCTACTTTTGGAAATTAGAACCAGAGAAGATAACTTCTGTTGTAATTAAAAAACAAAGAGCTGTTCATTTCAAGGTACTTGAGCGACTTCAGTATGAAAGGGAGAACATGTTTTTCCATTGCAACACAAAAGACTGCTTTAGGAAGACCTTCCAAGAAGCAATGGAACTTGATTTCGAATGTGATAAGTGCTTCTTGCCTCTTGTGGACTTTGACAATGCTAATATTATCACTATCCTCGAAAAGAAGTCAGAAGATATACAAAAGCTCATAGATGAGCAAGTTGAAAGAACACATTCTGGTTCTTAGAAACTGATACATATAATTATAAATACAATAAGAAACCAAATCTTGCTAATGGATGCCAGTTTTGACCATGAACAACTACTAAATTCTTCCTCAGCAGTGTGGATCAGATTGCCGAGTGCACCAGTATTCATGTGCATTATGAAGACATTAGAGGGAAAACCAATTGGTATGCCAGTCTGGAAGACATTCGAGAATCGCCCTGATGAGAGGACATTGGAGAATGAGACAGTTAGTTCAACTTTACTTAATCTCTCCCACATCCTGTCAATGCTGACCAAGGGCAATAGGTCTGACAGTGAAGGTGTGATGAAGATTAGTTATGCGAATCGTACATGGTCAATTTACCTCCCTTCTCCCACTCAGGAATTTCAAATTACATTCATTGTTGCATTCGAGGAGACAGACCAGGTTCTAATAACAACAAAGGATCGTGAAGTCCTCACAAAAGAACTTGTCCAAGCAATGCAGACTGTTGAAAAATTCAGTGAGCAGATAAAGAATGAGGAAGAATGGATCATTGACGTCCAAGATCCTCTTTACATAGAAATTCTTCACAAGATCTCTAATACGATCTTCCAGTGGGATAAAAAGCGAATTAAGTACCTTAAAAAGGAAGCAGAGAAACTTAGGAAGCGATTAAGGGAGGAGGAAAAAGAGAGAAGGAAGCAGGAAGAGGAAGCTGAATAATTCCTCTCTCCACAGGCTTATAAATAAACAATAAATGAGGAAATTGACCATGCATTCAGACGTGATGGAGCTGTTCATAATTGCAAGTAGCGTACCTGTACTCCATCTTAATCAAGACAAATCTTCAGATTCATCAGATACCGTCTTGAAAGCAGGAAGGATCTCAGCTCAAGATATGCTTGGTGAAGAGACTACCGGAGAGTTGATACAACGGGAAGTATTGGATCGATCTACAATAAGCTATTCAAGGAAAGGAGACCTCCTAGTTGCACTGAGAGTAGCAAATTCAATGAGTTCACTAGGTGTGGATAAACTCCTTGATGACATTTTACTCCAGATCGAGAATTATAAAGAGCTGGTCTGGAACAGTTTTGGAGATCCAAAGATCCTTCAACCACTTATCAAGAGATTGCACCTCACCCTAGGTACAAAGCTCCCAACCAATCCATTTGGGATGGCGACGGTCAATATGATCATGGAATCCTACTTCGAGAAGTATAACTATATGGATACAATCGGCATTGTTACGCAGGAAAGCTGGTTGATCAATGTCACCAACAGGGATGGTAGAAAGGTTGCTCCGATAAGTAATGATATCTGGAAAAATGCAGTAGATTTGATTCACATGAGCCTTGGAACCTCCACAAAGGGGATAATTATACAGGATGAAGAATCAATTTTCTGGATCAGACCAATTTATTACAAAAATATGCACACCAAAGGAGGAATCTCATGGTGGGCACTTGTCGTACAGATAAATGGTGAAAAACTTGCTGCATACTATTCGGTATCAGATCTATTCAATCACAGATCATTGATCCGACCAGAGCTCTATTCTAAAATATCGAGGGAGTTAGATTTTGATTTCTTTATAGCAATTGAACCAAAGATTAGGGAGATGGTTGAGAAAGAGATCAAGTCGATGGGGAGACTTGGAGTTCTGGGACAGATACTTTCCTTTGTCGAGTACCAAGTTACTGATACCTACTCTGCAGAAGTTGTAAATAATGGTGAGGGAACTTACTTAACCTCTGAAGAGAATGATTTGAAGATACCTTGGAATGAATTTCTACAAAATTATCGAAGTAATTGCAATCCATTGAATCCCACGAGTGAACTGATCCTAAATTTAAGTGATACAATATTCCTAACATTAAATCTCGACAACTTGTTGATGCTTTTACAGTCATTTGTACTTATAGCATCTGATTGTGAATCTCCGTGTAAATTGCATATTGGATTAGGGTTGTCAAAGAACTATGATCCATTGATTGAGTTCTTTAACAGTATAGACCAACTGAAGCATAAAATTATATTTTATTCAGAGGATTCATTCGGAGAGTTGGAAGCACCAGACACTCTATTGATAGTCGACAACATTCCGGTAGATGCACAGATAAATCAGTACAAATTCTTTATCCTTGAGAACGACTCAAGGTCTCAGGCAATTGTGTTCTTCAGGGAAGCGGGGGAGAATTATTCAGGTGTTTGGACACATTCCAAAGATATTATCGAATTGATAATGTCAAGGGTTGACCAACTCAGTCAAATGTCTAGCTAGTAAACTACTTGATAACCTTTATATTTATCGAGTAGATATAATACACTTGGATGTCCAATAACCGCATCCCCAATGTCCTATTTGTTGATGACGAGAATTCTATTCTCAAATTGATTGAAATTCAGACCTTAGGGGTAGTCAATCATTTCTTTGCTAAAAATGTAGCTGAAGCGCTAGATATTCTAGCAAAGGAGGACATCAACATAATTGTCACAGATCAGCACTTGGACAACGGAGAGAAAGGAACAGACATTCTAACTCAGGTCTATATAGAATTCCCACATATTCGGAGAATTGTACTCACTTCAGATCTCTCACTCAATACGGTTCTAGTCTCAATTAATGAGACTTCAGTTCATAGATATCTGATCAAACCTTGGAAGAAGGACACTCTCCTTGATATGATAAATTCACAGTTTACTATATTCCTCGAAGAGGAAAGGAAAACACAGGAATTTAAGGATCTAAAGTCTATAACTCAATTTTTGAGGAAAAAGGTATATTCCAATAGTAGCGAGATGTTATCACATATATTAAATCCAGAACCAATCAAAAATTCGAATGAATTCATGGCAGAAATGACAGTTGTGGTTGGGAATCTGGTTGAGATAGCAAAGCAATTCGTTCTTTCATTTGAATCGAATTACAATTTTGAATTGATAGCTGACGCTCTCGGAACAATTGGTGATATTGAGCTCTTTGCATCGGAGTATTCAATGAGGGATTTGAAAGTCTATGCAAAATTACTCCAAGGATACACCCAAATGATTTCAGGGGTATTCCAGAATCTAGAGATACTCACAAATGAAATTCATAGATTGATTTACGTAGATCAGAGGGAAAACCTTCCAAGTATTCTCCAAAATGAATGTACAACCTTTGTGAACTTAGTTGATTCTATCAGGAATGAGTCAGTAGATCTGAAAATTGAAGATACCTTCTACAATATAAATGCACTATTCAACTATGATGTCTCTCAATTTGTTCAGTTTTCTCCAATTGTTTTCAGGTTTGTGAAGGAAACTGCTGAGCCAATCTCTCACCTTGCGATTGTGAAGGATGGAAATACCATATTCTCAATGGTAGATGGAGTCATAAATCCGATAATTGGAACACATATAGGTAGTTTTGTAGTGGCTCTCCAAGACTTTTTTGAGGTAGTACTTGAGTCGTCTGGTAGGATTGAATCAATCAATCACGATAAAGGAGTTGTCGAAATCTACAAAGACAACACCATATCTTACGTAGTATTGAGCAGTCAAAAATCAATATATCATCGACTGGCGTTTAGAAAATTTATCGAGGAGACGATAGATATGATTAGACAATTACCAAACGGGATGACATTAAGGTCAGATGAAGAACAGATCATCATTGGGAAGCTTAATCAGAATTTCAATTGTAAAATTTCAATTGTAAACTTTTGAAATCAATAGGTTTCTGAATGAACTCCATTTCCTTTGGAAGCAGACCGAGATCTAAACAGTGCAGACGGTTAGATCCGGACATTGCAACAACACGAATTTGTGAGTTAATTCGACTTACCTCTCTCTGAAACCTAAAGAGGTCTTCTCCTTCTAACTTCGTATCGATCATTATTGTGTCAATTTCTTTTGGAGATTTTTCAATAACCTCAAAGGCCGATAATGTGTCCTTAAAGGCACCGACAGTAAATCCTAACTTAGTAAAGTAACGAGTAAGTGTCTCGCGAATGTATGTATCAGGATCAATAACTATCACATGCTTGGGAATGTAGTTGACAAGGGTTGAGAGATCAGTCAACTCTGGTTTCTCCTCTACTATGAATGAGATGAAAACCTGGCTATTCTCTTCATTCCTGACTATCTCAATCAACGCATTTAGGTCAACTCTTCTGAAAATTTTAATCGCAGATGAGAAAAGTTCTGCTACAATCATCACCTCCATGAGAGGATTCTTTTGTATTTCAGCTAAGAAATCAAATTTCCATTGAGATTTTTCCTCGACTTTTACATAGTAAACAGCAATTGAGGTACTTGTCGTGTCAAATGACTTCAACTTTAGAAGGAGATGAAAAATTCCAAATTCTATTAGTCTAAGATCAGTGTTGATTTTGATCCCCGACGGTACCTGGAATATTGTGTTTAATTCATACTTTTTTTCCACAAATTTTCTCCAGAGCTTCTCCCCAACCTCAAGAAATCGGAGGAGATCCAAATTTGTATCTACAGAAAGTGATTTCAAATTCTTGAAGGAAATTAATCGGCGAATAAGACTGTAGGAATCATTGACTGCATCCAGAACATTCTCTAGATATACCTTGTCCTCATCATCAGGATCTATTTTCTCGAGGAGTACGTTGGAGAAGCCTATAATAAGTGTGAGAGCATTCCCGAAATCATGAGAGACACTATTTAAGAGTTTTCCCTCAATGAAAAGATCCAGAGAATTATCTTCCATGTCTATTGAATAGTAAAGTTTCTCATGTGCCCAACTCTCGAATTTCTGCTCTATAATATAGCTCAAAGAATATTTGTTAAAATTGTCTAAGCTGATCACCGATAAGGGAATATCACTATCTCTTTTTGCAGAATAAATGAGATACGGGTGTTGATAGATATGAAATCCTCGGGTGATGTATGGATCTTTTCTCGAAATGGAGTACGGTATAAAGGTCAATCCAATTCCACCTCTAGCTATCCTCTCAAATATATGGACTACTTCATGTACAAATACTATCTCGTAGAACTCCCCAATTGCCTCAAAGATAGAGGGGATATTTGATTTGGTAAGTACGAGAATGGTTGTCATAGAATATCTACCATTCTGTCTCAAGTATTGAGATGACTTTTTCAAGAAGAGCAAGTTCATCCCTTGTTACTACTTGGTCTTTCCTGGCAATTTTCTCAGCTTCAGCCTTAATTTCTCTTTCAAATTCCTTTAGCCCTTCGACCTCACTTTCTTCGACAATTCCATCCTCAATTGAGGAGATGACGCGTTTCGCATATTCCTCAATATTTTTATTCACATTGAGGAGGAGTTCTTTTTCATCCTCTGAGATCTGATCATCTTCCATTGCAATTTCGATCATTTCGGACATACTATCGGTCAATGACTGAAGTCTGAGGAGCAATTTATTTGCATCGTAATTATCCACAATAGAACCACATAAATCAGCTATAAAAATAATTCTCGAAATTGTCATTCGCTAGATTGAATATAAAAGACAATATAAATTCAGCCAGTTTTGATACTTCGTGAACTTACTCAAAGAGTCTGTATATCTTTCAAATCTGAGGTATAATGACTCTGAACCAGAATTCGATCTCATACCATTGGGAGGAGAAGAATTTCCCACTGGATTAACGATCGAAGTCTCAAGAGCAATCTCAAGAATTATACAACCAGAGGGAAATCTGGAAAGCTTCGTGAAGAAATACGTAGATGAGCAAAATTACATAGGACCATTCTCATTCGAAAATCGACAAATTATTTTCTGGTCGAAGGAAGGTAAACTCTCAGCTCTCGTGACAGATTTATTGGGGGATGTATCATGGATTATCCAATCTATTTCCTACCATCTGGCATTTGAAATGAAGATTACAAATGAATCTGTTCTGGATCTGAGATACAAATACCCAGCGCTTTGTGCTATGGATCCAAAATTGAGAAATTTCAAGTTGCAAGATGTGTTTAAGTCTATACCTCAGACATACTTTAAATCGATCCTCAATGGTGATCCATTCAAAAATTACACGGATAATGAGTATGCCGATATCCTTAATGTCATGAACAACATACTGGAGGGAATTGGCACTGAGCATCCAAAAGAATTAGAAAAAAATCTTAAAAGTGCGTTAGAACTTCTCCTGATGACTAGAGGATCAAAAGAGAGATTCTATATAGCAATCAATCTTATGGATGCATTACTTTTCTCAAAGATTGACAGATCAATGATGTCAAATATCTTTATTGACATATTCTCAGATCAGATTGAATACCTCAATCTACAAGGAATGAAGAACTTAACTTGGGTGATCTCCTGTTACCTCAAGTACTATTTCGGTGCTGAAATTGAACTTCAAAAGAAGGAGGTCAACAACTATGAGGTACCAATGGTATATTATCTCCTCCCAAGTCTGAGCAGAATTAGACAAGAGAGAATAGAGAATATTGTAGAATTTCTCAACAATCTCAACAATGAAGCTTTGGAGATAGGGCACTTCCTCTATGGACAGGGATATCTCTATGAGTCAATTGGATATGTCAGTGCTGCAGAAAAGAATTATCATCGAGCTGTGACCTTCTTCACATTGGCTGTTGACTACTACAATGTCATAGGATCAAAAACTGACGCGATTATCTGTGGTAAGAAAAGTGTTCAGTCGTCCATCTATCACTATTCAGAGTACGCAACAGCTGCGAATCTATTCCACTATATAGGTCAGCAGGGAGAAGGTATCAAAATGGCTTGGATGGCGCTAAACCTCTCTATGAATATCGTCAAAAATGCCTTAAGTATCTCCATGAACTATACACAGGTTATCTTAGATTCGGTGATTGAATATATCGATCAGTGTAGAAGACCTCTACTTGCAGAGGAAAGTGACATGACTCCAGTCGTAGATCTCAAAATATCTGAACTTGAGAATTTTTACAAATCCCTCCTCTCGACAGAAGATTCTGAAGAGAATCTCTCAGATGCGGTGACCTCCATTGAAATGCACCAAGAGAGTATCAAATTCCTTATGCCATTCACCCCACCGATCTTCCTCTTCCTAACAATGGACGGTAGACTCATCTACAGTGTCAAAGCTACAGATGAACTGGAGATGGAAGAGACCTCCCTGACGCATCTATTAGCAGGTGTTCTAACAGCTGTTCGGTCTATGTTTGTCGAAGCTTCATTTTCTAGTGGTGGAACTGTTAAAGAGATAAACACTGGTGATTCTACACTACTCATTGAAGCGAGAGAGAGTATTGTTGTGGTCGCTTCAGCTCTTAATATGACCCAAGAGATAAGGAATTTTACTCTGGAAATGGCTAATAACTTAGAAGAGCAATTCAGCGATATCATTGTGGACTGGGACGGAGAGGTGGCAGTACTTGACCCAATGGTTGATTTAATCAACAAGAAAATTCTCTCAAGTTTAGTAGGTTAAACCTCGAAATTCAAAACTTTCGGATCATTAAGAATATCGTACAGGAGTTCAGCAAAAGCATTTCCAATGTCATAAGGCATTGAGGATGTTTTAGTCTTGTATCCGTTCTTCCTCATTTTGAACCAGAATTGATTCATCATGTAAATCTTCTGATTCTCAAAGTGTTCCAGTGGATTGTCTGAGAAATTACGGTAGAATCGTATGTCGATAAAGGGAAGAAGGAATTGAGGATATTCAAGCATTACTGGGAAGAATTCTTCCATGAAGTACTCAGTGTACCTCTCACGATTAGCAATATCCTGAACACCATACTCCTTCAGAGCCATTCGCTTAAGGAGAGATTCAATGAGTTGTGCAAGCTTTGCTTTTCTCTGTCCATCAAAGGTTCTCCCAAATTGTATCGTCTCAAAGATCATAGAATCAACTTTTGACCTAAGTGACTCATCAGTTCCTTGTTCTGGAGCTTTTGCATTCATCTGAGCTCGTATAGTTTCAATTGCTTCCTCCCTATTCTTGATACCTTCATCAATCTTAGGTTTAAGCAATTGTTTGAGTTTATCATAGAATATCCTATAAATTTTCGAGATTGCAAGGTCCCAGTAGAGATCATCACCATGACCTAGGGGATAGTCCTCCTTGATCTGGGAGAAAAGAGAGTACTGGCTTTCATTCTCAGAATTCTCTCCAATGAGATTCTTGATACCGTAGATTATTTGTGAGGTAATAAACCTGAGATCAATTTCAGTCCCTGTCGCCTTGTAGAGATTGTAGATATGATTGTAGAGAGGTAAAAGATGAGTGCGGATGAGAATTGAGGTAATAGCGATCTCTGCCCTGCCATTAATATTTAACAGAACTATGTCATTGTTCAGTTCATTGAGTGCAGATTCAATAATACTGTTTGATTTGTAGTATGATGCGAGCGTCGCCATAAAGACTGTCTCCTGAAGCATTGCTTCCTTGGTTCTCTCCTGAAGAGTCTTAGCACTTGAACTTTTCTTCTCGTTTGCTGCTTTCACCTCTTTCGTCGCTTCTACTTCTTTAATAATTTCAGAAGTCGCTTCCTCGTCAGGCATGACCTCTACAAGATATTTCACATCTTGAGCGAATTGAGATGGCTCATAGTTCTTGATCGCTTCATCGGTTAGACAGATTCCATAAATAGCACTTGCGTCCCTGAGATTCTCCTCTGTTAGATCTGGTAGAACCTCCTGTATCTGAGGAATGAGGCTTTGAACAAAGCTATCCTGAGTTGTCTGGAAGACCTCAACCCTCGCAGAGAGACTGGTGAATGCGTTTGCAAATTCATCTGTTATTTCCTTTTGTAAATTCCTTTCTTCCACAGCTATTCCTCCTGAGATTTAATCTCAGATATCTTCTCAAACTTCCCAAGATCGTCTACATCCACAAGGTCTGTGAGGACCCAATCAGAAATTATTGAACTCCTAATTATCTGCTTGAGGGTATAACCTTTCTTAAACCCTTCAACCATATCTCTATTCAAGGTAATTGCAGAGAGTGCAGGAATAAAGATGTCATCATATTTTCTAACTGCAAATTTACTATCAGATATCGAGACGAAGAGGATAAGTTTGTCTCCATCTAGTCTGTAGTTTGTGTTAAGTTGGATCTTGGAACCATCATTCTTTGAGAATGAAACTTTACTTGGTACGGTTGCGAGTGTTCCAAAATGTGTTGGTGAAAGCCGATTGACCGTTGTTGCTAAATTACGAGGCATCATTACTCCAGAGAGATATCCCAAATAGGTAATTGGATTGAGACCATTCGGATCTATTGAGAGTATAACATCATCAGAACCGGGTGGATAAAGGTATTGAACCTTTGAGAACTTTAGAATTGGAGGTGCTTTAACCATTTCTCCACCGCAATTAGAGCAGATCATCTCGGATTTAGCTTTCTCATCGAGTGTCACATCATCTGCTGCAAATGTATTTCCACATTTTCCGACACATTGTAATTCACTGGTATCTATTTTGAATTCTATAAACATTCCAAGTATCATTGCAATCTGGGTTCTTACCTGTGAGACTAAATTCCTCATACCTCTCTCAGTGAATATCTGATAATGCATATAGCCAACGAGAGTATCTACAGTATCTTTACATAATTCATGGACTTTTTCTTCTGTATGTAAGCCCATCTCTTCCTGAGTAGTAGTACGTCTGAATACACCAGAAAGTGCTCTTGACATAAAGTCAACCTCTACAAAATATGCATCAATATTCAAGTCTGCATAGGGGGTTGCCAAGTAATTGAGGAGATAGACATTTTTTGTATATGACTTTAGAAGGTAAATATATGGTGTCAGCTTGTCATCAGCATTGTCAGTTCTGAAGGTGTTGTAGATAACAGATTGCAGTACCTGATCCTCGAATCCGAAGAGAGATTGTATATTCAATTGACCAAATGCCTCTTCTACCTTAAGCTTTACCACCTCATCTTTGATGATATCTTCACCACCAAGGATAACTGGAAAATTAAATGGCATTCCACTACTCTCATGAAGGGCTGAAAAGGTGCTTATATTAACAGAAGTCCTCTCCATCTGTTCGCTCATTGACAATTCTATTTCTTCAGGAGATTCAATATTCTCACTCATTTTATTCACCTGAGATCATTAAGTGAGTCAATTTCAAAAAGCACTCATTTATTCCTGAATTGAGTTTCGCGCTCGTCTCAAAATAGGGGGCGCCCCATTCATTTGCTAGCGTTTCTCCCTCCTCCTTATTAACAACACGCTGGTCTTCCAGATCAGATTTATTTCCAATGAGGATGAACTTCGCATTTGGAACATTCTTCGATGTAGTATCCATCCAGTAATGTATTTCCTCAAATGTCTTTCGATTTGTAATATCAAAACAGAGAAGTACACCTTTCCCTCCTCTGTAGTAAGTCTCTACAACTTTTCTGAATTTTTCCTGACCAGCTGTATCCCAGATACTTAGTCTAACTACATCTCCAGATTCCATTTCAAGATTTTTTAGCATGAAATTCGCACCTACTGTCATTAGATGACTTTCTTTAAAACCACCAGTAGTATAACGAGTTGCAATACTTGTTTTTCCAACAGCGCCTTCACCAACAACAAGAACTTTGTACTGCTTAACCATTGACAATTTTAGAATACTAAGCCTTTAGATAAAGCTTTTTTTGATGATGAAATAGAATGGATGATTTCTACGAGCTTTTTACTACTTGAACAACATTTGAAGGATATCATCACGGATTGAGAGGAATTGTGCCTTAGTAAAAACACCTATATTCTCTATCGTGTACAGCTTTTCTAGGACCTCATCCTGAATTGTCACAAGCTTTGGCATCCTCGCTATAGTCTCCGGAGTGAAGAAAAAGCAAAAGATTACATATCCAACGTTCTCGTGACGCTCGTCTTGAAGGGTTGTATCATGCAATTTCACACTTGTCACTATGAGTCGATATTTTGTAGAGTATCCAGCTGGAAGCTCAAATATACCTTCTGAGAATGCGTTACCTTGTGCTAGCGCAATTGACAAACTTATTCCAAGATTACTAAGATATTCTTCTGTATTACCTTCTACCAAGGGATCTGGGAACTCTTCGAAATCAGTGAAAATGAGCTCAGGACCAATATCGCCCAGTTTGAGAACAGCGAAAATACTGGTATTATCATCTTGAGAGTTCGTTAAGTAGTTGAGATTAAGAATCTTCTCAACAAGCCAATCAATGCAAATCTTTGTCCCTGCAAGCTGTTTTGAGGAAACTTCAAAGAGACGGACTTGTTCTTCATCAATAAAATCAGTGACTGTACTCATTATCTTGAGAATCGATTTAAGGTCAAGTTTAGAGTTCATTTGTGAATCCATTTTTGAAACTACAATTGCTACAGGTACTGATTTACCGTTTAAAGCACTGTTGATTGACTGGAAATCATTTCTTATAATCCCCTCAGAAGGAATATTCTGTGAATCGACGAGATAGATGATCCCATCGGTCTGGGAGATGAACTGTCCTCTTATCTTCTTAGAACTCTCCGGAAATTCCCAAAATGCGAGGATCGAGGTTTCATTTTCTTTATGTGAAATCTGCATGACTTCTGTACTTGGCAAATCGGATATGAATGAGGATTCAATATAAGATTGGATAAGTGAAGATTTACCTGAACCTTCCTTCCCAAGAACTGCAATATTCGTTAGTTCCTTCTGTCCCTCATGGGCAAATACCATATTTGTAATTACTCCATTAAGGTTAATAAGAATTCTACGAGAAATCGTCTAGTCAAAAACACGGAATGCAAATATATTGTTGAGCGTATCGATTGATTTTTAGTACCTAACAAGAATTGAACTTGTGGCAAAATACGAATTTGTTCAAAGAGAAATCTCAGATTTTGACGGAGTATCACCATCTGAATCCATGTGCCCGAACTGTAAATTAAGTGCTGACGCAACATATCTCGTAGGGTTAGACAGATGCAAAGCCTGTGCTAACTACGCTCAAATTGTTACATTTACCCAGAAAATTAACTCCCTGTCAAGAGCATCAATTATTGTTGCTATCTTAATCTTTGTCTCCCCGTTTTTCTTTAGTGGAATAAGTTTGAATCAATTCCTGATTCCAGTTGTGGTAATTGGATTTGCACCAGTAATCTTGCTCTCAATGTACCAGATGCAACTCCACATGAGAGGAATAACCAAAGAGCACAGAATTAATCCACTTCTCGCTGGATATGTGATAACTGGTAATCACACATACTATGATGAAGCGCTCAAGATCTGGAATGAGAATTACAGTGATTTACCGGAGACTCTCAGAAGGAGCATTCTTCACAATCTTCTTGTCTATGTAATTATCTCGTCTGTAGATTCCCCTGATACTGTAATTGACGACTGGTCGAATGGAATCGGAATAAATGGCCAAGAACTCTTCGAGAAATATCTCGAAAATGACAAAGACCTGCTCATTCGGTCTATTGCTCCAAGCATTCAATTCGGGTACTTGAGCACAATTTGGCCATACGTCGACAACCTTGATGAGAATGACAAATCTGAGTTTATCTCAAAGATTGAAGAAATAGCCTCTAAGATCATCGAAGGTACCCTTAATGAGGACTACGATTCCTATGCACAAGATGTTTTTATCGATGAGATTTATGTAATTTCAGATTACCTCTCACCATATCTTGATGACAATCCTGCGATCGAACAGATACTGGATGAATATCAAACTCCAGAGCTTCCTACATCATCACTTGGAATGCTCAAATCTCTGACTATGGCAACGAATGAAATTATGGTGAATAGACAGCAAGCCGAGCAGAGAACACGTCAACAATAAGAGTGTAAAAATGTACGAAAACTTGAAGAAGATTTAGATATATCTAAAAAGGAAGAGTTTCACATATTGTGTAGGGATCTCAATTTGGACACGCTCTCGCTCGTAGTAATATTTGTAGTTATATTCCTCGTTGTCAAGACAATTACATCTTCGAAGAAAAAGAACCAACCAAGAAGGAAACCATCTGCTCTTAGCCGACAATATTCAGGGAATGAGACAATTGCCCAAGGGAATAATGTATGGGGACAGACTACTTCAGTATCTTCTAGTAGACAAGGGCAATTTACCAATGCCACTATTCAATCTGAAGACAGAGGTGATTCATACTATAAGTCGGGTCAGTATCAGAGGGCATTCGAGGAGTACAACAGAGAAAGTAAAACCTTCAAAGCTGCACTCTCACTCGCTCGTCAGGGACCAGACCACACCTCTGAAGTTGTCTCGTATCTTCGATCCAAGAATCCAGATGTTCTAAATGTAACAGTCTCAAATTTAGTCGAGCAACTTTACAACAAGTTCGGTGAGGCATCCACATCTGCTGCACTCTACCGCGCAATTGGAAGATCTGATGAGGCAATGGCTATCGAAATCGCAAATAGCATCCCCTCAACAACAAAATTCATCTCACAAATACCCTCAGAGGAAGATTATAAGGAAGCAACTTACGTCCAAAATGAACCTCAAATTAGGGAGGTCAAGCTACAGGTATCAACCCCCCCACCCCAAGCAGAAACACAGGTTGTAGAAGAAGCTCATATTATCTCAGGCATCGAACATACTACAACATCCTTACCAAAAATCGCCTCAGCTACCCTAGACGTTCCCTGTGTTGTATGCAAAAAGCAGATAAGCGCAGGTGATACCTATGTCAATTGTCCTCACTGCGGTTCGCCTGGTCATAAACGCCATGTTCTCGAGTGGGCAAAAGCTATAGATAAATGTAAAAATTGTAAGGAACGTTTGTCAATGTCAGATTTCTCAAGTGAGTGAATCGTCATCTTATAGCCCTGTGGTGGCAAATGCGAAAACGTTTTTTAAGGAGTACTTATAAACCTTTATAAGTAACTATCTGACTATAAAAATGAGGTTAATTACATGAGTTCTAATATAAATGCAGCAGAAAAAAATGCCCAAGATGGATTAGACTTTAA
>Ga0114931_10005998_pt1 | contig 15008 bp, 10 predicted proteins | sample 2SBtaG_FD_89579 | JGI IMG/M metagenome (GOLD analysis project Ga0114931, IMG submission 89579) | Deep subsurface microbial communities from Kolumbo volcano to uncover new lineages of life (NeLLi) - 2SBTROV14_V59a metaG | ecosystem: Environmental > Aquatic > Marine > Volcanic | place: Kolumbo...
GACTTTCCAAAGACTATGAGACGCTGATCGAAAGCAGTGAAGCCATGATACGCATTGCCATGATCAACGTGATGATTCATAAGCTCAGACCGGGATAGCAATGCTTCTCACACACGCTCTAAGTGCGAAAGTCGAACTCAGGCGGCTATGTGGGTCCGCCGTTACGTCGCCCCCCAACGCAACACTACATTTCCGTCGGGTGAATGCACAACGCTCGCTTCCCTGTGGATCGGCAGCGAATCCATTGGCCAAGTATGACCAACGGTCGGCGCGTACAGGATCGGCATGTTGGGCCGGTCGGGGACGTGGTAACGAAGCATTGTTACGATCGCATCAACGAGGTTGCGTTCGCCGAAGTGGAAATCGCCGAGCAGCACACCCCGGCACCGGTCAAAGTAACCGGCCAGGGTGAAATGGGAGAGGAATCTGTCAAAGCGTTCCGGCTTGTCGTTGTAATCTTCCAGAACGATCCATCTTCCTTCGGGGTCGATGCTGGATTCGTATCGCGATCCAACCATAGTGGAAAGCACCGTCAAGTTGCCGCCGACAAAAGTAGCCCCAAACGCATCGGGCAAGTCTCCTTGCAGTCGCTTTGCTTGGATCTCAATGGGACGCTGTGCTCTGATCGACCCAACGGTCCTGCGAAAAAACTCTCGGAAGCAGTCGTCGAGCTGCGACCGCATCCAGTCCTTGGGGTTCATTTCGCGTCGTGCAAGGACGTTCGGGTTTTTCTCTGCATAGTGACGGAGTCCGTAACCGAGAAAGACTGGTCCCATGTCGTAATAACCGATGCCGAGATCGTGAGCGCCGATGATGTTGGCAAGCGGAGTCAACTCACTGAATCCAAAAAAAGCGACCGGCAACGTTCGCTGATCCATGACCGAAAAGTCGATGCGCGGCAGGATACGCGTACACCACGCCCCGCCTCGAAGCGTAACGATCGCGGCGACCGACGAATCCTCCATCGCGTTTTGAATGTCAATGGCCCGCTGCACGTCGTCCGTACGTCCGCCACGCAGCGCATCTTCTCTCGCGTCAAAAAGCTCCGTCCGTGCCGTCACCCGATACGTCGCGCCGACGGTCTCCTGGATTCGTGCCACCAATTGATCCCCCGAGTTGACGCCGATCGCTCCGTAAAACGACGTGCAAGGACCAGCCGGGGCGATGAGATGGATTCGTGGGATCGCCAACTTCAACTCCGACCCGCCCGGTGGGCGAATGCGTGAGCGATCTGAGAGTCGATGGGCCTGGACGTGTCTCCGCCGGGTTTGATTCCGCTTCCCACGATCACGCCATCCGCAACGCCAAGCAACTCCGTCACGGTTTCGATCGTCGCCCCGCTTCCCACAAACAGTCGCCGATCGGGAACCGCCTGTTTGACCTTGCGAAGTTCTTCCAGACTTGCCGACTCACCGGTCGCCCGACCGGTTACAATCAATGCGTCGGCCATTCCGCGATAGGCCGCGTCTTTCGCCGCACGTCCTATGTCCGGTTGACTGATCGGCGTTGCATGTTTGACGTTCACGTCTGCGAAGATGGCCACGCGTTGGCCGAGCTGTTTTCGATCGCGAAGAGTCCGGTCCGCCCGTCCTTCGAGGATCCCCTGATCCGTTGCGTAAACACCCGTGTGAACGTTGACGCGGATAAACGATGCGCCGGTGGCAACGGCGATCCCCAACGCGCCCCGGGCATCGTTGCGCAGTGCATTGATCCCTACTTTGAGCGTGGTTTTTCGGCGCACGTGATCCGCCGCAACGGCCATCGCAGCGAGGCTCGCCGGAGAAAGTGCGCCGGGGGGGAAAGGAGTATCCCCGAAGTTCTCAACAATACATGCGTCGAAACCGGCATCTTCGATGGTCGCGGCATCTGCCATAGCCCGCGCGACGATTTCGTCCATATCCAAAAGGTGCCCGGGACTTCCCGGGAGAGCTTGCAGGTGAATCACGCCGATCAGAGCGGGAGCCGGTAGGTCAATCATACGAACATTCTAGGGCCAAGCCTGTTTTTGTGTAGCGAGCGCGCGGGTTGAGCTTCACAGGAGGTTTGGGGGTTTTCTCTCCCTCCTTGTCCGCTCGGAAAGCACTACGCGATAACCGCATTGTCTGAATGACTTGATTGCACCACGCGGGAGGGGGCGACCCCGTAGCGCCTGGATCGGGGAGTTGGGTGATGCGTCGACTTCGGCTTTTTTTAACCGCTCTTGCGAAAGACCGCCACGACATCCTCGACCGGAACCACAAAGAGGTAATTGTCCGCGTCGAACTCGACCGGGATCGCCTGCTTGGGGTTAAAGAGGATGCGGTCGTATTGACGAATCGGAAAATCGTCGTCGTTCTCCACAAGAGCCGAGACGGCCACGATCCGCCCGGTAATAGTGGGGATCTCAATCGAATCGGGAAGCTGAATCCCACCTTTGGTTACTTTCTTGTCCTCATCTTTGCGAACGAGAACGCGTTTGCCCAGCGGTTCCACCGTCTCCAGTTTCGATACCTTTGGATGGATTTTGTCTGCCATCTTCACCTGTCTCAATGCAACCGGGCGCAGGAACGATCAAGCGGCCTCACCGGTCGCCCTGATTGTATGCACCGTACGACGGATTGACCAGTATGTGCCTTTTTGAGTGCATCGGCCATGCGACCACGTGCACTTTTGCCAAAGAATGGATTTGCCGGTGACACGTGCATTGGACGGACGGGCGGCGGTGGGGCTATCATCGTGCGAAGTATGACCGATCTCGCACCGCTTGCTTCACTTTCAACGCTTCTACCGAAACCCAGACGCATTTCTGCTGCAAGCGGTGTGACGCGATTCACCGAGGACGTGCAAGCGCGCGTGGATTGCGCAGATGGGCGTGTGGCAACGGCGTGCGAGCGAATGCTCGCGGGTTGGGGTCGACGCGGGGAGAACGAGACCGCGTTGACCAAGGTCCGCGTCGTTGAAAACCGTGCCAATGTTTCGCAGGAGCAGGGTTATCGTCTTTCTATTGCGCCGGATCGTGTGACGATCATCGGCGGGTCGCCGGCCGGTTGCTTCTATGGGCTGCAAACACTGGGGCAGTTGGCCCGTGTGGGAGGTGGGGTGATTCCGTGCTGCCAAATCGAGGATCAGCCAGATTTTACCACACGTGGTTTGCTGTACGACATTACGCGCGGAAAAGTACCGACAGTGGATACGTTGAAACTTCTGGTCGACCGAATCGCCACACTCAAATGCAACCAGTTGCATCTATACATCGAGCACGCTTTTGTTTTTGGGTTCGATCGAGGAATCTGCGACGCAAGCCATGGCATGACGCCTGATGAGGTGCGCGAGCTGGACGCCTATTGCCACGAGCGGTTTATCGACTTGGTTCCCGCGCTCGCCAACCTGGGGCACATGGGTCGGATTCTTTCGATGCCTGCTTATCGGCACCTTGCAGAGGTCGCGGCAACGGTTGATTGGCATGACATGTCCTGGACGCAACGTCTGCATGGACTCACGTTGGACGTTACCCATCCGGATTCACTTGCGCTCGTGGAGCGAATGTGGACAGATATCCTAGACGCGTTCCCCTCCCCGGTGGTCAACATTTGCGGCGATGAGCCGTGGGACTTGGGGAAGGGACAAAGCGCCTCGCGCGTTCCGCGGGAAAAAAGTGGCGAAGCGTATCTCGCTCATATCTTGCGGATTGTAGATTTCTGTTCCAAGCGTGGGCGATCGTCTCAACTGTGGGGCGACGTTGTGGTCAATCATTGCGAGTTGTACGACCGGTTACCGCGCGACCTGACGATCCTGCACTGGGGATACGGCGATCATCCTGCCTCGCCTGACGACCCCGACCACCCCGACCACCCCGACCACCCCGGCAACCCACGCTACGAAATGACCGGGCATTTCATCGACGCGGGGTTGCGCACGTTCGTCTGTCCGGGAACTTCGGGGTGGAAAAGGATTCTCAACGCCTTGCCCCTCGCGGAACGGAACATCGCAACTTTCGCCCATGCCGGTCGCCGATACGGTGCGGCGGGGCTTTTGAATACCGATTGGGGAGACCTTGGCCATTTCAATCAGTTGGCCTGTTCCTGGCATGGAATCTCACTTGGGGCTGCCTGCGGTTGGGATTCCCAGCACCCCGTTGGAAGCGAGTTCGATCGAAGGCTCGCCCAGAGCATTTGGAACGTCAGCGACGCGAGCCCCGTCCGGCTTCTCCGTGATCTTAGCGCAACGTGTGGCGGTGCCGAAACGTGGCGGCTTTTGTATGCACCCACGGTGGAAGTGGAAAAGGACTTGACGCAGTTTCCGCCGGAGCGAATTGAGAAGTTGCGCGCGACTTGCGAAACGGTTCGTTCGTGGTTTGACAATCAATCCTCCGCGCCGGAATCGATCGCCCAGGATTTCCGAGAGTTGGCTGTCGCAGCTTGGTTTATCGGGTTGCTTGCCGATCGTTTGACGCACGTGCGCAGCACTTCCGGCGAGGGTGTCGAAGCGTTCGACCGACATGTTGCGCAGGCCTTTCAAGCGTACGGCGAGTGCTGGATAAAGCGAAACAAACCCGCGGGTCTGATGGATATCGCCGGAGTGTTGGGAGTTGAATAATTGGTTCTAGGGGCCCTCGATATTGTTGTCCTGGCTGTGTACTTGGCGGCGACGTTGGGAATCGGTCTTTGGGCCGGTCGTAAAGAGCGTAACACAACGGATTTTTTTCTGGGGGGGCGCCGACAACACTGGATTCTTGTTGGCCTGTCAATCATCGCGACAGAAGTCAGTGCGCTGACGTTTTTGATTGTCCCCGGTCGTTCGTTCGTGGATGACTGGTGGTACTTGCAAATGTATGCCGGCGCGTTTGTGGGGCGCATTTTGATCGTGTACCTGCTCCTTCCCGCGTTCTATGGTGGGTCGGTCACAACCGTTTACGAATACCTCGGCCAACGGTTCGGACCTGCCACAAGAACGACCGCGTCGTTAATGTTTGTTGCGTCGCGCGTCGTTGGCAGTGGTTTTCGACTCCTGGCGGCTTCGCTTGCGATTGCCATCCTCTTTGATTGGCCGCTCGTTGCGGTGATCGTCGGCGTCGCCGTTGTGGCGATCGCTTACACGGCAAGCGGTGGGATCAAGGCGATTATCTGGACCGATGCCCTCCAGGCGATCGTTTTCATCGGCGCGGGTCTTGGCGCACTGGTTTTTCTTTTGACCGCGATTCCCGGAACTTGGATGGAGAATCTTCAGACCGCCTCGTCCGGTGGAAAAATGCGCGTCTTCCGGTGGGGCTTGGAGCTGAACAGCGACCGGTTATTTTGGGTTCTGTTTGTTCATTCGATCGTCCAGAACATGGCCGCCCTCGGTGTCGATCAGGATTTGACCCAGCGGATGCTCACGTGTCCGGACTTGCGTCGTGGACAGCGATCGCTGATTTTCGACGCACTGGCGGGGCTTCCCATTGTCGTCCTGTTCCTGCTGCTCGGATCGCTCATTCACGTCTATCACACCCAGGTCGCCGGTTTGCCGATCGGTGATGCCGCCGCCCCGGACCGCGTTTTTTCCAGCTTCATTGCGGACGTGATCCCGGCCGGGTCCGGCCTAAAGGGGCTGCTTGTTGCGGGCATCTTCGCCGCGGCGATGTCGAGTTTGGATTCGGCACTTGGGGCGCTGTCTTCCAGCGCGGTGACGGATTTTTATACACCCTGGCGACGATGGCGACACAAGTTGGTGCCGACTCCAATCGGTAGTTCGCGGGCGTCGGGACGAAGCTGCGCCGGCAACCCGGGACAGGATCGCGAACTTTGGGTTGCTCGATGGTGTACAATCGCGTTCGGAGCCCTGCTGGCAGGGGCGGCGATCGGGTTTTCCGGGTCACAGAAGCTACTGGAAGACGCCTTTGGATGGGTCGGGTTGATCTTCGGGGGGCTTCTTGGTGTTTTTCTCGTTGGTGTGACCACCCGGAAACGTGGCAGCGACGGGGTCAATGTGGCCGCGATGCTTACCTCCGTCGCCGTCTTGGGCATTGTGAAATATATCCAAGGTGACGGCGGGACCGTTTATCTCGCGTGGCCATGGTGGGTCGTTGTGGGAACGGTATGGACCTACGGATTCGCCGCATTGTCACGGAGCAAGAATCCGGGGTCGCGACAAGTAAAGGGGTGAAGGTCAACCCGTTGTCGCAAAGGGAAAGCCCGTAACCGAATGATCCCAGCGCCAAGCGAGGGATATCGTCCCGGGGAAGAAACCCTTGCCGCTCGCGCTTGGAACTCGGCTCGGCGGTCTACCCATAAAGCTGAGGTGAACCCAATCTCCATCGGTGCTCGGTTGCCAACTGCCGCTTATTTCGGTATCAAAAACGCCACGCGGGCCGCGTTTGCCCACGGGAGACCAAAATGCTTAAAAATATCTACATCTCAGGCGGGATGCGTACCCCTTTCGGATCCTTCCATGGAAGTCTCGCTGATATGACCGCAGCCCAGCTCGGTGCCCATGCCGGACGAGCTACAATCGCCAAGACCGGCATCGATCCTAAAGAAATTGACGAGGTTCTTTTCGGAAATGTTCTCAGCGCCGGTCTGGGGCAAAACGTCGCTAGGCAAATCGCGCTGGGATCCGGACTGCCAAACAATGTCGGTGCCACCAGCGTGAACAAGGTCTGCGGATCGAGCCTGAAAACCGCCGTTCTCGCGGCTCAGGTTATTCAGTGTGGCGACGCGGGAGTGATTCTTGCCGGCGGGGCAGAGAGCATGACCAACGCGCCCTACTTGCTTCCCAAAGCGCGGAGCGGATACCGCATGGGCAACGGCGAACTCATCGACGCGATGATTCACGACGGACTGTGGGATGTCTACACCAACCGCCACATGGGAACCTGCGGAGACCAGTGCGTCAGCAAATACGGCTTTTCCCGAAAAGATCAGGATACGTACTCGGTTGAAAGTTATGTTCGGGCGAATCGGGCCGCGAAGGCGGGGCTTTTCTCTGAAGAAATCTCTCCCATCGAAATCAAGACCCGCAGGGAAACCATCGTTGTCGATGCCGACGAAGACGTGGCCAAGTTCCGCGGAGAAAACGCCCTGCGCGCGCTTCGTCCCGCGTTCGGCAAGGACAGCACGATCACGGCGGGAAATGCGTCGAGCATCAACGACGGGGCTGCTTCGATGATCGTTTTCGACGACGACCGCAAAAACGCCCTTGGGCTGGAACCCGAGGCGAAAATCGTCGGTTATGCCAACGCGGCACTGGAGTCCGACTGGTTTACGATCGCACCGATTTACGCAATCCAATCCCTCTGCGAAAAACTAAGGGTAACCCCCCGCGATGTGGACCTGTTTGAAATCAACGAAGCCTTCGCGGTCGTCTCGATGGTAGCGATCAAAGAGCTCAAACTCGACCACACCAGGGTCAACATCAATGGCGGGGCCGTAGCTTTAGGCCACCCCATCGGCGCAACGGGAGCGCGCCTGATCAACACGCTCGCCCGTTCGCTGATCCGAGAGAACAAGACGCTCGGAATCGCCTGCGCCTGCATCGGTGGCGGGGAAGCGTTGGCCGTCGCAATCGAGCGATGCTGAAAGTGCGACACTGAAACTGTCGCACCAATTCCAGCTTCGCCGTGCCGATGCAACCCGATCAACACAACCGCGTAGCCCCCCGTTCAGACGGAGCAGCCTCGGTCTGTGTGTGGCGTTTTCCGGGCGGATGGATTCGCAGATGAGCACGAACACGCTACGATCCGCGCCGGCGGTGTGCCTTTCGAAATCGCAACACGAGCGGAATAAACCCCACCCACAGAAGCGCCGCAAGCCCGGCACCACAAAGCGGGGGCGATGCCGTTGAAACGTCCACGACAACCGCGTCGGAGTCGCTCGTCGTCGCCCCGCTCGATGATAGCTGCGTATACTCGGCAACGATTGTAAGGCGTGACGGTTCGCCGACCACCGCGACATCGACCAGGCCACGATTGACGGTCGCAAGACCCGGCGGTGCGACGCTCCAATTCGCAAGGTCGGTCACGTCCAGTGTGCTCTCGTCGGAGAACGTGGCTGTCGCCGTAAAACGAGAGGTCTTTCCCGAAAAAACCGTCGTCGGTCCTGATATCGCAATCGAAGATAAAACCACGACGTCGGTGGTCGAACCGGTGTCGCCTCCCGCCGCATCCAACGGCGTTAACGAAAAGAAATCAAAATCCGCGTTGAGAGAATTGTCGCAAGCCGCCCCGCAAAGAACCGTGTCCCCGCTTGATCCGCCGATCCCGACCATGACCGTCTCGGGAAACTTGTTGGAAACCGTCGCCAGATCGGTAAAGGATTGACCGTCGTCGCTAAAACCCGCCACGAGTTGGTCTCCGCTGCGAAGCAATCGAAGGTACACCGCCGATGGCGAATCCGTTGTGGTCTCATCGAAACGCGAAACCGGAGGTCGCTGCCCCGCCGCTACCCGGGCTACCGTCACCAGCGCCAACCCACGAAACTCCCCTCGAATCCCCGAAACAAATGTCAACCCGAACGCGGCGGCGTTGTCATCACTTTCGTACACGAGAAGCCCGGCGAACGGCTGACCGCTTCGTGGATCAAACTCCAAGCGCGTCTGCAAAATGAAGTCGCCGCGAACCTGGCGCAGCAGCATGTTGCGGACGAAACTATCGGGCGAGAACGTTCCGCGTTGTGTAATCACACGAAAAAAACCGGGTCTGGCGGACAGGGTATAGTTGGAAGCGTCTTCGTGAACGACCGTCCAGGCGGGATCAAGCTGCGGATCGTTAAACTCGTCGCGAATCGCTTCCTGACCGATCGCTGTCCCGGTCAGCGCGCAGAACACGACCGTACACAAGCATGAACGGAAACGCCTTCCAACGGATCTCGCAACAACCTCGCTCAATACGTCACCTCTTTGGGGCGTGACCGAGGAAACAGACAGCCACCGGTCGCTGTGTCAACCTTTTTACGGTAATCTCCGTGACAGTAATCTCCCATCGTAGAGATGCAACCCCATCGCGTCCTTCTGCGCGGGCGTGCTTCTTCGCACCGGTCGCGACGAATCCGCTGGGCTTGAATTTCGAGCCGCGAGATTCCCGCGCGTTGTCACATGCGATGACCCGGCGCTTTAGCACGCAGGGACCGATGAGTGCCATGGTCGGGCGAACGCCGCCACGCCTGACGAAGCTTGCCCGCGTGTGCGCTCGGACAATCACTGTCGCGAAAACAGCCCGGCGATTGACTTCGTCAGGCCTAGACACGGCACCTGCGTCCCAGGCATCGTGGATTGCCAAAACACCAGCTCCCTGTCATCCCTGTTTCCGCAGGTTCAACTCCCGCTCCCTCACGATCGCGACTCGGACTGAAGGAACCGCCTTTCCAAAGTTGACGTTGGACTAAGGCGCGCCGGTCGGGCCCTTCTTTACCCGAATCATGGGCCACCAGCGGTCCGCCTCATCCACCAGCGTCGTGGCCTTCGACATGAACTTCTCCTTGCTCGCCTCGTCATAAAACAGGTATACCTTTCCGAGAAAAACCGCGAAGATTTTCGGATCCGCCGGGAAGCTCTTTCCACGCGAAACTCCCTCCGCGCAGTTCCCCTCGTACTGAGGCATCGCGTCGGCCCCTTTTTCCTTGAGAATCTTTACCGCCTTGGCACTGGAGAGATAGTAGATCTTTCCGCGAAACTCCTGTGCGAATTCCTTTTTTCCCTTCACCGCCTTGCCCTCGGTCAGATAGCTGATTGGACAATACCCGCCGATCGCAGGTTCGTTGTACAGCGCCGTGGCCTCGGTAATATAATGCGCGGGATTCTTATCAAAAGATCGCTTCGCTCGCTCCGAGGACATCAGATAAAGTTTGCGATTGATCACCGCAAACACGCGAGGGTCGCCCGCAAAACGGTTGCCATACGGACCGCCCAATGCCACCGTGCATAGACCGCCAATCTGGGGGGCGTATCGCGCAGGATCCTTGTCGAAAAGCTCCTTGGCCTTCGCACTGGCCATAAAGTAGGTGTACCCATTGTACTCCGAAGCGAAGTTGGGCTTGCCCTTTACCGCCCTGCCAAGCGTCTGATACGACACCGGACAGTATCCATCAATGGCCACAAGGATCTTTTCGAACTTGGGTTCGGCCGCTACATCGGATTGAATCCACGCGATCGAAGACACCGCCACGAACAGTCCAAGAAACATTTTCTTTCGCATCGCTCACTCATCCAAAAAAATCAAACGCCAAGTATGCTTCCTCTTGTCGCGTTGTCGCACAGGAGACAAGCCCCGAACGCAACGCGTTGGTTTATCGACAGTTGGCGAGTGGATTCTTGTACATCATCCGCTCGCCGGGTCCTATCGGACCTTCGAAACCGGAAGTTTCGGCTCCCCTTTTAGAATCGAAAGCATGTGCTCCCGTAACAGCGCCACCTGTGCCCATCCCGTGTGTCCACCCCGGTGCCCCAGCGCGCGTAGTTGCGGGGTCCACTCAATCTGTCTCAAACGATCGTAGGCACGGGCATCGGCTTGTGACAAGTTCGGCGGCGGAGAAAAACCCTTCCTTCCCGCGGCGCTGCAGTGTCGACGATCCACGGTCCCAAAGACCGTCGTCCCGAGTCCCAGGATTCCGCAATCACGGTGACTGATCAACGCGTAACAGCGGTGAACCGCTCGGAGTGCTTCTGCCAGGTTGTATTCCGGAGATATGGCCGGACACGCCAATACCATCGTCTCAATCGCGGCGCGACCCGCAAGTCGCTCGCACGCCCACACCGCGATCCCCGTTCCTCCGCTGAACGCCAGAATATGGATGCTCGCTTCGGGATATTGCAAACGAAACGATGCCAACTGGTCGGCGAATTCGGACGCCTTTTTCATATTGCGCGACCGCCAGCACAAATCGGTCCAGATTTCCCCGGGGATTCCGAACTGCCAACGCACCACGATCGTCCCGGGTGTTCCTGGATCGTCGCGCCACGCGCGGCGAAGAAGCAAGGGAACGAACTGAAACCCACCCACTCCGTCAAGAACGAACACGACCTCACGACTCACATCGCCGTGGCGTTCTTGGATACCGTTGCGCGCAAGCTCGACAAGAAACGTCCGGATTACGCTTGCTCGATCTATGAGTACGCCCACCAAACGACCTCACCACGATCATCGCGGTCCCCAAAGCGCTTCGGTGAAAGCACTTTCTCGAATCTTGCCAATCCATGAATCAGGGCAACCACGCGACACACACTCGCTTTGCAACAAAACTTATCGGGACTCCTTTGTCAATTTATCGAGCACGTCCGTTCGCTTCAGCTTCTCAAGAAAGCGGGTGCGTGATGTTACGTACTCATGTCGACACACGCCGCCCATCTCGCACCAATCGCAAGGCCCCTTGTCGCCCAGTCGATACGGCGCCACCGCAATGCACCCGTCCAGCAGGGCATCGGCCAATCGTCCGAGTTCGCGCCTGGTGTGCTCGAGCATTCCCCGAAACTCCTCAGATTCCACCGCGTCCGACGAATCTCGACGTCCCAGTTTCCCATCTTTTTTGATAAACACGTTGTAATGCTCGGATGAACCTTTAACCAACGACGTGTCCAATATCCCCAGGTCGCCGATCCGAAAGAGACCGCGAGGCTTGGACAGACCACTTCGCCGTTGCGCATCCGACTCTTTGGCCTGGCTCGGGTGACCGATCGCTTCGTACTTGGTGGCCAAACTTACGTAGAAGGCGCCGATCGGACGAATCGGGCGACCGGCCGGCGTACGCTTCGCTTCCGCCAATGCCAACAAATACGCCGGCAGTTGTAGCGACAACCCGTGATACACCTCGGAAAGGTCCAATCGCTTATCGCGCGTACGCTTGTAGTCGATGACGATCCCCAAAAGTTCGTCGCCGATCTCCGCGATGTCGACCCGGTCAATGTAGCCACGCAACAAAACCCGCCGTCCCTTGGGCGTTTCGATCGTCAGCGAGGGCAACCCGTCGGCGTCATCGAAACCATAGGCCAACTCCGCGGAGCGCGGCGTGGCACACCCGCCCTTGAGTGCCCGTCGCTGCAAACGCATCACCCTGGCGATTCGATCCGCCGACCTTCGCAAAACATACCGATCCCGCGCGAAATCACTGACTTCATCCAGCCCCCCATGCTCGACAACCCGTTCACACGCCAACGCGGTCGCTCCGGCAAGCTGATCCTCGCTCCAATCCGCAAGCGAGGTCCCCTGAGACTCCATTTCCTCGATGACGTGTTGCAAAATCGCGTGATGCACCGTTCCCACGTCGGTGACCTCAAGGGCGGCTTCGCTACGCGGTCGCAAACCAAGCGCGTACTTCGCAAAATGCTTGAACGGGCACGAAGCATAAGTCTCAAGTTGCGAAACGCTTGTCCGAAGGGGATTGCGATGAAGCTTTCCCGCCATCGTGTCAGACAACGTTGCTTCACGCGCGCTGATGAGCGAGGCGATGGCGATCCGCGCCATCGGATCGTCGGCCAGTCCCGTTCGACAGCGATCATAAATTGCATTCCACCGCGCGCGAACTTGCCCTTGATCAACCCCGCGACCAGCCCAATCATCACGACTACGAAACTCCTCCCCCAGTCGGCGGCGAAGATCACCAACGCATTGAATGTCCCAGGTCTGCCGCGACCGCGTAGGATCCGACACTCGACGAACTTCGAGCGAGTCCAGCGACTCGTTCAGCACGTCGACATAGGGAGACGCACGCATCGTTTTTCCGGCTTCATCCGTTGTCGCATAGGTAACGCAAAGTCGATCACTTGCGCGCGTCATGGCGATATAAACGAGTAAAGACTCCTCCAAAACACGTTCGCACGTCGGGGCGGCCACCGCCAACCCGCCATCACGCAACACGCGCCGATCATCGTCATTGAGAATCGAGTCCTCCACGAGTCTGGCGGGAAACACGCCGTCGTTGAACCCCAACACGATCGCCGCCTTGATATCCGGATGCCGACTTCGCTCAATCGAACCGACAAGAACCTGGTCGATGCTCGGAGGAACCAGCCCGGCGGTGAGAACCGATAATCCCGACTCAAGTGCGCCTTCCAATTCCTGTACATCCAGGGTCTGTTCGTCAAAAGCAAAAGCCAGATCATCCAGAAACCGCGACAGATCGCGCCACACCTGCTGATGCTCCTGGGATTCCAAAAGCTCGCCCATCCCCTCCGCATCCTGTACCCAACGCGAAAGGGTGGTACCGGCACCGATGCGGATCAACGCGGCGCGAATCGCGCTTGCCCACTGCCCACCGCGAAGCGCTCCGCCCTTTTCGCAAACGCCAAGCCAGGGGTCCAATGCGGCAAGAACCGCACGTCGCGTCGCGTTGACACGCTCGAGTCGCAGACAGGTAGATTCGACACCGCCATCCCCTCGCGGCGGTCGAACATCCGGCATCGGCTTGGTCCAGTCCCCGACCCGCCAGGATTCAATTCCCGAAAAACCATACGCGATCAGGTAGTTCTCCAACTCGTCGGCCTGATCACGGTCGATCGGCAACAGGTCGGTCTTTAGCAACATCCGAACCGCGTCGAGCGTAAGCCCCCGCACCGCCACCCCCACCAGCGAACGCACCAGCTCCACAATCGGATGGTGCGACAACGGTTGCCGTCGATCGATGAAAAAGGGAATGTCGTGGGCCGTGAGCGCGTCGGATATCAAATCGTGATAGGGGTCCAGGTCGCGAACGATCAACGCAATATCCCGGTAGCGAAGGTGCGCCCCGCTGCCGCTGACCCATTCGCAAACGCGCGAAACCGCATAGTCCACTTCGACACGACGCGAAGGAAGTTCGACCATCTCAACGTTGTTGCCTCCCCCGGCGTCTGACATTGCATCAGGATCGCTCCGTCCAAAAATACGGCGCTCGATCGCGGCCAGCTCTGGACAACCTCGAAATCGGTGCATGACCTTCGGATTGAGTGCGACGGGCTCTTTCACACTCAAACCGGCCTGTTCAAAGCGTGACCGCAGCGTTTCACAGGTCTGTTCGATTCTGGAAAACAAACGCCTCGCCGCCCCACCATCCCCCTGTGTTCCCGGAGAACGAACAACAACCGACGGTTCAACCAGAAAAGTGATCTCAACTTCCGCACATCGTTCCGCCAATGCAACCAGAGTGAGCACTTCCTGTTCACTCATGGAAGCGAAACCGTCGACCCAGAGATGCGCTCCGACAAGCCAGGCGCAACGAGGCAAATGCGTTCGCGCGACGGCGAGGTATTGCGATGGATCGACTCGCTGGTCTCCGAGATACGCAAGGTACGCCTGGTAAATAACGCGAAGGTCTTGCAACTTGGCCCGCGTGGAAGGATCATCGCCCCCCCCCGCGACCGCCACGATCTCCAGAGCGTCCGGCTCTACCGCCTCTTGAATCAACTCGGCGATGGTGACGCTGATCCGATCGATCCAACCCCCAATTCGCTCCACGCGCCGGTAGTACTGAAGCTGCGAGGCGTTTTGCGCAATAAGATGGCGCAGGACCATCGTACGAGCCATATCCGTCAAGGTCGTGCGCGGCGGGGCACCGACCGAATCAAGAATCCGAAACGCCAATCGTTGGAAGGAAAGAACTTCCGCGCGATGCGACCCCGATACCGATCCTCCGACCCCACCACTGGAGAGGGGCTCTACGATGGCACGTTCCGCCTGAAAGCTCGCCTGTTCGGGAACCAGCAAAAGCAGTGGTGGACCATCCACCGGATCTTTTTCGAGCCTCGACCGGATCGACGTGAGACAATAATGCGTTTTGCCGCTTCCCGATCGACCTAGAATAAACCGTATGGACATGGACCAAGGAGATACCCAAACATACCAGTTCGGTCAATGCGAAACACGTCGGGTCCGTGACGAAATCGGCAATCTTGTCTTGCGGTGTAACGCTCTTGTCCTGCGGTGGAACGGTTGACGTTTTGTCCCGCCCTCCGTGTCTTTCTGAGTCCGTCCCTCGTGCCGTTCTTAGGTGTCATTCAAAACCCGCCGCCGCGCCGACGAAAGTCCGCGGTTCGCTTCCGCGCGCGTGGGTGCTCGCGCCACCGCCGATCCTGTCACACACACGTCAATA
>Ga0114931_10005999_pt1 | contig 15008 bp, 14 predicted proteins | sample 2SBtaG_FD_89579 | JGI IMG/M metagenome (GOLD analysis project Ga0114931, IMG submission 89579) | Deep subsurface microbial communities from Kolumbo volcano to uncover new lineages of life (NeLLi) - 2SBTROV14_V59a metaG | ecosystem: Environmental > Aquatic > Marine > Volcanic | place: Kolumbo...
GTTCATCACGCAGATATGCATTCCCACGCAGGAGCGTGGGAACGAGGAAACAAGTACAGACTTAATCTCGTTCCCACGCTCCTGCGTGGGAATGCATACCATACTTGTTCCATGTTGCTACTAACACCACCACTTTTGGAGAAGTTACGTTAGCGGTACGACCATGATCGTGTGCGAGAGTGTGGATTGTTCAGTGCTTACGGATTTATTGTTACCGTTAATAGAAATTTTAGTACATAAATTTGAAGGGATTTAAATGAATATAGGTTGGACAACATTGGCAAGTTTGGAAGATGCTCAGAAAATGGCGGCCGAACTGGTCGCTGAGCGACTGGCCGCTTGTGTACAGATTACCGGCCCCATAAATAGTTATTATATTTGGCATGGCGAATTGGAAACCACAGAGGAGTATCGGCTGACGATTAAGTTTCTGGGGGCTAAAACGGAAAAACTGGAAGCGTGGCTGCGGAAAAATCATCCCTATGAGGTACCGCAATGGCTGGCAGTGCCCGCCGATCGGGTGGGAACACCATATAAAAACTGGGCAGAAGATGAAGCTGGTGTAAAGCAGACCAAAATAATGGATGCTCATTCGGCAAAAAAAGAAGTGCTTCGCTTATCAAAACAGGGCCGTAACTTTTTGCGCAAAAAACGCTTCCAGGAGGCAGAGAAAATCTTTTTGGAGGCCCTGGCGCTGGATGCTAAAAACTCATATATTCTGGTGGGGCTGGCTGACACCTGCCGGGAACTGAAAAAATTTGAGCAGGCTATATCCTACTATGAAAATGTGCTGGAGTTTGACTCGGTAAATGTTTTTGCCTTGCGTGGTATTGGTGATGCCTATCGCGGCATATTACAGCATAAAAGGGCTATTCCTTATTGGATGCGCTATTTGGAATGCAACAAAAACGATATCTATGTGATGGTGCGCTTGGCCGAGTCATTTAATAAAACGGGTAATTTTGAAAAGGCCGAATCATTTTATTTGATGGCAATTAAGGTGAATGGTGAGGATAAATACGCTCTTTTAGGTTTGGGTAGTTTGTATTACAAGGTTGAGGATGATGATAAGGCCCTGCTGTATTTTGATAAACTTTTGGCGTTGGACGATAGCTATGTGGCTGTCCTGACCATGGTAGGAAATATTTATAGACGTCGGCGTGAATATCCGTTGGCTAGTCAATATTACGAAAAGGCCGCTAAACTTGAGTCTTGGAACAGCTTCGCCTTGTACGGTTTGGGCGATTGTCATCGAGGTATGGCTGATTTGGAGCAGGCTGTTTTTTGGTGGTCAAAAATTTTGGAGCACGAACCCAATAATCAGGATTTACTTACTCGAATAGGGGATGCGATGTTGAGCTTGAATAAGTTCGATAATTCCCTGTAATATTATAAGCGTAGCCTGAAGGTGGGGTTTGATCTTTATGCGCTGTTGGGAATGTCCAGGCTCTACCGTATACAGAGTGATTTTGAGAGAGCGGAAGAATGCTGTCTGGAAATTCTGGAGAAAGTGCCTGATCATGCCAGAGCTATGGAAGAGCTGCTTGACGTTTATCAGGGCCTTGGTGATGCCAATAAAATTACCGATCTTGAGGCTAAAATTGCGGCTTTAGAAGGGCCGTAAGGAAGACCTTGGCTGAGCAGCGCTTATGGCAAGTTGATTTTTTGAGGGGATTAGCAGTGTGTATGATGCTGATCTCTAATTTTCTTTTTGACCTTTTTTATTTTTCGGCTCTATTTGATCCACAGGCAGGTTTCCCCGCCCTGCTGGCCCGGAGCACCGCCGGTCTGTTTGTGCTGTTGGTCGGTATATCTCTTACCCTAAGTTACGCCCGGTCAGATTCCAGGCAGCGAGGATTCCTGAAGTATTTCCGGCGGGGCGTCACTATTTTTTCAATGGGTATGTTGATCACCGCGGCTACCAGGATAGCTGTTGGCCAGCAATATGTGGTCTTTGGTATTTTGCATTTGATTGGCCTGGGAATAATCTTGGCCTATCCTTTCCTGCGGCACAGGATTATCAGCCTTTGTTGTGGTCTTCTTGTCATTTTTGCTTCGTTTGTTACCTCTCAAATAATGGTTTCCTGCCATTGGCTGCTTTGGCTCGGCTTACAATATAAAGGTTTTACCAGTGTTGACTATACGCCTTTAATACCCTGGTTTGGCCTGATTTTAGTCGGGATCTTTTTGGGACCGTATTTTATGACTGGCGGCTGGATGCATCGACATACCGCCTTGGCGGGGAGGTGGTGGCTGGTGAGGAAATTAGCCGTTTGCGGCAAACATTCCCTTTTGATCTATTTTGTCCATCAACCATTATTCTGGGCTGGATTTTGGCTTTGGTCTGTCGTAATCGCTCCATGAACACCACACGGCAACACGTTGACCGACCGCACGACAGGGGGGATTATTGCGCCCGGTCAACGTGCGCATGGCGGCGTCCCTGAATCGCTTAAGGTTGGTCAGGTAATAAAATGCGGCAAGTAGCTATTAATAGTGATTATTCGCATTTGGAACTTTGGTCTTTGGTCTTATTGTCTGTCAATATCAGGCATCGGATTGAGAAGACTGAGGAGGGCTGGGGTATTTGGGTCTCGGAAGATGATTACGAACATTCCCGCTGGGAACTGGCATCTTTTGTAGAAGAAAATTCTAACTGGCCGCATCCTGAGCCTCTGCCGCCCACTTTGGCACATGGAACCGGACGTCCGGCCATGCTTGCGGCGGCAGGGTTGGCTTGTTTTTACGCCATAACAGGCCCATGGCTCACCAATAATCCCTGGTTTCAGGAAGGGATGGTTAATAGTCGGGCCATTTTGAATGGTGGACAGTGGTGGCGGGTGGTTACCGGCCTGACACTGCATGCCGATATTAACCATCTATTGGGGAATATTGCCCTTGGTGCCCTGGTTCTCTACTATCTGAGCTTGGAAACCGGGGCGGGAGCGGCTTTGTTTCTGGCCTTAACCACCGGGGCTTTTGGTAATCTCATTAATGTATTTATGCATGGCAGCGGTCACCAGTCGGTGGGATTTTCTACTGCTGTCTTTGGGATGATTGGAGTGCTGGCCGGATTGCGGGTCATGGAGCGGGGCCAGGGAGTAAAAAGATTCCTTGCTCCACTGGGGGCTGGGGGTGGTCTGTTGGCCATGCTGGGAACTGGCGGAGAACGTACTGATTTGGGGGCGCATCTCTGGGGGATTGCGGTTGGTGTCTTGGCGGGCTTATTATCTCGTAAGTTGTTAGATCGTTCGTGGTCTGAGGCCTGGAAGTGGCGACAGGTTATGTTAGGTATTTTGACCATAATTGTAGTTTTGACTGCCTGGTATTTAGCTTTGCGATAAAAAACTTGAAAAGATTGCTTATGTATGTGATGGTGACATGATTAGTTGTTGGAGAAAAAATATATAATCAATGCGGAATTATATCCGCCTGATAAGGAAAGGTTATGACTGATAATCAACAACCACAGTGGGGTCGTAAAAAACCATCTTCACCTGAAGATTTAATTGCCGCTCTATTAAAAAAGATTAAAGATAGTTTTGAGGGTGGCAGTAAGCCCCCACCGGGGCGAAATCAGCCAGGCGAATCGGGCAAAATGCCAGAGGGCTTTAGGCTGACCTTGGCGAAGATATTGCTCATCATTGGCGTCTTTGTTGTTATCAATCTTGTTTCTTCGTCTTTTTATACCATTGAGCCTGGCGAGAAGGGGGTTGTGCTGCGTTTAGGTAAATTTCACGCAGTTACAAAACCAGGGCTGAATTTTAAATTGCCGTTGCTTGATGTTTTATACAAGGTTGATGTGAAAACGATTCGCAAGCAGGAATTTGGCTTTCGTACCAGGTTGCCTGGTCAAAAAACAATTTTTGAAAAACGTGGATACCAAACCGAGTCATTGATGCTCACTGGTGACAAAAATGTCATCGATATGGCCTGGATCGTTCAGTATAAAGTCCGTGATCCCGTTGACTTCCTTTTTAAAGTCAGGAATGTTGCGCAAGCGGTTCGGGATGTCTCTGAGAAGGCTTTGCGTCAGGTTGTTGGCAACCAGGATTTTGATTATGCCCTGAGTAATCGGGAGTTAATCGAATCAGCGACGGCCCGACAGCTTCAGAAGGTCATGGATAAATATCAAAGCGGCATTAAAATTGTCACGGTTAAACTCCAGGATGTTAATCCGCCAGATGCTGTAAAACCAGCCTTCAATGAGGTTAATGAGGCGGATCAGGATATGAAACGCTTGGTTAATGAGGCGGAGGCTACCTATAACAAGGTGATTCCCAAGGCCAAGGGGCAGGCAAAACAGATTTTGGAAGAGGCCCATGGCTATGCCATTCAGCGTACTAACCTGGCTAAAGGTGAGGCTACCCGTTTTGTTGATATTCTAAAGGAATATAAACTTTCCAAAGAAGTTACCAGAAGACGCATGTATCTCGAGACCATGCAGAAGGTTCTGCCGAAAGTGGACTCCGTGTATATGATTGACAAGAAGCAACGCTCGGTATTGCCGTTTATGGAAATTGGTAAAGGAATGCAAATTAAAAAATAGGTAAGTGCAGACTCCGAGAAAACAATTAGTAAGGCACTAATGTGCATGTATCGGAAAATCAAAGTTTGTGAGTTTTTTGCTGTTATTCTGTGTGTGTCTGTGTGTGTCTGTGGCTAAAAAAAAGCAGTTCGCCCGCAGGGCGCTTATGTTCTAATGTTTGAGGTGATTGTTGTGAATAAGCTAATTAGGGGATTTATTGTTGCTGTACTTCTGGGCTTGGTCGTTACGGTTTGGGATGGTTTTTTTATCCTTCCGGAAGGTGAACAGGCGGTGGTCACCCAATTTGGTGCGCCAGTGGGAACGCCGATTGTCGATGCCGGGTTGCATTTTAAAACACCATTTGTCCAGAATGTGCAGTATTTTGACAAGAAAATTCTAATTTGGGATGGCGACCCAAACCAGATTCCCACCAATGATAAGACCTTTGTTTATGTCGATGTTTCGGCTCGTTGGCGGATCTCAAATGCCCTGGTGTTTTTGCAGGCCGTGAACAATATCGATCGGGCTCAGGGTGTGCTGGATGATATTATTGGCTCCACAGTGCGGGATTTGGTTAACAAAAATAATCTTGTGGAGATAATTAGAAGTTCTGGATGGCAACGTTTGCGTGATAGTCCTGATTCGGCGGAAAATGGGTCTGAAAAAATCGTCCTTGGTCGAGACGGAATGGCCAAAAAAATTCGAGAGATAGTCTCTAAGGCTACCCCCAAATATGGCATTGAGGTTGTGGATGTCATGTTCAAAAGGGTCAATTATATTGAGTCGGTGAGTCGTAAGGTTTATGATCGGATGATCTCTGAAAGAAAACGTATTGCAGCTGAGAAGCGTTCTCAGGGCGAGGGCCAAAAGGCTGAAATCCTGGGTAAGGTAGCGAGAGAGTTAAAGACTATTACCTCCGGGGCCAACCGCAAGGCAGAAGAGATAAAGGGGGCGGCTGATGCCGAGGCAACCAAAATTTATGCTAAAGCCTACAGTCAAGATCCAGAATTTTACGCCTTTTCTAAAACCCTGGAAAGTTACGAGAAAACTTTTGGGGATAATTCTAAACTTATTGTCTCCTCTGATTCGCAATTCTTTAAATATCTAAATGAGATAAAGTAAAGAGCAGGGCGTCCCTGAAACCCTTACATTCCAAGATGTTATAAAGCCAGCGGTACGACTGTGATCGTATGCGAGAGTGTGGTTTGTTGAGCCCTTAGTGTGAATAAAAACTTTGAGACGAAAATACAGACAACCAACGGTTTACCTGGATTTTGTTGCGGCCAATAAGCTGCAGAATCAAGGATTTATAGCCTGGCGCTTTCTGCCTGGTATGTCATTTGGTGAGGATTGTGCCTGGTGGGGGAGGCAGGACAACCGTCCATCCAGCCATGAAGGGCTTGATTTCCGGTGTTTTGTGGATAGTCAAGGGAGGACGATTCCCCTTGCTGAGGGGATGTTAGTACCTGTCGCCGAAGAGGGGGATATTCGGCAAATATTTAATGATTTTCTGGGCCAGTCCGTGTTGATTGCCCACGACCTATGCGGTAATGGCAGACGACTTTATTCTATTTACGCTCACATAAAGGCTGTGGATACCTGTCGCCTTGGAGAGCATGTCCTGGCTGGTCAGATTATTGGTTCAATCGCGTACGGTCGTTGTCGTACCGCTGCTGCGGGTTCCGGTCAGGTGCCGGCCCATTTGCACCTCTCCTACCTTTGGCTACCGCTCTCCTTCCAAAAAACTTTTGACTGGCGAACTGCACACCTGGATCAGGAGATTATTTTTATTGACCCAGCCGAATGCTTGTCTCATTCTCTAAGGGCCTGTAAATAAACTGGCCTAAATATAAGCGTAATTTCAACCAAGTTGTTTCCTTACAGACCCTTAGCCCAGGGTAAGATTTTGTTCTGTTGCATTAAATGGAATGCGGCCCTTCCTGTCTAATTTGTCCATCAATACTTTTAATTGGGCTTCATTGTTTAATTTGTCTTTGCCGGATTGCTCGAAACGGCAGTTGCACTTGGTTAATTGTCCATCGCACCAGGGACAAACCTCAACCGGGCATCCTAAACGGTGCAACTCGCCGTGTTCGCAAGCACAGACGGGACATAGACGGAGATCCATATGGGCTGGCACATAAAACGGGAAAGAATTTAGGTCTTTGAATTGCTTTAATGCCGCCTCATGGCTTAACTCGAATAGTTCAAGCACCTCCATATCCCAGATCCCTTCTTCATGTCTGCCCAGATATTCACTACCTTCATGGTTGGTAATGTATAAATAAATGTCAATATTTGTGGTGACTACAATTAGGAAATTACCCTCTTTCTTTTTTAATAATCTTAAAATCTTAATGGCATCATTTTCTGCCTCTGGCAGGTAGCTGTAAAACTCATGGAAGACGTTCAAGGAGATATGGTCGTTTTTATGGTGTTCAACCAGCTGTCGGGCTGCGGGCAGGTCTTTTTCGTTGACCGCATATTCCATGAGAAGGAAAATAGCCTTTTTCTTTTCATCTAGTTTCATATCTTCCAGTTTCATATATTTCCTCGTTCCCACGCTCTGTGGGAACGCATATCTGTGTGACGAACATTTTATTAGCAGCGGTTTTGGGGAAGTTACCGTGCAACAGGGTGTTCATGGAGCGCTTACAGAGCGCTGACGTATTTTACGATGCCACTTACTTGTTTCACCTGCAATATCTTTAGCTTGGCTGAGGGCGGTGACTACTGCTATTCGTTGGGCTCCCCGGGCAGTTAGCTCCTCTATATGCCGGAATTTGATGCCGCCCATCACCGTGAACGGCAGTTGCGAATGAATCGAAAATTTACCGATTGCCTCTGGCCCTAAAAAGTTTGAAAGCCCCTCTTTCGTCTTGGTTGGGAAGATTGGACCGATATTGAAATATGAAGCGCCCCGCTCGGCGGCAGAGGCGGCTTGGGCTTCTGTGTTGGCAGAAACACCGATAATTAGATCAGGGGCCAGGCGGCGGGCTTGCTCGGCGGGTAGATCGCTATTACCCAAATGGATGCCGTCTGCCTGTACCGCAAGGGCAATATCCAAGCGGTTGTTGATGATTAAAAGACATCCAGCCTGCCGGGTTTTTTCCCTGAACCCAACAGCCTTCTCGTAAAGACAGCGATCAGTTGATTTTTTGTCGCGGAGCTGGACTATTTTGGCACCGCCCGCAAGTACTGCTTCCAGCCACTCAAAATCGGAGCGGCCGTTGGCTAGACACTCACATGAAACGGGATAAATGGTAACTTGCTTGATGAATTGATTTAGGCGGTTTTGTAGGGTCTTACTGGTCATTGAAAAAAAACAGTTTTTGGGTTATATTGTGCAACTCTCACTGATGCGCTTGTAAAAAGTCTTGGGATGGCTTAGGAGCAAGATAGAGTGCTTTCCTCGCTGGATTTATACTGAAGGCCTAAAACTGCTTTTTAACTCATCGGCCAGACAAGCGCAAGAGTGGAAATGCTTTTCCCGGAAGTAGTATCGGATAAATAACAATAAGTCTCTTCGTTCCAAGAAGATCGTGAACTTGTGGGTAGGGCTCAAAATCACCCGAAGTTTATAATGTAACTGCTCCATAAATAGTTACAAAGAATCATAAATCTTCGGATTATTCTAAAAATTTACCAAAACCACCGAAACCGTAAATGTTCGTCAACGGTTTCCTGGGAGGTGAACGGGCTGGCGTAGCGTATGTAGTTATACGTGAGTCAGACCGATCGCCTTCCAGGGAGCCGTTGACGAATATTTACAATGAATCATTGTAGCGATACGACAGTGGTCGTACGCGAAGGTTGTGCTTATGGATTTTAAGAAAAAAATGTTGGCTGAAAAAGCGAAATTAATCATTGATGGCAAAACCTATGAGCTACCGATACTGGAAAGCAGCTATGGGGAAAAAGTGATTGATATCAGTTCATTGCGTAGTCGAACTGGTTGTGTGACTTTGGACTATGGTTTTATGAATACCGGGTCTTGTGCCAGCGCTATTACATATTTGGATGGCGAAAAGGGTATTCTCAATTACCGTGGTTATGCCATTGAGACGTTGGCGGATGAGTGTAGTTTTGTGGAGGTGTCGTATCTTCTGATTAATGGCTGTCTGCCCACTGAGAATGAATTGCGTAACTTCAAGATGATGATGAATAAGTATGCCTTGATGCATGAAGATATGATCCATTTCTTTGATCGCTTTCCGCCCGGATCTCCACCTATGTCGATCTTGTCATCAACGGTAAATGCCTTGTCGGTATTTTATCCGGAGATGATAGATAACCCCTTGGAACAGATCGATAAAATGGCGGCTCGTCTGCTGTCTAAGGTGCGAACTGTCGCTGCTTTTTCATATAAAAAATCATTGGGGCAGCCCTTAACATACCCAAGGCCAGATTACTCTTATTGTGCTAATTTTTTGAATATGATGTTTGATTTGCCTGTGGCTCCTTATGAAGTCGATCCCGTTATTGTAAATGCTCTGGATAAGCTGCTTATCTTGCACGCTGATCACGAGCAGAACTGCTCGACCGCTACGGTTAGGTTGGTCGGTAGTGCGCAAGTAAATCTGTACGCCTCAATATCGGCTGGAATTAGTGCCCTGTGGGGGGCGTTACATGGTGGCGCCAACCAGGCGGTAATGGAGATGTTGGAGCGTATTTATCTGGAAGGCGGGGATTATAAGAAATATATTGAGAAGGCTAAAGATCCGGATGACTCCTTCCGGTTGTTTGGCTTTGGTCATAGAGTCTATAAAAGTCATGACCCGCGCAGTCGGATTCTTAAAAATTTGTGTGACGAAGTTTTACACACCTTGAATCGTTCGGATCCTTTGCTGGATCTTGCTAAGGAAATCGAGGAGGTTGCTCTGCATGACGATTATTTTGTGAAACGTAATCTCTACCCCAATGTGGACTTTTATAGCGGCATTATCTATAAGGCTATTGGTATTCCTAACGATATGTTTACAGTGATGTTTGCCCTGGGGAGGCTGCCGGGCTGGATTGCCCAGTGGAAAGAGATGTGGGACGATGAAAATTGGCGGATAGGCAGGCCTCGCCAGCTATATATTGGCCCAAAACAGCGTCGTTTTGTGCCAATAGGGGCTAGAAATGTATGCGACGAAAAATATTCCTAATAAAAATAAAGTTTTTGTAATATTAAGCCGATAAGTAACTTGCTGGTTTTTTTTATTTTGGGGAGTCGTTTATGAACATCAATTCCTTAATCTCTAATATTGCCCCATTGGCTAGAGGGTATATTGCCCCAAGTCCCGCCAAGGTAATATCTCCCGCTATAGAGTCTGGTCAGGACACCTTTACTGAGGGTGTGGGGCAAAACCGGACAACTTCCAGCGTCTACACTCGTGCCTCAGCATCTGGACCTATCCTGAAGACTGTTGATCCGACAGCCGGGCAGCCGGATGGAACGGCCAAAGGTGGTGCATCCGCAGAAGCGGGCGGCCAGGTTGACCCTGAAAATGAACAGCAACAAAAGCTTACTCCAAAAGACCCGCACGGCTCAAAAAATGTAAATGGTGATGTCTTAAACAGTTCTGAGCGGGAACTGCTGAAGCAATTACAGCAGATCGACCAGAAGGTTCATACCCACGAAATGGCCCATCTGACGGCTGCCGGAGGGTATGCCAAGAGCGGTGCGTCTTATACTTATAAACGCGGGCCGGATGGCAAAAATTACGCTGTGGGCGGCGAAGTACAGATTGATACTTCGCCTGAGGCGACTCCTGAGGCGACAATGGCTAAGATGCGGATTGTGCGGCAGGCGGCCCTGGCCCCGGCTGACCCTTCAGGTCAGGATCAGCGGGTGGCGGCTCAGGCTTCTTTGCGAATTGCCCAGGCGGCTCAGGAGCTGGTTCAGATTGCCAGCCGGGCTCAATCTGTTGATCAGCAGTCGTCTTCCGCAAATGATCATGCTGCTGGAGATGGACAAAATATAACCCCGGTTGAAATTTATAGCCAGGCATCCTCTGCCGTGGTCGCTCAGCCAAAATCCTCCCATTCCATATTTCTTAGCCGTGTGCATAGTTATAATACGGTCGCTTCCCGCCAGTCAGCTATTTCTCAGGGCATGAATCTTGTGGTCTGAGTTACTTCTGAAACAGTAAGATATACCCTTCTTGTACAAAGTTCTTGACAAAGCCAGCTTGTAAAATCATAATCCTCGCAATTAGTGTTAGTAAAGTTTTGACCTTTTCCAGTTTATCTGGGTTAGTACCTTAACAGATTGTTTTCTCGGAGTCTTCGCTTACCAGGAGTCTTCGCTTACCTGTTTTTTAGAAAAGAATTTATAAGGCATTTATACCACCTTGTGGGGTGTTAGGAGCTGTGATGCGTACGGATATTGTTCATATTGGTGCTGGTGAGTTGACTTACGAAATTCGTAATATTGTCACCGTTGGCGAGAATTTGCAGAAGTTAGGGGTTGATGTTCACTGGGAAAATATTGGTGATCCTGTGGCAAAAGGTGAGGTTATTCCGCAATGGATGAAGGATATAGTCTCGGGTCTGGCTCAGGAGGATGCCTCTTATGGTTATTCGCCTACCAGCGGAGTTTTGGCTACCAGAGAGTACCTGGTGGAGAAAACGAACCAACGGGGCGGGGCGCAGATCACGCCTGACGATATTATATTTTTTAATGGTCTGGGGGATGCGATCAGCAAGGTCTATGGCATGATGAAACGTACTGCCAGGATAGTTATGCCTTCTCCCAGCTATACCACCCATTCCTCGGCAGAGGCTGCTCATGCCGGAGACCGACCGGTTACTTATCGGCTGGATCCAGGTAATATGTGGTATCCTGACCTTGATGATCTGGAGAAACGCATCAAATATAATCCTGCTGTAGCCGGTATATTGATAATTAACCCTGATAATCCAACCGGAGCCGTTTATCCTGAAGAAATTTTACGTGGTATGGTGGATTTGGCCAGGAAGTATGATCTCTTCGTGATCTGCGATGAAGTGTATCTGAATATTGTTTATAACGGTTTTAAGACTTTGCCACTCTCTGACCTTATTGGCGATGTGCCAGCTATCGCTATGCGCGGTTTGTCCAAAGAGATGCCGTGGCCTGGGGGAAGATGTGGCTGGATTGAGGTCTATAATCGTCATAACAGCCCCATGTTTGAGAAATATATAAACTCGATTTTGAACTCCAAGATGCTGGAGGTGTGTTCAACAACCCTGCCGCAGCTTGTCTTGCCAAAACTTCTCCGCCATCCCCTGTATCAGCAGTATCTGGATGAGCGTATCAGAAGGTACGAAAAATATTCTAATATCGCTTTTGATTGTTTAGAAAAAGTGGAGGGGATTCTGGTTAATCGGACTAACGGCGCTTTTTATTTGAGTATAGCCTTTAAGGATGGTTGCCTTGCGGACGATCAAACTCTGCCTATAGCCAAGCCGGAAGTCAGAACGCAGGTTGAAAAACTGGTTAATCAGCCCAATGTGTCGCTGGATAAGCGCTTTGTCTATTATCTCCTGGGCTCCACTGGGATTTGTACGGTGCCGCTGACCTCATTTGCCACAGATCTCCCCGGTATCCGGGTGACTATGCTCGAACGTGACGAAGGTTCTTTTCGGGAAATTATTGAAACTATTGCCCAGGCCATAAAAGATTATTTGTAAGCGCTCCATGAACGCCGCCCCTGAATCACTTACAGTTTAGTATCTTATCAGTAATTTTCGTGTTTTTTATCCCCCTCAAGGGGGGACTGAACTGAGTGACAAGACTTTGAAATACTATATTAGTTTCACCAAGTTGCGGCCTACCTCCACCAATTTTACAAAAATTTCATCACTACTTCTTTTTTTGTTGAACTCGCAATGATTAAACGTAAGCACCTCATGAACACTCTTACATCCCCAGTCTCTGTCTAAAATCGCTGATTTTCCCTTCGTATTGCAACTATAATTCTGCAATAAAAAATTCAAGTATTGTAACCTTTTTCCGATAAGTTTTCTGTAGTGTTGCTATTGTTGATGGTCTCGTGAAAAGTCTCGAGATGGCTAGGTAGCTAAGCGTAGACTCCGGTACCCCTTGTGGGGTGTTCGATCATATCAGGAGGGAGAAATGGCTGGTTCTATAAGCACACTGGGGGTTGGCTCTGGTCTTCAGTTACAGGACATATTAGATCAGCTGCGGGCTGTCGATCAGCAGGTGGTGGATAAGAAGCAGACCGAGATTACCGATCTGAATACCCAGGTCGATGAATTTACCACTGTCAATAACAAGCTCCTTACCTTAAAAAGTTCCGCCCTTGATTTATCTTTATCCGGTACCTATTTGGGGCGGACGGTGGCTAGCTCCAACGAGGCGGCGGTTAGTGCCTCGGTGTTGGATGGTGCCACTGCTAAAAACTACTCTGTGGCGGTTACTAACCTGGCGGCGCAGAGTCTTTGGATGTCCAGCACTGGCTTTGCTGCCAAAGACAGCAGCATTGCTAGCGTTGATGGTAGTATGATTGTTGAACTTGGCAATAATACCCCGGCTACAACTCTACAGATTGATGTAAGTGCTAACAGTACGCTCAGTCAACTCGTGGATAGTATTAATGATGATACTGCAAATCCCGGTATTACTGCTTCAATAATTAACGACGGTCTTGATGCGACAAAGCCCTACAAACTTGTTTTGAAGTCAACAGGCCTGGGTGAGGATAACCGGATAAAAGTATTGCAACAATTGCCTGATATCCCTTTGGCTGAGGATACTGGCCAGTCAGCGGCCAACTCGCTTAATGCCCAATTTTCGGTGGACGGTGTTTCTTTCCAACGGCAGTCGAACTCCATTGATGATGTGGTGGACGGCGTTACGCTTACCCTGCACAGTGTTGATACTGCCTCGGTCACTGTGACCGCCGATAGTGCTGGTCTAAAGGATAAAATTACCGCCCTGGTTGGAGCCTATAATGATGTCGTGCAAGAGGTGGGTGCCAAAACATCTTACGACCAGACTACCAAGCAATTTGGTGTCCTGGCTCGCACCACCATGCGTGATTTACCGGCTGATCTTGAATCCCTTATGACCTCTGGCAATAAGGCCGATTCTACCGGAACAATACAAAATCTTTTTGATTTAGGCATGGCCTTTAATCGCGATGGCACTATAACGATTGATGATGCCACGCTTAGTAAGGCGGTAAGCGAAAACCCGGATAAAGTAAAGTCATTCTTTCTGGGTGATTCAACTAAAGATATTGAAGGGTTTGCCGATAAAGTAAATAATCGTTTACGTACTGTTACCGGCGGTACGGGGATTGTCGCTGCTGAAAAGTCTGCAGCGCAGTCGCGAATTGATGACTTGACGGATCAAATTTCTGCTGATACCGCCCGACTGAACAAAAAATATGATCAGCTCACCAAGCAGTTTGTTGCCTTGGATAAATTTATGAGTCAGATGACTTCAATGTCGAGTTTTTTAACCGGTCAATTTAACAGTATTAGCAAGGGGTGGACAGGTACAGGGTCGGGCGCAACAAGCTAAGTAGTATCACAACTTTTTGAAAACCAGGGAGACGATAATTATGCAGACAGTAAAGGCTCGTAACGCATATCAGCAGACTGAGGCACAAGCCAAAATCCACCCCGTTCGACTTATTCAGCTGGTCTACGAAAGGTTGTTGGCTCATTTTGAGATGGCCGAGGAGGGCATGTTACAAAATGATGCCCAAAAACGTGGCGAGAATTTGAGTCGAGCCATTGCTTTGGTTACGGAGTTGACTGCATCTATTAAAGAAAATGATGATTCTGAGGCGGCGGCATTTTTGCGTGGGTTGTATTCTGCGATTGTGACTGAACTGCCAAAGGCCGTAATATCCAATGATGTGGAGATTGTTAGAACTGCAGCCAAATACATCGAGCGATTGAAAGAACTATGGGAAGAAACGGCTGTTGCTGAGGCTGGCTTGGATAATAGCCGGGCTGAGGACGGTAACGCTGCTTGTCCTGAGCACCGGGATTCAGGCGGTGTTGTTAAAGAAATGGCTTGTGGCGGCGGCAAAAAATATGGTTCTGCCTCTGCTGGAGGATTGGCGATGGCCAGTTTATCGGTCTCTATTTGAGTAAGCGACAAACGAACCACATCTTGACTTTGTGACACCCACAACCCAGATAAACTGAAAAAAGGTCAAAACTTTGATAACAATCCCGGGTAGAGAAAAGGAAGAGATCCCGTTAGTACTGGCTCTTCGGCAATATGATGTTCGTCTGGGACGGTATATTATGGAGCTCAGGCGGGGAAATTTGGCGAATATTCAGGAGTGGATCGAAAATGCGAACTGGGCGCAGGGGCTTTTTCGGCAGCTTTTTGCTGAGGTGAACCCAGCTGACATTGGTCTGGAAGGTCGTGCAGAACTAATCGCAATTTTTGATCGGGTAAGGAGTGATGAGGAAACATTAAAAGAGTTAATGGCTGGTAAGCTAAAACAAATGTCCAGCCAAATTCCCA
>Ga0114931_10006001_pt1 | contig 15006 bp, 12 predicted proteins | sample 2SBtaG_FD_89579 | JGI IMG/M metagenome (GOLD analysis project Ga0114931, IMG submission 89579) | Deep subsurface microbial communities from Kolumbo volcano to uncover new lineages of life (NeLLi) - 2SBTROV14_V59a metaG | ecosystem: Environmental > Aquatic > Marine > Volcanic | place: Kolumbo...
GATGAGATGCTTGAATTTGCAGGGGTGCATCATGCCAAAAGCCTGATTACTGCCCTGCCCCACGATAGCGACAATGTATTTGTTACTCTCTCAGCACGACAGCTTAACCCCAGCATCAAACTCATCAGCAGGGCCAACGACCCGGACTCCGAGGTGAAACTCAAACGTGCCGGAGCCGACCATGTGGTTCTCACCAATCAAATTGGCGGATTTTTCATGGCAGCGCTTGTCACCAAGCCTGATACAGTAGAGTTTTTTACTACCTTGACGGAGAAAGGCAAAGACATGCCTAACTTCGAAGAAGTAGTTTTCGACCGTCTTTCTGAGCGAATTAAAGGAAAAACTATTCGTGAATTGGAAATACGGCAAAAAACGGGTGCCAATGTAGTCGGACTTAAAAAACCTGATGGAGAATTTATTATCAACCCTTCGGCCAATGCTCCCATTGAAGAACACTGCGCCATCATTGTACTGGGGTCTACCGAAGAGATCGAACGCTTCAAAAGCTATATGTCTGAGCTAAATGCCGTCCAAACGACATAAATTTAAAGAGTCAGGGAAGCACTTTTCATTAATTTTGAAAAAACGACCGTTGGATGAAAAGTAAATCGCCTGATAGATCCGCTTTAAGCAAACTTTACTTAAAGATCAGAAAACGCAGCGAAAAACTTTGTGCTCCGCTGGAAGTAGAAGACTATCTACCTCAACCCATCACCGATGTAAGTCCGCCCCGCTGGCATCTGGCACATACTACCTGGTTTTATGAGGTATTTTTGCTCCAATCCTATCTCAAAGGATTTCGCTTCTATCATCCTAAATATAATTTCCTCTTCAACTCCTATTACCGCAATGTGGGTGATCGCTGGGCACGACCCGAGCGGGGACACCTGAGCCGGCCTACGGTCGATGAGATATATGCCTACCGAAGAGCAACTGACGAGCGCATCATAAAAATGCTAAAAGAACTGCCCGAGCGTGATCTAACGAGGGCAAGCCAGCTGATGATGGTGGGTATTCATCACGAGGAACAGCATCAGGAATTGCTGATATATGATTTGAAATACATCCTTGGGCACAATCCCCTTCAACCCGTCTATAACCACCCTTCCAATCCCGGCCTTTTTGAGCAGAAAACGCCCGATGATTATTCAGATTACTTCAGTATAGACGAAGGCTTATATGAAGTCGGATACCAGGGTGATAATTTTTGTTTTGACAATGAGCAGCCCGTACAAAAAATCTATCTTCCGCAATATCAATTGAGAAAGGGCCTGGTAACAAATGAAGAATACCTGGCATTTATTAAAGATGGAGGATATAAAAATTTCAATCTTTGGCTCGATGACGGATGGACGTGGAAGGAAGAAAATCAGATTGCTCATCCGCTTTACTGGCATGAGATAGAAGGTCAATGGCATGAAATGACCCTTAACGGACTGCGTGAGCTCAATCTCAATGCACCGGTTACGCATATCAGTTTTTACGAAGCCGAAGCATTTGCTACTTGGGCCGGTCTCCGTCTTCCCAGTGAATTTGAATGGGAAATAGCCGCCCTATCTTGCATGCCCGACAAGCAGCAATCCAATACGCTCGAGACCCAATTATTTCACCCGGCACCACCTTTATCTGCCGGCAGCCAATGTTATCAGCTCTATGGTGATGTATGGGAGTGGACTTATAGCGCCTATCATCCCTATCACGGTTTCAAAGCTGCACCCGGGGCATTGGGAGAATACAACGGTAAGTTTATGATCAATCAAATGGTATTGAGGGGCGGCTCCTGTGCTACACCCCGTCAACACATACGCAAGAGTTATCGCAATTTTTTCCATCCGGATAAACGATGGATATTTTCAGGAATTCGTCTTGCCAAATAACCAATACATGAATAAATCAGAAATCACGGAAAAGTATGACCTACAATTTGCTTCGGAAGTTGACAAAGGTCTGAGTGAAGATCCAAAGCATCTGCCTACCCGTTTTATTTATGATGATGAAGGAAGCAGGCTGTTTGAAGAGATTATGCGATTGCCCGAATACTACCTTACCCGAGCCGAACATGAAATCCTTAGTACATATTCCGGGGAAATTGCCTCTATCCTTGGCAGGGAAAAATTTAATTTAATTGAGTTAGGAGCGGGCAATGGAGAAAAAACTGCCACATTGATCAAGCAATTGATCAAAGAAAAAAAACAATTCCGCTACGTGCCCATCGACATTTCCGAGGGCGCCATTGCCGCCCTACGTCAGGATTTGGGCCGGCAATTCAGCAAGCTTCAAATAGAAGGACTTCATTCGGATTATTTTGAAGGACTCCGCTGGATAAAAAATCACTCGCAAAGAAGAAATATTGTGCTTTTCCTTGGCTCTAACATTGGAAATTTTCAACTGGACCACCAGCATCTTTTTATGGAAAAACTGAGCCAATGCATGCAATCCAGTGATTACCTACTTATCGGATTTGATCTGATAAAGGACTATGAACTTATTCGAAAAGCCTATTTTGATGCTGCAGGAGTCACTGCACGTTTCAATCTAAATCTTATTCATCGAATAAATCGTGAATTAGGAGCCAACTTTAATGTCGATAAAATGGCATATTACTCGGCATACAATCCCTATAAAAAAAGAAATGAGGCCTATGTTTACAGCAAATGCCGTCAGAAAGTAGATATGAAAGCTAATAATAGAAGCTATGTGCTGGAAGCCTTTGAACCGATTAATACAGAGTATTCTTACAAATATTCCATTGCCGATACAGACCGCATGGCTGATGAATACGGCTTCGAAGTAAAAGCACATTTCTGTGATCCCCGATCCTTCTTCACCGATACCCTATGGTTGCATAAATGAATTTTTGCGTTACTTTATAATCCCAAACCATAATGCAATGAAATATTCCCTACTTGCAATCATTATACTGATCCTTCTATCCGTTACTTCGTGCTCCACATCCGGGTGGTTAACAAAACAAAAGCAAGCCCCATCAGGTGGAGCTCTGGAGTACGCTATGCAAGAACAAAGCATACCTGAGCAGCCGCAGGCGCTTATGCCCCAAAAGAAAAACACATTCTTTAAAGATCAAATTAAAGGAAGTCGTACGGGACGTTTTCTTGCCAAAACCCGAAAATTTAATAAAGACTTGAGAAACTCGGTTTTCCAGTCACTGGTTCCCCAAAAAAATATTGCTTCGACTTCTTCGACAACAGGGAATGTGCTGAAAATAGTAGTTATTGTCCTGTTGCTTTTCCTTCTCCTTCTCCTCATTGGAGGTTCATTGGGCCGATTAATTAATTTGCTTATAAGCATCCTTCTAGTGGTGCTACTGGTTTACCTTATCCTCTGGCTTTTAGGCCTGTACTAAAGCAGGATATGAGCCGGGCATTCCTTCATTCCCGGGCGAAAAAGCGGTCGAATTGGCCTTCTCTCTTCCAGAACAGCAAGAAACGCTTCCCGCTCGATGAGCCGGGCTCCCATTCTTTCGAGATGGGGATTGTATATCTGGCAATCGATTAGCGGGCAGCCTCCCTTCTGACATATACGTGCAAGTGCAATCAGTGCGGCTTTGGATGCATTAGGAAGAAGAGAAAACATGGACTCTCCCGAAAATACTCCTGCAACATATACCCCATACAAGCCGCCCAGCAGTTTTTCATCTTTCCACACTTCTATGGAATGAGCCACCCCTATACGATGAAGTGTTATATATGCATTGATCATATCCTCATGTATCCAGGTACCTTCTTCACCCTTTCGGCTAACCGAGCTGCACTTGTTAATAACTTTCTCGAAGGAGGTGTTGAAGCGAATCACCCAGCCCCTGTTGCGAAGTATGCTGCGCATGCTCTTGCTGATGTGAATCTCCCTGGGAAAGAGCACCATTCGTTCTTCAGGTGACCACCACATCACAGGTGCCTGGCCTTCATTGTACCATGGAAAAATGCCTTTGCTATAGGCATCTATCAGAGTATCCGGCAGCAAGTTCCCCCCAAGGGCCAGCGGCAATGAGGGTCTTGCCAGACGAGGATTGGGAAATTGGGGATTATTATGGTTCAGATAAAAAATACCGAACGGTTTCTGCATCATGATTTGCTGCTTTGACCTTGCATTTATCTGCTACAATACTTAATTGAGCGAAGATTGCTGCATAATGAAGCGGTCGATGCTATCTTTATCTACCACACCTACTAATTTTTCATCTTCTAAAACCGGATAAAATCCAGCTTCATTAGCAAGGATACCGGGATAAATTTTACTAAGCCTCTCATCGGGACTGAGCGTCTCAAAGTCACGCACCAATATATCAGCTACGGGTTCCTCCCCACTCTTTGTTTTTAGTGCATTTATCAATCTTGGCTTCGAGAGAAGGCCTACTATTCGGCCATCATCATCCTGCACCATAAAGTCGCTATAATGACCCTGTAGCAGATAGTCAACGGCATCTTTGATGCGTGCTTCCGGTGGCAGTAGCACATAAGCACTATGCATAACCTCTTTCACCCGATGTCCCCGCAAGGCCTCTGTCTGCTGGATCATCATATTCTCAGAATAGGCCCCCAGGAAGACAAACAATCCGATGAAAATTAAAAATGGATCGCTGTAAAATCCCCAGATAATAAAAAGAAAAGCAAATACCTGACCTACTGTAGCGGCAACCTGTGTCGCACGGGCACGATTCATACGCATGGCAAGCAATGCTCTCAATACCCTGCCCCCATCCATCGGAAATGCCGGGATAATATTGAAAAGCACTAGCATCAAATTGACAAAAAAGAGATAAAAAATGAAATTGGATGGCCCTATTGCCAGCATCTGATGGGCACTTTCGCTCATCTGCTCCGAATTATTCTGTGCAAGACCCAATGCAATCTCCTGCAAACGGGTATAGCTTTCTATGATCTGCCCGGAAAAGAGTAAATACAGGACAATGGCAATGCCCACATTCACCAATGGCCCGGCAATGGCAATCCAGAATTCATGGGCAGGTTTTTCGGGTATATTTTCCATGCTGGCCACTCCCCCAATCGGTAATAGAGTGATCTTTTGTGTCCGCACTCCAAATCGCTTGCCCATGGTTGCATGACCCAATTCGTGCAAGGTGACACAGGCAAAGACCGCGAGAATAAAGAGTACTCCCCAAAGACCGGTTTCAAGGCTTCCGCTTTGTTGATAATTGCTGTAAAAGACATAGAGCACAATGAAAAGGAAAGTCCAGTGGATTTTAATCCTTATGCCTGCTACTGTCCCCAGATTCAATGACCACTTCATTTGTTTATTTTTTGACGCTTCTTAAATTGTGTACTGCTAAAAATAAGAATAATGGAGAATGATTTTTTTCCTATATATCGGAAATATCGCCATGATCGCTCTTTTTTTAAGATCGTTTCAAGAGATAGCTTTGTTCAGCTCGATATCATAGGAGATGCCTATTTGCTTCACACATTCCATACAAAGATTCATCCCGACCGCATGTTGATACTGGATATGATCGCCAATGAAGATAATACCTGGATGGAAATTGACGAAGCCGAGTTTGAGGAACGACTCCGGTATGCACGCAAAAAGCTCAGGGAAATGTAGTACGCTTATTCTTCCGTCTTATCGGCCATGAGCATATCGGCCAGCCCAAAAGCAGTCGCAATCAGTATAAGAGAAATAGTCAATGAGAAAAGGGTTTTGATGGCCTTCATTCCAGCAAACCAAGGCTCTGCCATGTATTGAAAAAAGATAAACACGACAATAAATGAAAGAACAAAGAGTAAGACCTTCATTGAATTTTAATTTACCTCAAAAATATTAAAAGAGTGTGAGTTTACTGCCCTCACTTTTCATTTTTTTAAATTCTTCCCATTCAAAATGATAAAGGGTGGCCAGCGGCTTGTTATTTTTTGACTTAATCACCATCGATTCCTTCAAAATATTCAGTCCAAGTATTTTTTTTCTGAAATTCCTTTTGTCCAATGCTTTGCCGGTAATGGTTTCGATCAGACGTTGTAGATCGGATAAAGTAAAATCCCTTGGAAGTAAATTGAACCCAATGGATTCATATTTCAGTTTTTCCCTTAAGCGATTGATGGCGAATTCGAGGATTTCAGCATGATCAAAGGCCAGTTCAGGCAATTCATAAATATTAAACCAAGCTGCCGAAAGAGCCTCCCTACCGGGATCAAGGGTCATATCATTGCTATTAATAAGAGCGTAATAAGTAACACTCACACTGCGACCTCTTGGATCGCGGTCAACAGCTCCAAAAGTGTAAAACTGCTCAATGTATGCATCCTCAATACCACTCTGATCTTTTAAGTGCCTTTGAGCCGCTTCTTCCAGCGATTCATTTATGGATACAGGACCTCCCGGAAGGGCCCATTCACCTTTGAAGGGGTCATGTTTTCTCTGAATAAGTAATACCTTGATCTGCTTATCCTCATAAGAAAGTATGATGTTATCAACTGTCAATAACGGGCGCGCCTGATCATACGTATAGGCCATCGGTTTTAGTTTGTGGACGTAAAATATACACTAAGATACAGCGCTTTTTCAAAGTAACCAATTCTAATTAAACAACTGTTTTAACAAGCAAGCACTTATACAAAAAAAGGCCAGCTCAATGAGCCGGCCTTTTTAAATTTTATGTCACATAAATCACTCTTTTACAAATCGTTGCAGGGCAATGCCTTTCCTTGTATTCAACTTGAGGATATAATTGCCATTGCCCAGATTTTTGATATCAAGATTTGCCTGCAATGCGTTTAGCTCTTTGCTAAGCAACACGCTACCTTTCATATCAATCACTTGTAAATCGATAATCTCAATTTCTGAAACAATCGTAATCTGGCCGGAGGCAGGAACCGGGAAGATGCTGACTCCAATCGAAGGATCAAGCGTAACAATCCCCACAGATGTTACAGATATGGAGTCGCAGGTGGTACTGCTTCCCTGGCTATTGCTGGCGGTCAGGCAAACCTCATAAGTGCCATCAGCTGAATAACTGTGACTGGGGTTCTGATCACTGGAAGCGCTGCCGTCTCCAAAGGTCCAACTCCATGCACTTGGATAGTTATCTGACATATCCGTAAACTGCACATCCAATTTATCAGTCTCATAATCGAATGCCGCTACTGGAGTCATCATGGGTTCAAAATCCGCAAATCGTCTGATCATCAGTTGATATCCATCAAAATAAGGACTGCTCGGATCAAATTGACTTCCCACACCCGTTACCCGGTAAAAACCAGTTGGGAATGGCATGGTATCCAAATCCGTAAGGTCATCCACACGGATGGTGATGGTATCACCATTGAGCAATGCCTGAATATTGTAACCTCCACCTGTCGGAATGGAGTCCAGCATTTCCACATCATTCAGTACCAGGACTTCACTTTCATATTCTTCCATCAGAGTATCCACTTCCATGGCCTCAGGCTGATCATTGCCGGAACTGATCAATGCTATGCTATCCGGAATAATCTCAAGCAGACCGTTGTATTGATCAATTGTTCCAATGACATGGATACTATCTCCTTCGGTTACTGTATAGTTGCTCACTTCATTAAATGAAAATACATTGATACCTGCAGTAGGATCCTGAATCCAGAATTGCAGGCCTCCCCCCCTGTAATCAATCGTTGTTACCACACCTCTCAATTCGCAACGAACTCCAAGTGAATCTCCTACACCATTGGCATCTACACTATTAATTTGGTCGATGGAATAGACCGGCAGCGGCTGGTCATTGGCCGATATAGTCACTGTGGCATTGGCAATGAGAATCTTGGCATTATTGGTTGGATTCTGGAGTTCAAACATAATGGTTTCATCACCTTCCTGGTCGTTATCATCAATTATGGCAACTTGCACCGTAATAGATGCCGAAGAATTGGCGGGGAAGGTAACGGTAGTGGGTGATGTAAAGGTGTAATCGCTTCCGGCTGTAGCCGTACCCCCTGTTACTACCACATCCACACTTGTGGGATTGCTGTTGGGATCGCTTATCGATATGGTCAGATCAGCAAATCCGGCACTTTCGTCTACAATAATATTGGTCAGGGTAAAGAACACACTTGGTGTATCGGATACTCCTTGAATGATGTCCTGCTGATACCTGGGCAATATTTGATATCCGGAATTGTAGGGAGAAGAAGGATCATATTGACTACCACACCCAACCACATCGAAATTACCTGAAGGAGCAGGCATTGCTCCATCAATATCCGTATCACTGTCGATGCGCATGGTGAGGGTATCGCCATTGGCCGTAACAATGTCTACATTGCGGCTTCCGGTACTGGTCGGCCACTGCGTGGGGTCGGCCAGATAAACTCCGTTGATGCGGATGTAATTGCCTTCCGTGCTTTCGTCAAGGTTGCTTACCACATCCGGATCACCATAAGCATTGTTTTGTGAAACTACCGCGATGCTGTCAGGAATAAATTCGATCAACCCCCTGAAAAATCCGAGCTTGCCTTGAATATGAAGCATATCCCCTTCAGTAACCACGTAGGAGTTGACATCCGAAAAATTGAATACATTGATTCCTTCCGTACCATCTCGCATAAAGAAACTGTACCCGTTGTTGCCGTCAAAGTCGATGCTATAAACGATACCCTTTATCCAACCTACGGTATCTTTAAAAACCGGCTCATTGTTGGCATCTACTGTTTTCAGCATGGTGTAGTCCAAATATTCAGGACCGGGGATGATATCTGTCTGGTATCGAGGTAATATCTGATAACCCGAGTTGTAAGGAGAAGAAGGATCATATTGACTGCCACATCCAATCACATCGAAATTACCTGTAGGAGCAGCCATGGCTCCATCAATATCCGTATCGCTGTCGATGCGCATGGTGAGGGTATCACCATTGGCCGTAACGATGTCTACATTGCGGCTTCCGGTGCTGGTCGGCCACTTTGTAGGGTCGGCCAGATAAACATCATTGATACGTATGTAATTGCCTTCCGTGCTTTCGTCCAGATTGTTTACCACATCCGGATCACCATAAGCATTGCCTTGTGAAACCACCACAATGCTGTCTGGAATAAATTCGATCAGACCTCTGAAAAATCCAAGCTTGCCCTGTATATGAAGAGAATCCCCTTCAGTAACCACGTAGGAGTTGACATCCGAAAAATTGAATACATTGATTCCTTCCGTACCATCCCGCATAAAGAAGCTGTATCCATTGTTGCCGTCAAAGTCGATGCTGTAAACCACACCTTTGATCCAGCCGCTTGTATCCCTGTTGACAGGCTCGTTGTTGGCATCTACAGTTTTCAGCATGGAATATTCAAGGAAGTTCATACCTGTTTGAGTAATCTCACATGAACTGAACTTCACCGGAGGAAGAGTGGTATCTGCCGGAACAGTTACTTCCCTGTTGTAACCTCCAAACCCGTCATCTACACCACAATCTGCAGGTACATTCTCTGCAAATGGCCAGTCATTGCCATTAATAAATTTATATTGATGTGTACTTCCCTTTTGCACCTGTACGGTGTAAGTGTAAATATTATTTCCTATAAGAGTCATGGGCGACCCCGAAGGATTCCATCCCTGGAAGCTGCCTGCCACATGGACTCCATTGGCCGAGACCGTTTGACCACTCATATCCACCTGAAGTGTCAGGTTAACCAGCGAAGCGCAAGCCGTACATGAGCTAAAGCATACTGTGGGTAGCGTGGTATCAGAATTAGGAACAGTCATGTTACGGTTACCATTTACAGCACAAATGTTAGGAACCGATTCCCAATTGCTCCCGTCAATGACGAATTTGTAATCAATCACATCTCCTTTCTTGAATTTGCCAGTGTACTCATATACGCCATTACCTACAGCCGTCATTGGAGTAGCTGCAGGATTCCATCCCTGGAACGATCCGGCCATCGTAACACCGGAAGTTACGTTTTCTAGAGAAGCATCCACACGAAATGTTACATCTACCGAATCGGAAGCTGCGTTAAGTTCTACTTTGTCTATACCGGCATAATCAGATCCACCGTTCTGAATGGCCTCAAATCGCACTTCCACGCTGTTGGCAGCAGCGGGAACATTTACCACCACTTTTGACCATCCCATGGTATTGGGGTCTAAAAGTGTGCCATGGGTGGTCCATGCGGGTGCACCATCATATCGCACCTGATAGGCGATGGTATCACCAAAGACTTCGTCAAATCCAACGGAATAATACCAAAAGGACAATTCCATGGCTCCCATGGCTGATGTATTCACCGGGTCAAAAGTGAGATAATGCCAGAAGTTGCCGCCTCCGTTGCCATTGTTCAGGTCTTGCATACCCCAGAACCGATTGCCTTCATAAGCCGTAATGGGTCCGAGGGTGCTCAGGGTATCCCAAACATCTCCGTTGACATTATAAACAGCAGGACTGTTGGTATATGACCAGTTGTCAGAGGTACTTCCCTCAAATCCCTGAAGGAAACTAGACTGGGCCATCATTGTAAAACCTGCCATCCAAAGTAATAGTGTAGTGATTGCTCTCATCGCGATAATTTTGGTTAAAGTTCGAACAAAACTAAGGTTCCGCATGGAAAAAGCAATCAAATCAACATTGATAGATATTAACTTTTAATGAACATTTTAAGAAATGCACTCCGAGTGTGAAAAGAAGGGGCCAAACTTAGTTGCAAAGCGACTTGATAATATCGCTCCCGGTCACACTACAAGGCTGAAGATTTGCCCTCTTGACATGAGAAGAAGGAAGACAGAAAAGGAATGGAGCTTATTTCATCGTAGAAAAGAGGTCATTCATCGAATTTGAAAAAGGTATCCTCCAAAATTCATTGACCGGAGGAAAGAGAGCTACTAACTTTAATCACAAGAAAGTCACAGAGGTAATTCAAATGATACGTCCAAAAAAAATATTAGTTTCAATTTTCTTCCTCTTTTTTCTGACATTTGTTGCACAGGCAAATGGACCGAAAGGAGAAATCACGAAAAACCGGCCCGTAGATAAAAAAGTTGAGAAAAACGAGATTAAAAAAGACAAAAACGCGATTGTTATTCCTAATTTGAAAAATGATCATTGGCAGATTCGCGAAAGACGGATTCGCATTCCAAAAAAGTTTGAAGGAACCATGCCATTGCTCAGCTATAAAGAACAGCAAGTCGCATAAATTTGGTGTATTAGGGGAGTGTAAGGGGCTTATGCATTCATTTGCATGGCCCCTTATCATTTTTAGAAGCCTTGATTCTCCACTTACATTTGCACTGTACCTAGAAAAATATCTTCAACATGCGCAGTCTATTTCTTTGCACCCTGCTTCTTTTTTCCTGGGCTCTGTCAGGCCAGGTTTGTCTGGAAGGTAATTGCGAAAACGGAAAGGGACGTCTTCGCCTGGCAGATGGTTCGGTTTATTATGGGGAATTTAAAGACGGGCGTTTCACGGGCAGAGGAGAATTTATTGCTGTAGGCGGGCATCATTTTGTGGGCGACTGGCTCGATGGCGAACTTTTGCGTGGTAAACTTGAATATCAGAACGGAGAGATATATGAAGGTGAATTTGAAGACTATCTACCTTCGGGCAAAGGACAACATAGTTTCCCGGATGGAGCGGTTTATACCGGTGAATTCAAAAGAGGTCTCTACCACGGCAAAGGAAAAATAATCTATGCGGACGGTAGCAGTTATGAAGGTGATTTTGTAAAAGGAAAGAGGCATGGCTACGGTAAATACAACGGAAGGAACGGGCTGAAATTTGAAGGAGAATTTTACGAAAACCAACCCACCGGCCAGGGGAAAAAAATTTTTCCGAACGGAAACAAATACATAGGTCGGTTGGTCAATGGACGTATGGATGGCAAAGGCCGGCTGGAGTATTATACCGGAGCCGTCTATGTAGGAGAATTCAAAAAAGGGAAGCGTCAGGGAAAAGGTGTGTTTACGATGCCTGACGGGTCGCGCTATGAAGGAGAATTTCAAAACGGAGCAGCCGAGGGTCAGGGGATTATTTATTATTCCAATGGCGACCGCTTTGAAGGCACATTTTTAAAGGGTGCAAGAAATGGAGATGGACGTTTTTATTTTTCGGACAGCACCTGGTATAAAGGTCGCTGGGAAAATGACCGCGTGGCCGGGACCATCCTCTTCCACGATAAAGACGGATCGGTAACAGAACAAAAAATTGTTGATGGCAAACGAATACTCATAAATGAGAAATGAGTCCATTACTTTGCTGCATTAAGTAAATATCCGGGTCCTCTTCAGATATTTTTTCAGCAGAACGGCACTTATAACGGCAATACTCAGAAAAAGCCCCCCCAACACGGCATCATTGAGCAGCATCTTGCCTATGCCGAAAAGCACGGAATAGGTCATTACAATGGCGATCAGCCATGAAAGAGCCAGGTTTTTCATATTGCTATTATCTACCGTCATCCCGGCCCTGGCGGCCACTGCTTTCCAGGCACCGTCCGGCTGCACCTTCCGGTAAAATTTCTGCAGATTTTCTTCCTTTTCCGGACGGGTCAGAAAAGTGGCCAAGAGCCAGGCCACCGTTGTAAATGAAACCGTAAAAAAGAAAGAATCAGGAAAGACCCATCCCACGGCATAGTGGGCGATAGAATAAGCCACAAAGGGGGACAGGGTGGCGACAATTTCGCTCCAGGCATTGATACGCCACCAATACCATCGCAGAATAAGCACCAGTCCAAGACCGGCACCGCATTCGATAAGAAAAGTCCACACTCCCGAGATGGAATGCATAAAAAGCGCAGCTCCCCAACCCAGGACAAGGATTAAAAGGGTGGTCACCCTTGATACGGCCACCAGCCTGCGTTTTCCTGCCGTATGGTCAACAAAACGTTTGTAAAAGTCATTGACGAGATAACTGGCTCCCCAGTTGATTTGCGTAGAAATGGTACTCATAAAGGCCGCAAAGAAAGCAGCAAGCAAAAGCCCTTTCCATCCCACCGGCAAATTATTTTTCATTATCAGCACATAGCCTTTGCGCTTGTCTTTTTGATAATCCAGGGCATCCCTCAATTCCGGATTTGTAAATGCTGCCGCTTGCAACTGGGCACTTACCACCTGCAAGCTGCCCTCTATACGCCTGAGAAAATCATCGTTGCGGGCCAGACTGCTTATTTGTGCAGAATCCATTGCATATGCCTCGGAAGGCACCCGCCCGCTCTGCTCCAGAGAAAAAACCGCTTTTTGCAGAAAAGGGTCTTTTACCTTCCCCGAGATATTCCCATAGAGGAGCACTGCACATAATCCTGTAATGATCCATGGCCACGGACGCAGACAGTAGTGGGCAATCTGAAAAAATAAAGTAGAATACACAGCTCCTTTTTCAGATTTTGTACTCATCATGCGCTGCGCAATATAACCTCCTCCTCCAGGCTCGGCACCCGGATACCAGCTGGCCCACCATTGCACGACCATATGCGCCAGAAAAGCCCCCACACCCAATGACAAGGTTGTTCCCAGTGAACCTGCACTGCTGCCTTTGCCTACCTCCGGGAAAAATTTAAGCGCTTCGGGGGCTGCCAATTCCAGCCTATGGGTCATCTCTGTCAATCCACCAATCTCAGGACTGTTGACCACGAAAACAGCCAGAGCAATGGATCCCGTCATGGCTAGGAGAAATTGGATATTGTCGGTAATGGCTACACCGAGCAGACCGCTGGCAGTCGAATAAATACCCACAAGTAAAAGCAAGACCCCCAGAATATAAAAGGCCTCTATGTGCTGAATATCAAAAAATACTTCGAGAATGGTCATCATGGCCAGGTTGACCCATCCGATGATAAGAATGTTCAGAAACAATCCGAAGTAAACACTTTTAAGCCCTCGAAGAAAGGCTGCCGGACGCCCCCCATAGCGCAATTCTACCAACTCCACATCGGTCAGCACTTCCGATTTGCGCCATAGATTGGCAAAGAAAAAGGTCGTTAGCATACCACCGAGGAGGAAATTCCACCACAGCCAGTTTCCCGAGATTCCGTACTGCCCCACAAGCTCGGTAACAGCCAGCGGAGTATCGGCAGCAAATGTAGTGGCTACCATGGATATACCGGCCACCAGCCAGGGAAGATTGCGCCCACCTAGAAAGAAAGCAGCCAGGTCGGAAGATGCCTTTTTTCGAAAGGCAAATCCGATCAATACTATCATCAGCAGCGAAATAGCAATAATCAGCCAATCCAGCGGAGCTATTTGATTTAATACTTCCTTCACAGCTTGTACCTCCATTGCGAAACTCTTCTTGTGTAATTTTGCTTTTTCATCTTCTTCCGAATCTCAATAATAAATGAAATCAGAGAGTTATGAAAGACATTAATCGAATTGGAGTGTTTACTTCCGGTGGCGATGCCCCGGGCATGAATGCTGCCATTAGGGCGGTTGTGCGTGCTTCGCTTTATTACAAGCGTGAAGTAGTAGGAATCTACCGGGGATATGCCGGAATGATTGAGGGAAGTTTTATAAAGATGAACAGTCATTCGGTGAGCAACATCATCCAGCGCGGAGGCACCATACTGAAAACAGCGCGAAGCGATGAATTCAGAACCCGGAAAGGACGCACGAAAGCCTATGAAAATTTAGTGGAAAACAATATTGATGCACTTGTAGCTATCGGTGGCGATGGTACTTTCAGTGGTGCACATGAATTTTTCAAAGAGTACGGCATTCCGATTATTGGTATCCCGGGCACCATCGACAACGACCTCTACGGCACGGACTTTACTATTGGATTTGATACGGCCATCAATACAGCCATTGACGCTATCGACAAAATCAGGGATACGGCCGACTCTCATGACCGTCTGTTTTTTGTGGAGGTCATGGGCCGTGATGCAGGGATGATTGCCTTACGAAGCGGCATAGCGGGCGGAGCCGAAGCCATACTGGTGCCGGAATGGAAAACGGATATCGACCAGTTGATTTCTATTTTGGAAAGAGGCTGGAAAAAGCATAAAAGCAGCAGCATCGTGGTTATAGCCGAAGGCGACCAAAGCGGGGGGGCTTTTAAAGTGGCCGAGAAGGTAAAAGAA
>Ga0114931_10006002_pt1 | contig 15004 bp, 15 predicted proteins | sample 2SBtaG_FD_89579 | JGI IMG/M metagenome (GOLD analysis project Ga0114931, IMG submission 89579) | Deep subsurface microbial communities from Kolumbo volcano to uncover new lineages of life (NeLLi) - 2SBTROV14_V59a metaG | ecosystem: Environmental > Aquatic > Marine > Volcanic | place: Kolumbo...
ACGCTGATCGTCGGTCAGACGTATTCGCCTACCGCTCGACTCCATCTGCTCCTTCAGAACGCGGTTTTCCTCGAGTAGATCGTTGATCACGCAGGTCTGGTGACGGCCAACCCAGCCCGCGAACGTGGCAAGAAGTAGCTGCAATTGGAGTATGGGGTTCATCTAGTTAGTGGATCAGAGAACGCCGTAAATCGTGGCACTTCAGTGCGTTCGAGTTTTCGGATACTACGCGGTTCCTTCGGGGCGGCGACGCTTGTAGATCGCCGCGCCGGATCGTCGGGTCGGGACGGGTGATGTAGCCACAACTGAGCTGGTGGACCACGTCATTATCGGTAACGGCCACTTCGCCAGCCTCAAGGAACGAGGTGACTTCCGATGATCTACCCGAAACGACGGTTCAATTCAATCACCTTTGGCTGGTGTACCCGCCGCCAGGCCATGCGCCACGTCGGAGACATCTTCGAAGGAAAGCACGTCGATATGGGACCAGTGCTGCCCAACCTCAACCACGGCCGGTCCTGCCAGCACTGTCGATAGCCCCCTCCCCGCTCACTTCCGTGGGCGGTTTTTTCTACCAACACTTCGTCCGATGCTGTAAGCTCGACGAACACAGAATTGTTATACCCACAGGCAAGGGGAAGAGGGTGTGAATCCCTCACGGACCCGCCACTGTGATTTGGCAAGCTGTTCACCTCGTTTGAGGTGGCGGCGTTTGAGCCATCAGCCAGGAAACCAACCTCGGGTATTTATTCCCAAGACTCTTCGAGGACTAAGAGATAGGGATTCCTTTTGAAATCAACACCACTTCGGCGTGGCATCACTCCTACAGCTCCACGCTCGTTTCACACCTCTCTATTCGCTTCTTCGTTCTTGACAGAGACTCGAACACCCAAACGTCCCCACTGACGGAGGAAGCGATATGAGGAACCTATTACGTCATGGTCTGGCGCTAATTGCGATCGTTTCGATGACTACTAGCTGCGAAGACAACCCGAGCAGCGCCACCCTTCCCCCCACGAGCAAAGCGACAGACTTCGCGTTTGTTATCACAACCAACTTCCAAACTGGATCGGCGTCGGTGATCTGGTTTGATGGTGCATACACAACGGTCAAGAACGTCAACTCTGTTCACAGCGATGCCGTTGCCCGTTTCCATGGCGGCCTCATATATGTTGTCAACCGATTTGGCGCGGACAACATACAGATCTTGGATCCGGCAAACGGGTTCGCAACGGTACGGCAGTTTAGCGTCGAGAACGGGGCGGATCCGCACGATATCGCCGTGGTAAGCGGTACCAAGGCTTACGTTACTCGCTATAATAAGACTGATCTGTGGATCGTTGACCCGTCATCGGGAATGCACACAGGTTCGATTGATCTATCGACCTTTGCCGACGCTGATGGTGTCCCCGAAATGGACCGCCTGGCAGTCTCGGGTGACTACCTGTTTGTCAGCATCCAGCGGCTTGATCGAAACAACCATTTCACACCGGCGGGGGCGAGCCTCGTGGCCGTCGTAAGCGTGGCAGCGGACACGCTTGTCGATACGGACCCCGCCATGAGCGGGATACAGCCGATAATGCTTACCGCGTCTAATCCCTTTTCCGATTTTGAGACCGACCCGACGACAAACGACCTGCTTCTCGCATGTGCCGGCGCTTTCGGCCTTCAGGACGGTGGGGTTGATGTGGTGAGCGTGAAGAATCTTGCATCAGAGGGACTTTTGCTAACCGAGTCTGCCGCCGGAGGCGACATTACGGATGTTGAGATTCTCAGCGCTAGCCTCGGTTACGTTGTGACTACCGATGCCAACTTTAGCAATGTGCTGCTTAGCTTCAATCCGCAAATGGGGATTGTTTCAGATACACTTTACGCACCCGGAGCTTTTGTGCTCCAGGACGTTGAGCCCGGCCCCACCGGTATCTTGTTGTTGGCTGATCGCACGCCCACGAACCCGGGCATCCGGATCTACGACACGACAACCGGTACAGAAACGACATCCATCCCTATCGACGTTGGTCTGCCCCCGTTCGATATCACAATTGGGGCGGTTGAAAAACCCTAAGAAGATCGTTGTCTTGAACACGATTCCGCATGGATTGCATAGGTGTCAAGAAACACCGACACTTGTTTTTTGCCAGATACCTATCTACGCTGGAGAAGAGCAGATTCTTTCACCCGCAATCAATGTTCTAGGGGAGGATGTCAACATGCGTATACAGGCCATCATGGCGATTTGCCTCATGGCGGGCTATTTCTCAATTGCCCGCGCCCAAGCACCTCGATATGAGCTCCGCAACTTTCTAGTGTCTATACCACACGACATCATCACTGGGGACTTCAACAACGACGGGTTCCTAGACATTGCCATCTCTGATGGCGATGTTGGGCCGGGGTTCCAGCACAATCAACAGACTCTACTGAACGATGGAGCGGGCAACTTCACTTGGGTCATCACTAGCACACTCGCGCCGTCGGCCCTCCACAACGAATTGGTTGCTGGGTTTTTCGACGCGGACAATATGTTGGATATAGTAAAGCCCATTGGGGCCAACGTTCCTGGGCGCGGCGCGGTTATCCCGCTCCAAGGCCAAGGCGACGGCACGTTTCAGTTTCTCGGTTTCTTCTATGACACGGACACCGATTGGCCAAACTGGATCACAGCAGCAGATTTCGACAAGGACGGCAACCTCGACGTCGCCGTTAGCGCAATTATTATGGGTGCACTCGGCTCAGATCTCGTATCGGTGCTTCTCGGTGACGGCAACCTGGGGTTCGCGGCTGCCGACACGTTCTTTGTGGGCGCGGCACCCCGCGACATCATCGCCGATGACTTTGACGGAGACACCAATCCGGATTTGGCAGTCGTCTTGTCGGGGGAGGATAGTGTTGCCGTTCTCTTGGGCGTCGGCGACGGAACGTTTCAGATGCCGCCGTTTAAGTATGCTGTTGCCGACTCACCGGTGACCGTCATTTCTGGTTTTCTCGATGGCGACACCAACAAAGATCTTGCTGTTGTGAATAACATATCAGAAAGCGTGAGTGTTTTACTCGGATTGGGTACCGGGCAGTTTAGCGTCGTCGCATCAACCTTTCCTACTGGTACAAATCCGGTATCCATCGCAGAAGGCCCGCTGGGCGGGAATGGTGCCCATGACCTTGCGGTGGCCAATCGCGGTTCAGACGACGTGACTCTATTGATCGGCTCTGGAGACGGAAACTTCAACACATCTTACACCTACGGCGTGGCGCCCGGACCTCAAGGCATAACGGCCGGAGATTTCAACGGAGATGCCCTGCTCGACCTCGCAGTCTCGTGCAACGTTGGTGATTCTGTTTCCGTGTTGCTCCGCCTAACATCACCGGCAACAGGAATTGATGATGGTCAGCCGCCGCCTGCTTATAGGCTCAGCGGAATTTCTCCAAACCCTTTCAATCCGACGACGACGATCCGTTACGACGTCCCGCCGCCTGGCGGCCACGTGACGATCATGATCTTCGATACCGCCGGCCGACGCGTCAGGCGTCTCGTCAACGGAGTTCAACCGGCGGGCTCTAACAACGTTGTGTGGGATGGTCGTGATGATCGTCGGGTGTCGGCATCAACTGGAGTGTACTTTGTTAGGATGACGGCTGACCAATTCACTGCGACGAGAAAGATTGTTCTGTTAAAGTAGCTCATATACCTCCCCTGGTGCATTTGGCTAACGAGGGGCCTACGGGTTCTCGTTAGCCAACCCTCGGTGCGTTCATAAAACCCCCTCGAAAATGCCCCTTCTGAGAGGCCCGATTTGACGGGTTTTTAGCACTTGGCTACACTGTTCATATAAGCGTAGTTTTATGAACTTATGAGATGGGTAACGGACACGTTCAATAGCCGCGAAATCGCTACCATACTGTGGGGCGTCGTTTTCGTCGTCTGGACCCTGCGGAAGGTTAAGATCGTCGAGCCGCTCCGGGGCCTCGCTAGGGCCTTCCTCAGAGTTAAGATCCTAATTCCCTTTTTGCTGATGGCGCTGTGGGCATGGGGCGCCACCTACTTGCTCAGGTTGATGCACCTCTGGGGGCTCTCACTCCTCAAGGACACGTTGATGTGGTTCGTTGGTGTCGGCCTGGTCATGTTCGTCAACCTGAACAAGGCCCAGGACGACGATCGCCATTTCCGAAAGACGCTCGTCGATAACCTGAAGCTCATCGTCGTACTCGAGTTCCTGGTCAACCTCTACACGTTCCCGCTCTGGCTCGAGCTTGTACTCGTGCCGATCGTCACAGTTGTTTTTGTCACGAAGGCCTTCGCGGACACCGACGCCCAGTACAAATCGGCTTCGAAGTTCCTTGGGACGCTGACCGCCATTTACGGTGTGGCCGTGCTGGCCTTTACGATCTATCACGTAGCAGCCGACGTCGCTGGCGCGGCGACCGTTGATAACGCGCGGAGCTTTCTGCTGCCGATCGCGCTGACCTTGTTCAACCTGCCCTTCATCTACCTGTTTGCCCTGATTGCCGAATACGAGAACGTCTTTGTGCGCCTGGGCTTTTTCAATTCTGACCAGGCTTTGCTGCGGCACGCGAAGCGCAGGATCCTATTCCGTTTCCATTTCAACCTCCGCCGGCTATGCCGTTGGTCGCGCCGTGCAGGAATGCTGAAGGCCGACTCCCGGGAGGACGTACAGGCCTTACTAAACCGCTAAAATTATGAAACAAGTCGCCATTTATGCTCGAGTATCTACTCGCGAACAAGAACCTAAGGCCCAGCTCCGAGAGCTGCGCGCGTACGCGAAGCGTCGCAGTTTACGCGTCGCGTACGAGCTCGTCGACCATGAGAGCGGTGCAAAGGAAAAACGCCCGGAGCTCGATAAGCTCCTGGATCTCACGCGTAAGCGAAAGGTCGACGTTGTGTTGGTGTGGAAGTTCGACCGATTCGCGCGATCGACGAAGCAGCTCGTTACTGCACTCGAGGAGTTCCGCGAGCTAGGCGTGAACTTCATCTCGTATACGGAGAATGTCGACACCTCTACGCCGGCGGGCAAGGCGCTATTTACAATGGTCTCCGCATTCGCGGAATTCGAGCGGGACCTCATTCGGGAGCGCGTGAAGGCTGGTCTCGACCGGGCCCGGGCGGACGGTACGAAGCTCGGCCGGCCGGCCATCGATGATCAAACCATCGAGGAGTTGAACAAGGCACGGTACAAGCTCAAGTGGAGTGTTCGGAAGATTGCAAACGAGACGGGGCTGTCGGTTGGTGTCGTTTCGAAGTACACAAAGAGAAATGGCCTACCACGTTAGAAGTAATCGGTCTGAAACAACCTCCTGCTCTAAGGTCTGTCCTTCCATCTGGAATCGCCCGAGCATGCTTCGCCCACAGTTTACCAGCGCTTCACGCTCAAACAGTCCCTTAGGTGGCGTAATGTCTAAGGGATAGGAAAAACAAACCACGTTTCCGCCTCCACGGACCTCAAGTGACCCGTGAATTCTCGCACGGCCGGTGCCCCACCATCAACCGGCAACCGGTTGTCACGCCCGTTCCACGGCTCAATCGGCGGTCGAACACCGGTGTGCGCCCGATTGCGGACACACCCCGGCCCGAACCGCTCTGGGCGTTCTCTCGTTCCCTGTCTCTTTGCGGTGATTCACTCCCAGATCTCGTCGCTCGTGCCCGGCCACGTCGCCTGCGGCTCGTGGCGCTGCGCTCAATTATACTCTCCGGTGCTTGCCGATTGATCCATGTCCGACCATTGCGCGAGCCCCGCTCCCGGGTCGAAACCCATCTCCGCCTGCGGGGGTGGCCGGGCCGGCCAGACCGCTGGCGGTGTCGTCGGCTCCCCGATGTGCCCCAATATCTGCTCGATCACCGGTCGCTCGAGAACCAAGGCGATGATCCTCATGGGTCCCCCGCATGCGGGGCACAACAACGGCAGGCACTCGTAGATCCGCGCGAGCAGCATGGCCGAGCAACGCGTCACGGCACGGCATACGCGGCCTTTCGACCCGTCGCCGTCAGCCGTGCCGCCGGTATCGTTCGGATCATCCCCGAGTCATTTGCCGGCAGGCGTTGGGAGGCAATGACCGGATGTCTTGTCCCGCAAGCCGCGCCGGTTTCGGGCGGCTGGTATCTCTGTGGGAAGATGGTTATCGGCAGACGCGCCTAACAGAAGGTGTCGTGCTCGGTAGCGAGCGCGCCGCGGCCGAAACCGCCGCCCTGATTTTTACGAGCGGGTATGTCGACCGCATGCCGGGCTCGTTGCTCGACTCGGGACGCCCCCTCACCGTGCACATCGATGACCTCGCAATGAACGTTCCCGGTGGAAACACCAACGCGTACGCATCCGCGTTCGTGCTGATCACGGCGCTTCTCGGGGTCAACACTACCGCATCGTGGATCGCCGAACACTGGCTGCACCGGAGGATCGCCCGCGCATGAATTCGTCACCCGACGATCGCCCCGAACTTCGCACCTGGAAACCGGCCCCCGCCGACACGCCCTGCTGCGAACCCCACCCGCTGATCGAAACGGGCACCGCGGCGCAGGTGTTCGGATCTCCGCGCGACGAACGGACCGCGGCCTATATCGGGGGCATGCGCGGGTCGCCGCGCGCGCTATTCCACGAGCGTCATCTTGCGCGTGAAGTCCCCCGACGGCGTGTGCAGCCGGTAGAAATACACGCCCGACGACACGCGGCGTCCGCGCCGGTCCCGGCCATTCCAGGCAATCCGGTGGATTCCGGGTGACGCGTTGCGGTTAAACAACGTGGCAACGAGGTGCCCCGTCACGTCGAACACAGTCAGTGTCACGTTCCCCCCGCCTTCCGGCACAGCGAACGAGATGGTCGTCGCCGGGTTGAACGGGTTGGGCACGTTCTGCCCGAGCGCCCACCGCGAGGGAACCGGGCGATCGTCCACGTCGGTCGTCACGTCGGGTTTCGTTCCGATACTCGCATTGCCGGCCGAATCGACCGCCTCGATCACGTAGTAGACGGCCCACCCGTTGTAGGCCGGATCCACCCATGAATTGCCGGCCACCGAGTCGACCGCATTGACGAACGTGGGCGTGAACCCCGGCGTCACGTCGCGGTGGATGCGGTAGAACTTCACGTCGGGCGAGGGCGACGCATCCCACTGCAGGCGGTTGCCCCCGGAGGGGTCGTTGTAGGCCACGGTCATCGAGGGCGACCGTTGCGGCGCCGTGTTGTCCACCGAGTAGCCCGAATCGACGGGCGAGTCGGCGAAACCGGCGGGGGTATACACCGTACGAACGCGGTAGCTCGTCCAGTGTATCTTGTCCCAGAGCGTGGAGTCGGCCTGCGTGGGCACCGCGACGGCGTACGAATTCGCTCCGGTCGGCGCCACCGAGGCCACCTGCACCCAGCCACCCACGTCGAGCCGGTACACGTCGTACGACGCAACATTGCTCAGCGACCACACGAATTCGTCGCCGCTGGCCAGGAAGTCCACCTGCACCTGCCCGCCCTCGTCGGCGGGCACATCCGCAATCGACGTAATCAACGCGGCGGCCCCGCGCCATTCCACGTCGAGTGACGTGCACACCGGCGCGGGCTGCCCGGGCGCGGCGCTCAACTTTGCCTGCCAGCGCAGGTCCGCAGAGGCTCCGGACGGCGTGTATTGCCACGAACCGTCCGCGACGATCGGGTAAAAATGGGCCCCGTCATCCGTGCTGTACTTCCACGAGATCGACCCCTGCGATGCCGGCGTCATGCGCATCGCCACTACGGGGTAGCTCGTGCTGGCGAACGTGGTGGACTGCGCCATGTTGTTGGCGGTCTGCACGCCGCGGTCGAACACGCGAAGTTCGAGCAGCTGCCCCTCGGACGGACTGAACCACTCGGCGAGGTAGGCCATGTTTCCGTACGCCGCGATATCGTAGTTGATGTGGGTTCCTCCCGGTGCGTACGAGGAGCGCAGAACGGGGTTCGCGGGATCGACGATATCGATTACCTGCGCGGTCTGCGACCCGGCCGCCAGCAGGATATTGCCCGACACGGCCATATGCTGTATCGATTGCCCGAACGCGTAATTTCCCACGACGACCGGCAGCGACGGGTTTCCCACGTCCAGAACGGTAATCCCCCCGAGACTGCTGCCGACAAAGGCGTGCTTCCCGGAAACGACGACCGCTCTAAGATTTGTCGCCGCGTACGTTGCTTGCAGGGTAAGCGCCGACGGATTGGCGGCCGAGATGATCCGAAGTCCCGCGTTGACGTCGGCCAGGAACACCGTCGCCCCCGACACGTCCACATCCAAGGCATTCGAACTCGGGTACGAATCGAGAAGGGTCGGAGCCGCCGGATTGCTGACGTCGAATACGTAGAGACCATCAAACTCGTAGCTCACGAACACCAGGTCCCCGCTCGCCACTATGTCGCTGGCCGCTCCGAACGTTCCGCTCGCCACGCTTCCGACTACGGTCGGCGCGGACGGGTTGCTCACGTCGAGCACGGTGAACGTTCCGAGAGCGTCCACGTAGGCCAGCGAACCGTCCACGTCCACCGCGCTTACCCCCGCGCTGCCCCACGTGGACACCGAATCGAGCGGCGCGGTGCGCGAGGCGTCGAATATGCGCAGCACGCCGTCGGCCATATAGGCGTAATTCCCGGAAACCCGAATGGCGGTCGGATGGGCCATGGATCCGGTCGTCACCGATCGCTCGAGCGCCACGGCCGGGGTCTGCGCACTGCTGTACACGGCCAGACCGTTGTCGTGCGCGGCAAACACGACGGTTCCCGAACCGGTCACATCGCGCACCGTGGTGATGGACGCATCGGATTCCACCAGTACGGGGCCGGTCGGATCGGCGATGTCCAGGAGCACCACGCCGCCGCTTCCGTCGGCCAGCGTCGCAACGTCACCGTCGATGCGAATCGCGTGCACTTCCCCGCCACTCCACGATCCGAGCAGCGCGGGCGCGGTCGGAACCGAAACATCGTAGAAATTCACTCCCGACACGCCCAGTGCAACGGCCGCGAGGTCGCCGTCCACATCCACTCCCTCCGCCGCCGTCGACGCGACGGTGGCGCGCAACACCGGTGCAGCGGGATTCGTTACGTCCACAACGTGCATTCCCCCTGCCCCCGCGGCAACGAATGCCGTGTTGCCCGCCACCGCAACCGCCTCGGGCGCCCCGCCGAGCGCCAGTGAACCCAGGTTGACCGGAAAGGCCGGATCGGTGATATCCCAGATCGACAGAGCGCCCCCCGTGGCCACGTAGAGCCTGTTGCCGTGGACGGTCAGGCCGTTGGCCTCCAGCGCCGCGAGCGTCTGCACGTACAACGGGGTGGTGGGGTCGGAAATGGAGTAGACATCCACACCGTACTGCATTAGGAGAGGAAACACCGATACGACCTTGCCCCAGGACACGTAGAGAATGGTTCCGGTCACGGCGATGTCCATCACCGAGGGCGCCGGAAAACCCGAATACGTAATGCTGCCGGCGAGCGACGGCACGAGCGGGTTGGTGACGTCGATCAGTTCCACGCCGGATCCGCCGCGGTCGAGAACCACGATGTTGCCCGCCTGCAGAACATGCTTCGCGCCCGACGCGCTGCGCCCGCCGATCCAGGCCAGATCGACGGAAGGCAGGTGAATCGACCCCGCCGCGGTATCCCACACGGCGGTGGTCGCGGAGGCGTCGCGGTAGGTGGTGGTGGTGAAGGGTTCGGTGTAGGTGCCTGCGTGCGAAGTGGCGGTGGCCACGAAAAACACGACAAGGGCGCTCAGCAGTCGGTGCATGGTCCCTCCTGGTGCAGCGAACACGCCGGCCTCCCGTGTACACCCGGAGCGCCCGGCGCGCATCCTCACGGCCGGTCGGAGTCGACGCCCTGCACGATGCACCGCCGACGCCGGCCTCGGCCGTCTCGTCAAACTTTCAGTAGTGAACGGATTTTCCGTGCCTGTGATTATAGCACGATTAACAGATTGCCACCATCCGGTGTTCTTTCCGGGGGTTGCACAAGAATGTGCAACCGGGCCGTTCAGGGCGGGCAACGCGCCTCGCTTCCGGGTGTAACGCGAGGTCGGTGGCAGACGCCTGGCGCACAGGGTCAGGGAACCAGGAGGACCAGAATCCGCCCGCCTGCCGGGTCGGCCACGTACAGTCGCCGGCCGGCAATGGCGACGCGGGCGGGCGTATTGATCGGCGCCCCGGCCGCGCCGGGCAAATCGAAGACGGCCACCGTTTTTCCGGTTCGACCCCGCACCACGACGCGTCGGTTTCCGCTGTCGGCCACGTACACGGTCCCGCGGGCGTCCACCGCCACGCCGCTGGGCACGTCGAACGCGTCCGGCCCGCTCCCCTGCGTGGACGGCAACGCGCTCACCGTGCCGTCGGCCGACCAGCGCTGAATCCGATGGTTGTAGGCGTCCGCAACGTAAATGTTCCCCGCGCGGTCGAACGCGACGTCGGTGGGGTAGTACAACTCCCCGTCTTCGTGCCCTTCGCCCCCGAGAGTCCGCAGAAACTTCCCGTCGCGGTCGAACAACTGCACGCGGTGGCTCTGAAAACCCGCCACGCCAACCGTTCCGTCCGGGCCGATTGCGATGCCGGCGGGGGACGAAAACTGTCCGGAACGGTTTCCCGGCTCGCCCCATCTCTCCAGGAACGTTCCATCGGCCGAAAACACGAACACGCGGTCGAGGTCGAAGTCGGCGACGAACACGCGTCCGTCCATCCCGACCGCCACGTCGATCGGGCGCGACAGCGTGGCGGAACCCGCCTTGCTCCAGGCCCGAACGAATCGCCCGGTTTCCGTATACTGGATCACCCGGGCGGCGCGCGCGTCCGCCACGTACACCCACCCGTCCGTTCCCGCGGCCACGCCCATCGGTTCGCGCAGGAGATCGTCGGGGCCGGTAACCACAGTCCACGACGCGACGACCGCGTATTCGCTCCCGCCGCGCGTGCACGCCACCGAAGCGACGAGACACAGAACGACCGCGATCCGAAATGCTCGACCCGGCAGTTGTACGACGTCCATCAAAACACCAGGACCCGCGTGCCGAGGATCGCCGCCCATCCGGTGCCGAGTTGCGTGCCATTCGGTTCGTCGAGCACCGGTACCTGCACCGAGGCCTCGAGTAGCCAGCGGCGCCCCCCCACGTACTGCACACCGGGCGAGAGCAGCAGGAGCGATCCGCCGGTATCCGGGTTTTCGGCTCCGCCCGCCGTGCTCCGGCCCGCAACCGACCCGTTGAGTTCGAGGTAGATGTTGAGCTGCGGCTGCGGGTAGTGCGTGTAGTGCGCGGGCAGCAGGCGATACCCCACCGCGGCGTTGTACGCGAAGCGGTCGCCCCGTTCCACCCCCGCGCCGTTCGTATTCAAGGCGTAGCCCGCCTCGCCGTAGAATCCCCATCGCGACTTGATCCATCCGGCCAGGGCGTTGAACCGGTAGTCGACCGACCCCGACCCGAGTGCAAGGGGGCCGGTTTCATCGCCGGTGGGGAGTTTCACACCGCCCTTGACCGCGAGGCGGAAAGTTTCTGCACGGCGGTCCACCTGCACGAGAAGTTGCTTGAGAAACACGGTGGCGTCCCCGGGGCCGGACGACGAAACATCGCCCGCGTTCGACTCGAGGCGTCGCGTAACGAACGGCGCGATCACGCCGATTTGCGTGGTGGGCGTCAGGTTCACCGGCACGACAATGGGATAGACGAGCGCCGTCATCGTCCGGTCGAGCGGGTCGGAAATCCTGGTGCCATCGCGCAGCAGTTCGTTCATGCGGACGACCTTCAGGAACGTCCGCACGCCGCGTCCGTCGAGGCCCAGCATGATCGGCGTGTCCGTGTGAATCGGCGGCCCCTGGGCACGGCCGGCGACAGGAACCAGCAGAAGCCCCGCCAGCATCAACCCGACCGCCACGCGTGCGCGCCCCGTCACTTCGCGTCCGTCCCCTCGCGGGCGGCCGCCGCAACGAGCGCGAGCGTGCGCACCGCCGAATCCTCTCCCGCTTTTCGGTCAACGAGGGTGCCGTTGAACTCGATGATTCTGCCCGCAGCAGACAACACACCCGACAGCACCTCATTGGGCGCCAGAAAAAACAGCCGCCGGTCGTCTTCGGAAACCAGGGCATAGCGATCGCCGACCGACTCGATCCGGCCGACCCCCTCCACGCGCACTTCGCGGGGCGTGAAGCCGGCTTTGCTCACCGCCGCGCGCAGATCGTCAAAACGCACCCGTTGTCCCGTGATCGGTGTGAGGGTGACGACTCCTTTCTCCACGTTGATCACCGGCCCACCCGTTCCCTTCACCCTCTTGATTCCCTTTTCGAGGCTGTACGCGCAGAACGGGCAGGAAAGCCCGTCCACGCGAACTACGACGCGTTTAATCTGCGCCCCGGCGGGAGTCGCCCACAGCAACGCCGCCGCGAGAATCGCCCCCGTCAGGGCGCGCATCGGTTGATTCATCCGGACCCCGTTCGGTTGACATACACGGACCATTCAACGCCGCAGCAGTGCGATGGCCTGCTCGCGAGACGGCTTTCCTTCGAAAAGGATCTCTCCGTCGACGACGATCGTGGGCATCGAACGCACGCCGTAGCGTTTTGCTTCGTCGCACGGCTCCTCGCCCGTGCACCGCCGTTCGATCACTTCGCAGCCGCAGTCCCGCACCGCGTCGTTCACGAAGGCGAGGGTTTCGCGGCACAGCGGACAACCCGCGGTAAACACTTCGATCGTTCTTCGGGTACTCATGGCATTTTTCCTTCCGGTTGATGTGACGGGGGGGACTTCCCGGCGGCCGCTCCGGCCGCACACGCAGCCTCCCCGGCTTTCGAACCCCGGAGCGGCCTGTCACGCGAACCGTCATTGTTTTCCTTCACCGTCGAGGGAATCGAGTATGGGACATTCGGTAACCGGGCCCCGGCCGGAACACTGCGCAACGAGCGTTTCGAGGGCGGCGCCCATCGCTTCGAGCACGCGCATCTTCTCGCGAATGTCTTTAACCTTCTCGCGCGCGCGATCCCGCACGCACGTGCAGTCGGCCCCGGGTTCGGCACGCAACGAGAGGAGCTCGGCGATCTCATTCAGCGTGAACCCGAGTTCCTGCGCGCGCCGAATGAAGCGAACGCGCCGAACGGTGTCGGGCGAGTAGAGCCGGTAGTTCACGCGGCTCCTTCGGGGCTTCGCGAGCAGGCCGCGCCTCTCGTAGTACCGGAGCGTTTCCACCCCGACCTGCGCCTGCCTCGCGGCGGCGCCAATTGTCAGTCCATCCATAACGGCATCCAACCTCCGGAATGAATATAGGCCCTGTACTCAGGTACAGGGTCAAGCGGGACATGTATTTTTTCAAGAATACTGTACATCGAACGTAACCTATTGTACATAAGCAGGTTACAGGATCAGCCGCCTGCGCGGGCGGGCCAGAGACGGGCGCCCGGGGCGGGCGCCCTCACGCGGGGCACTGCCGGACGGAGCCGGGCGGTGCGGGGCCGGGCGCGCTCACCGATCTCGACGGGCCTGGCGGGCCCGCCGGGCCCGATGCGTGTGCGGCAAGAAGCGGGGGCTAGATCGCGTCGCGGCCGTGGTCTCCCGTGCGGATCCGTAGAACATCGTCAACACTGTAGATGAGAATCTTGCCGTCCCCGATGTTGCCTGTTCGCGCCGCCTCGGCAATGGTTTCCACCACGCGGTCGACCATCTCGTCGGGCACGACGACCTCCAGCTTTGTCTTGGCCGCGAACGTATGGCCCGTCTCCTCCACGTCCCCCTGCTCACCCCCCTGCGTCTTGCCCCACCCCGACACCTGCGACACCGTCAGACCCGGCAATCCCTCGATTTCCTGGAGCGCCTCGCAAACATCCTCGAGACGAAAGGGCTGAAGGGATAGGAATCCCGGGTGCACCCGATGCGCCGGCGTCGATCGCCGGAGATCCGGTGCTGAGCCGCAGGTTGCCCGATGCCGCGTCGACGAAAAGCGGATCGGCATCGATATTACCGCCTCCATCTGTACCAAACGAGGGGCCCCACGCCGCGCTTCCGCCGGATGCCGGCACCAGTGAGCTGGCAAAGACCAGCGCCCCACCCGCCGAACCGTGGAACGGCGTGCCGTTATTCCAAAACAAGCGGTTGACCACGTTGGCCGTGTTTCCCGGCGACACGGAAAATAGCGGCGAGGAAGGGTCGGAGAGGTTTCCGTAGCAGGGTACGCCGATCATCGTGCACGTCGAGAATCCGGATACGTGGATTACACCACCAGATCCCGACGAGTTGTACACGATGAGCGCATTTCGCACGGTAACATTTCCACCGAATGCGCTGATGCTGAGCGCGGCCCCGGTTGTATTTCCCGAGAACGTAACGGTGTCGATTGTTCCGACCGACACCGAGGCCCCGCCCGAGACGTTACCGAGAAAACTGCATCCGTCGAGGGTGGCGACTGTGTTGACGTCGGTCAGCAATGACCTTCCGGAATTGTTGCTGAACGTACAACCGGTCAACCCGATGCTCGTGGCAAACAATGCGTGCACACCCCCGGTGAGATTGTTGTCGAACGGGCAGGCGTCGAATACCGATGATGCTCGGGTGTAGACGACATGACCCGTCGTCGTATCGAGTGCGTTCTTGTTGCCTGTAAACTGGCAATTTGTGAACGAAATCCCGCTACCCGATTCCGATGCGACCGCCGCTCCCACACCAAAAAAAAAGTGGCACTGCCCGACTGGCCGGCCACGGCATTGTTCAAAAAAGTTACGTTCGTGAACGTTGGCGCACCGCCGTTCTGGTCCGCCGCGCCGCCGGACACGTACGCCGCATTGTCGTGGAATACGCAGCCGCTTACGGACAGACTGGCGTTGACAACCGTAGAGCCCCACGCCGTCGACCAGTACAAAAGAAATGGATCGATCCGAAGTCGTTGTGGGTGTGTACGTACCCGTGGCAACCCAGATTTCGTCGCCGGCGGCAGCTACGGCAAGCGCGTCCCGGGGGCTCGTGAATGCGTTCGTCCATGAGGTGCCGTTACCTGCACCGGTGGCCGAGTGGTCTACGTACCGGATGC
>Ga0114931_10006003_pt1 | contig 15004 bp, 14 predicted proteins | sample 2SBtaG_FD_89579 | JGI IMG/M metagenome (GOLD analysis project Ga0114931, IMG submission 89579) | Deep subsurface microbial communities from Kolumbo volcano to uncover new lineages of life (NeLLi) - 2SBTROV14_V59a metaG | ecosystem: Environmental > Aquatic > Marine > Volcanic | place: Kolumbo...
TACTTGGTCACATAGTACTACTACAAGTATTACACCAACCAATATATCAAGTACTCCTACAAGTTCTGACACAAATGTTACAGGACCACCAACTTTGGAAAACCCATTACCAGGATTTGAATTAGGTCTTACTCTCTTCAGTGTCATTATAGCCTTTGTGGCTTTAGATAGAAGGAGAAGAATGAATTAACATCTCAAATATTTATAAACTACAACTAGGTAAGATTTGAAATTATACTTAATACCATTTAATTTTTCTATTAAATCCTTACCAGCAAAGAAATTTAAGTACTATAACTTGGCAACTAACTCTGGTATACGGATTTTAAGATTAATTAGAAAAATATATTTGTCAACAATATGAAACCAAAAGAAATTCTTATTAACTTCTTTGTACAATTATAGTATGTCGGGTGCATTTGCACCCGACTACCCTCCCCCCACTTTCCCCATAGCTTTCCAAATTGTCAACATTTGCACAGCTTGAGCTCTATTATTCATGCAGTTAATCGTCATTACGAAAATGATTTTATAGTTTCTAATCGTTATTTATTAGGGATTAATCCTCAGGAAAAGGTTATCGATCGTGGTCGTTAGTGAGGCAGAGCGTCAGACGCTTATAGATATGGTCGAGGATGTGGCAGGTCCAGACGTCAAGAAGGTCGCCATTCTTCTCTTTAACAATCGAGATGAAGTTACAGATGAGATGATCGCTGAAGAATTAGATGTCAAACTTGACGAGGTCAGAAAAGCACTCTACAAATTACTAGACCTTGAAATTGCATCCTTCAGGAAGGTTCGGGATAAACAGACAGGATGGTTCATCTATTTCTGGAAATTAGAACCAGAGAAGATAACCACAGTTGTTATTAAAAAACAAAGAGCTGTTCATTTCAAGATACTTGAGCGACTCCAGTATGAGAGAGAGAACATGTTCTTCCATTGCAATACAAAAGACTGCTATAGGAAGACCTTCCAAGAAGCAATAGAACTGGATTTCGAATGCGACAAGTGCTTCTTACCTCTTGTGGACTTTGACAATACTAATATCATTACTATTCTCGAAAAGAAGGCAGAAGATGTCCAAAAACTGATAGATGAGCAAGTTGAAAGATCACACGCACGTTCTTAGAATGGGATACATATAATTATAAATATAGTAAGAAACAAAATCTTGCTAATGGATACCGGTATTGACCATGAAGAGCTTCTTAACTCTTCCTCAGCAGTGTGGATTAGGTTACCAAGTGCTCCAGTTTTTATGTGTATAATGAAGACATTAGAGGGAAAACCAATTGGTATGCCAATTTGGAAGACATTCGAGAATCGTCCAGATGAGAGGACATTAGAAAATGAAACAGTGAGTTCAACATTACTTAATCTCTCCCACATCCTGTCAATGCTAACTAAGGGAAATAGACCTGACACAGAAGGTGTGATGAGGATTAGTTATGCGAATCGCACATGGTCAATTTACCTCCCTTCTCCCACACAAGAATTTCAAATTACATTTATTGTTGCATTCGAGGAGACGGACCAAGTTCTAATAACAACAAAGGATCGTGAAGTCCTCACAAAAGAACTTGTCCAAGCAATACAGACTATTAAAGAATTCAATGAGCGGATAAAGAATGAGGAAGAATGGATTATTGACATCCAAGACCCTCTTTACAAAGAAATTCTTCACAAGATTTCTGATACGATATTCCAATGGGATAAAAAGCGGATTAAGTACCTTAAAAAAGAAGCAGAGAAACTTAGGAAGCGCTTAAGAGAAGAGGAAAAAGAGAGGCGAAAGCAGGAGGAGGAAGCAGAATAATTCCTCTCTCCACAGGCTTATAAATAAACGATAAATGAGGAAATTGAGCATGCATTCAGACGTGATGGAGTTATTCATAATTGCAAGTAGCGTACCTGTCCTCCATCTTAATCAGGATAAATCTTCAGATTCATCAGACACCGTCTTGAAGGCAGGGAGGATTTCAGCTCAAGATATGCTTGGTGAAGAAACTACCGGAGAATTGATACAAAGGGAAGTATTAGATCAATCTACAATAAGCTATGCGCGGAAGGGATACCTCTTGGTTGCACTGAGAGTAGCAAATTCAATGAGTTCACTAGGTGTGGATAAACTCCTTGATGACATTTTACTTCAGATTGAGAATTATAAAGAGCTTGTCTGGAACAGTTTTGGAGATCCGAAGATACTCCAACCACTTGTCAAGAGGTTGCACCTCACTCTAGGTGCAAAGCTCCCAACCAATCCATTCGGAATGGCGACAGTCAATATGGTCATGGAATCCTACTTCGAGAAATATAGTTACATGGATACAATCGGGATTGTTACACAGGAAAGCTGGTTGGTCAATGTCACAAGTAGGGAGGGTAGAAAGGTTGCTCCAATAAGTAATGATATCTGGAAAAATGCAGTAGATTTGATTCACATGAACCTTGGAACATCCACAAAGGGGATAATTATCCAGGATGAAAAATCAATTTTCTGGATCAGACCAATTTATTACAAAAATATGCACACAAAAGGAGGTATCTCATGGTGGGCACTAGTTGTGCAGATGAATGGTGAGAAACTTGCAGCGTATCGTTCAGTATCAGATCTATTCAACTATGAATCATTGATCCGCCCGGAGCTCTATTCAAAATTATCGAGGGAGTTGGATTTTGATTTCTTCATAGCAATTGAACCAAAGATTAGGGAGATGGTTGAGAAAGAAATCAAGTCAATGGGAAGACTTGGAGTTCTGGGACAGATACTTTCTTTTGTCGAATACCAAGTAACTGACATCTACTCTGCAAAAGTTGTAAATACTGATGAGGGAGCTTACTTAACTTCTGAGAAGAATAATTTGAAGGTACCTTGGATTGAATTTCTTCAAAATTATCGGAATAGCTGCAGTCCATTGAATCCCACGAGTGAACAAATCCTAAATTTGAGTGATACAATATTTCTAACATTAAATCTCGACAACTTGCTGATGCTTTTACAATCATTCGTACTTATAGCATCTGATTATGAATCTCCGTGTAAATTGCATATTGGATTAGGGTTGTCAAAGAACTTTGATCCACTGATTGAGTTCTTTAACAGTATAGAACAGCTGAAGCATAGAATTGTATTTTATTCTGAGGATTCATTTGGAGAGTTAGACGCTCCAGACACTCTATTGATAGTCGACAATATTCCGGTGGATGCTCAGATAAGTCAGTACAAGTTTTTCATCCTTGAGAACGATTCGTGGACTCAAGCAATTATGTTCTTCAGGGAAGTGGGGGAGAATTATTCAGGTGTTTGGACTCATTCCAAAGATATTATCGAATTGATAATGTCAAGGGTTGACCAACTCAGTCAAATGTCTAATTAGGAATTACTTGAGAACCTTTATATTTATCGCGTAGATATAATACACTTGGATGTCCAATAATCACAAACCCAATGTCTTATTTGTTGATGACGAGAATTCTATTCTCAAATTAATTGAAATTCAGACTTTAGGGGTGGTCAACCATTTCTTTGCAAAAAATGTGGATGAAGCGTTAAATATTCTGGCTAAGGAGGACATCAACATAATTGTCACAGATCAGCATTTGGACAACGGATAGAAAGGAACAGATATTCTAACTCAGGTCTATATAAAATTCCCACATATTCGAAGAATTGTACTCACTTCAGATCTCTCGCTCAATACAATTCTGGTATCAATAAATGAGACTTCAGTTCATAGGTATCTGATCAAACCTTGGAAGAAGGACACTCTCCTTGATACAATAAATTCACAGTTTACGATATTTCTTGAAGAGAAAAGGAAAACACAGGAATTTAATGATCTAAAGTCTATAACTCAATTTTTGAGGAAGAAGGTATATTCCAATAGTAGCGAAATGTTATCACATATATTAAATCCAGAACCTATCAAAAATTCGAATGAATTCATGGCCGAAATGACAGCTGTGGTTGGGAATCTGGTTGAGATAGCAAAGCAATTCGTTCTTTCGTTTGAGAAGAATTACAATTTTGAATTGATAGCTGACACTATGGGAACAATTGACGATTTAGAGCTCTTTGCATCGGAGTATTCAATGAGGGATTTGAAGGTCTATGCAAAGTTACTCCAAGGATACACTAAAATAATTTCAGGTGTATTCCAGAATCTTGAGATTCTTACAAACGAGATTCACAGATTGATTTACGTAGATCAGAGTGATAACCTGCCGGATATTCTCCAAAATGAATTTACAACCTTTGTGAATTTTGTTGACTCTGTGAGAAATAATTCAGTAGGTATAAAGATTGATGAAGCTATATACAATATAAATGTATTATTTAACTATGATGTCTCTCAATTTATTCAGTTTTCCCCAATTGTTTTCAGGTTTGTAAAAGAAACTGCTGAACCAATCTCTCACCTTGCAATTGTAAAGGACGGAAATACCATTTTTTCAATGGTAAATGGAGTCATAAATCCCATAATTGGAACACATATAGGTAGTTTTGTCGTCGCTCTTCAAGACTTTTTTGAAGTAATACTTGAGTCGTCAGGTAGAATTGAAACTATCAATCATGATAAAGGAGTAGTTGAAATTTACAAAGACGGCACCATATCTTATGTAGTTTTGAGCAGTCAAAAATCAATATATCATCGACTTGCGTTTAGAAAATTTATCGATGAGACAATAGATATGATTAGGCAATTATCCAATGGTATGACATTAAATTCAGATGAAGAACAGGTCATCATTGGAAAGATGAATCAGAATTTTAATTGTAAAATTTCAATTGCAAACTTTTGAAATCAATAGGTTTCTGAATGAACTCCATTTCCTTTGGAAATAGACCAAGATTTAAACAATGCAGACGGTTAGATCCAGACATTGCAACAATACGAATTTGTGAGTTAAGTCGACCTACTTTTTTCTGGAATTCAAAGAGATCTTCTCCTTCCAACTTCGCATCGATCATTATTGAGTCAATTTCCTTGGGAGATTTTTCAATTGCTTTAATAGCAGATAATGCGTCCCTAAAAGCACCGACAGTAAATCCTAACTTAGTAAAATAACGAGTAAGTGTCTCACAAATGTATGAATCGGGATCTACGATTATTACATGCTTGGGAATGTAGTTGACTAGGGTCGAGAGATCGGTTAACTCTGGTTTCTCTGCTACTATGAATGAGATGAAAACTTGGCTATACTCCTCATTCCTGACTATATCAATCAGTAAGTTTGGGTCAATTCTTCTGAAAATTTTAATCGTAGATGAGAAAAGTTCTGCTGCAATCATCACTTCAATGAGAGGATTTTTTTGTATCTCAGCTAAAAAATCAAATTTCCAATAAGATTCTTCATTGACTTTCACTTGGTAAACAGCAATCGAAGTGCTTGTCGTGTCAAATGACTTCAACTTTAGAAGAAGATGGAAAATTCCAAATTCTATTAATCGAAGATCGGTGCTGATTTTGATCCCCTTCGGCACTTGAAGTATTGTGTTTAATTCGTACTTTTTTTCCACAAATTTTCTCCAGAGTTTCTCCCCAATATCAAGAAATTGGAGGAGATCGAAATTTGTATCTGCAGAAAGTGATTTCAAGTTCTTGAAGGAAATTAAGCGGCGAATAAGATTGTAGGAATCGTTGACTGCATTCAAAACATTCTCTAGGTATACCTTGTCCTCATCATCAGGATCGATTTTCTCGAGGAGCACATTAGAAAAGCCCAGAATAAGTGTGAGAGCATTTCCGAAATCATGAGAGACACTATCTAAGAGTTTTCCCTCAATAAAAAGATCCAGAGAATTATCTTCGATATCTATTGAATAGTAAAGTTTCTCATGTGACCAACTCTCGAATTTCTGCTCTATAATATAGCTCAAAGAAATTTTGTTAAAGATGTCTAAGCTGATTACTGATAAGGGAATGTCACTTTTTCTTTTTACAGAGTAGATGAGATATGGATGTTGATAGATACGGAATCCTCGGGTGATGTATGGGTCTTTTCTCGAAATGGAATATGGTATAAAGGTCAATCCAATTCCACCTCTGGCGATCATTTCAAATACATGGACTACTTCATGTACAAATTCTATCTCGTAGAACTCTCCGATTTCCTCAAAGATAGAGGGGATATCTGATTCAACAAGTACGAGGATAGTTGACATAGAATATCTACCAATCTGTCTCAAGTATTGAGATGACTTTTTCAAGAAGAGCGAGCTCATCCCTTGTTACTACTTGGTCTTTCCTGGCAATTTTCTCTGCTTCGACCTTAATTACTTTTTCAAATTCCTTTAACCATTCGACCTCACTTTCTTCGATAATTCCATCCTCAATTGAGGAGATAACTCGTTTTGCATATTCCTCGATATTTTTATTCACATTGAGAAGGAGCTCTTTTTCATCCTCTGAGATCTGATCATCTTCCATTGCAATTTCAATCATTTCAGACATACTATCAGTTAATGACTGAAGTCTGAGAAGCAATTTATTTGCATCGTAATTATCCACAACTGAACCACATTAACCATCTATAAAAATAGTTCTCGAAATTGTCATTCACTAGATTGATTATAAAAGACAATATAAATTCTACCAGCTTTGATACATCGTGAACTTACTCAAAGAGTCTGTATATCTTTCAAATCTTAGGTATAATGACTCTGAACCAGAATTCGATCTCATACCCTTGGGAGGAGAAGAATTCTCCACTGGATTAACAATCGAAATCTCAAGAGCAATCTCAAGAGTTATTCAACCAGAGGGAAATCTGGAAAACTTCCTGAAGAAATATGTGGATGAGCAAGATTACATAGGACCATTCTCATTCGAAAATCGGCAAATTGTTTTCTGGTCGAAGGATAGTAAAGTCTCAGCTCTTGTGACAGATTTACTGGGTGACATTTCGTGGATTATTCAATCTATATCCTACCATATGGCATTTGAAATGAAAATAACAAGTCAATCAGTTCTGGATTTGAGATACAAATATCCAGTGATTTGTGCTATGGATCCAAAATTAAGAAATTTCAAGTTGCAAGATGCGTTTAAGTCTATACCTCAGACATACTTTAAATCGATTCTCAATGGTGATCCATTCGAAAATTACGAAGATAATGAGTATGCTGATATCCTTAATGTCATGAACAACATACTGAAAGGAATTGCCACCGATCATCCAAAAGAATTGGAGAAAAATCTTAGAAGTGCATTAGAACTTCTTCTGATGAGTAGGGGATCAAAAGAGAGATTCTATATAGCTATCAATCTTATGGATGCATTACTTTTCTCAAAAATCGACAGATCAATGTTGTCAAATATTTTTATCGATATATTCTCTGATCAGATTGAATATCTCAATCTACAGGGAATGAAGAACATAACTTGGGTGATTTCCTGTTACCTCAAATACTATTTCGGTGCTGAAGTTGAACTTGAAAAGATGGAACTCAATAATTATGAAGTACCAATGGTATATTATCTCCTCCCAAATCTGAGCAGAATTAGACAAGAGAGAATAGAGAATATTGCAGAATTTCTCAACGATCTTAACAATGAAGCTTTAGAGATAGGACACTTCCTCTATGGACAGGGATACCTTTATGAGTCAATTGGGTATGTCAGTGCTGCAGAAAAGAATTATCATCGTGCAGTAACCTTCTTCACATTAGCGGTTGACTACTACAATGTCATAGGATCAAAGACTGACGCGATTATCTGCAATAAGAAAAGTGTTCAGTCCTCCATCTATCACTATTCGGAGTATGCAACAGCTGCCAATCTCTTCCACTATATAGGTCAGCAGGGAGAAGGTATCAAAATGGCATGGATGGCGCTAAATATCTCTATGAGTATCGTCAAAAACGCCTTAGGTATCTCCATGAGTTATACACAGGATATCTTAGATTCGGTGATTGAATATATCGATCAGTGTATAAGACCTCTACTTGCAGAAGAGAGTGATATGACTCCTGTCGTAGATCTCAAAATTTCTGAGCTTGAGAATTTTTACAGATCCCTCCTCTCTGCAGAAGATTCTGAAGAGAATCTCTCAGATGCGGTGACCTCCATTGAAATGCATCAAGAGAGTATCAAGTTCCTCATGCCTTTCACACCACCGATCTTCCTCTTCCTAACTACGGATGGTAGACTCATCTACAGCGTCAAAGCTACTGAAGAACTGGAGATGGAAGAGACCCACCTAACGCATTTGTTGGCTGGTGTTCTAACAGCTGTTCGGTCTATGTTTGTCGAAGCTTCATTTTCTAGTAGTGGAACTGTTAAAGAGATAAACACCGGTGACTCTACACTACTCATTGAAGCAAGAGAGAGTATTGTTGTGGTCACTTCGGCTCTTAATATGACTCAAGAAATAAGGAATTTTACTCTGGAAATAGCTAATATCTTAGAAGAGCAATTCAGTGATATTATTGTGAACTGGGACGGAGAGGTAGCGGCACTTGACCCAATGGTTGATTTAATCAACAAGAAAATTCTTTCAGTTTTGGTAGGTTAGACCTCGAAACTCAAAACTTTTGGATCATTAAGAATATCATACAAGAGTTCAGCAAAAGCATTTGCAATGTCATAGGGCATAGAGGATGATTTCGTTTTGTATCCGTTCTTCCTCATTCTGAACCAGAATTGATTCATCATATAGATTTTCTGTTTCTCAAAGTGTTCTAGTGGATTGTCTGAGAAATTTCGGTAGTATCGGATGTCAATAAAGGGTAGAAGGAATTGAGGATATTCAAGCATTACTGGGAAGAATTCTTCCATGAAGTACTCAGTGTACCTCTCACGATTAGCAATATCCTGAACACCATACTCCTTCAGAGCCATTCGCTTGAGAAGAGATTCAATGAGTTGTGCAAGCTTTGCTTTTCTCTGTCCATCAAAGGTTCTTCCAAATTGTATAGTCTCAAAAATCATAGAATCGACTTTTGATCTAAGCGACTCATCTGTTCCTTGTTCAGGGGCTTTTGCATTCATCTGAGCTCGCATAGTTTCTATTGCCTCCTCCTTATTCTTGATACCTTCATCGATCTTAGGTTGAAGCAAATGTTTGAGTTTATCATAGAATACCGAATAAATTTGCGAGATTGCAAGATCCCAGTAAAGATCATCACCATGACCTAAGGGATAGTTCTCCTTGATCTTGGAGAAAAGAGAATATTGGCTTTCATTCTCAGAATTCTCTCGAATGAGATTCTTGATACCAAAGATAATTTGTGAGGTAATAAACCTGAGATCAATTTCAGTCCCTGTCGCCTTGTAGAGACTGTAGATATGATTGTAGAGAGGTAATAAATGAGTACGGATGAGAATTGAGGTAATAGCGATCTCTGCTCTGTTATTAATGTTTAACAGAACTATGTCATTGTTCAGTTCATTGAGTGCAGATTCTATAATACTGTTTGATTTGTAGTATGATGCTAGTGTCGCCATAAAGACTGTTTCTTGAAGCATTGCTTCCTTGGTTCTCTCCTGAAGAGTCTTAGCATTTGAGCTTTTCATCTCATTAGTCGCATTCACTTCTCTCGTCGCTTCCGCTTCTTTGATAATTTCCGGTGTCGCTTCCTCGTCAGGCATGATCTCTATAAGATATTTCACATCTTGAGCGAATTGAGATGGCTCATAGTTCTTGATCGCTTCATCGGTTAGACAGATTCCATAAATGGCACTTGCAACCCTAAGATTCTCCTCTGTTAGATCTGGTAGAACTTCCTGTATCTGAGGAATGAGGCTTTGAACAAAGCTTTCTTGAGTTGTCTGGAAAACCTCAACCCTCGCAGAGAGACTAGTGAATGCGTTCGCAAATTCATCTGTTATTTCCTGTTGTAAATTCATTTCTTCCACAGCTATTCCTCCTGAGCCTTGATCTCAGATATCTTTTCAAACTTCTCAAGATCATCTACATCCACAAGATCTGTGAGGATCCAATCAGAAATAATAGAGCTCTTAATTATCTGCTTGAGAGTATAACCTTTCTTAAACCCTTCAACCATATCTCTATTCAAGGTAATTGCAGAGAGTGCAGGAATAAAGATGTCCTCATATTTTCTATCTGCAAAGTTACTATCAGATATCGACACGAAGAGAATAAGTTTATCTCCGTCTAATCTGTAGTTTGTGTTAAGTTGAATCTTGGAACCATTATTCTTTAGGAACGAAACCTTACTTGGTACAGTTGCTAATGTTCCAAAATGTGTAGGTGAAAGTCTGTTGACTGTTGTTGCTAAATTACGGGGCATCATTACTCCCGAGAGATATCCAAAATAGGTAAGTGGATTGAGACCATTTGGATCTATTGAAAGTATAATGTCATCAGAATTAGGTGGATAAAGGTATTGAACTTTTGAGAACTTCAGAATTGGAGGTGCTTTAACCATTTCTCCACTACAATTAGGACAGATCATCTCAGATTTGGCATTCTCATCAAGTGTCGCGTCATCTCCAGCAAATGTATTTCCACATTTTCCGACACATTGTAATTCACTCGTTTCAATTTTGAATTCTATAAACATTCCAAGTATCATTGCAATCTGGGTTCTTACCTGTGAGACTAAATTCCTCATACCTCTCTCAGTAAATATCTGATAATGCATATAACCGACGAGAGTATCTACAGTATCCTTACATATCTCATGGACTTTTTCATCCGTGTGTATGCCCATCTCTTCCTGAGTCGTAGTACGTCTGAATACACCAGAAAGTGCTCTTGACATAAAGTCTACTTCTTCAAAATATGCATCGATGTTCAAGTCTGCATAGGGGGTTGCCAAGTAGTTGAGGAGATAGACATTGTTTGTAAATGACTTCAGTAGGTAAATGTGTGGTGTCAGCTTATCGTCAGCATTGTCAGTTCTGAAGGTGTTGTATATAACAGATTGCAATACCTGATCCTCGAATCCAAAGAGAGATTGAATATTCAATTGACCAAACGCCTCTTCTACCTTAAGCTTTACCACCTCATCCTTGATGATATCTTCACCACCAAGGATAACAGGAAAATTAAATGGCATTCCACTACTCTCATGAAGAGCTGAAAAGGTACTAATATTAACAGAAGTCCTCTCCATCTGTTCGCTCATGGACAATTCTGTTTCTTCAGGAGATTCAATATTTCCACTCATTTTATTCACCAGAGAGCATTAAATGAGTCAATTTTAAAAAGCACTCATCTATTCCTGAATTGAGTTTCGCACTCGTCTCAAAGTAGGATGTTCCCCATTCCTTTGCAAGTGTTTCTCCTTCTTCCGTACTAACAACACGCTGGTCATCCAGATCAGATTTATTTCCAACAAGGATGAACTTGGCATTTGGAACATTTTTCTTTGTAGTGTCCCTCCAATACTCTATTTCCTCAAATGACTTTCGATTTGTAATATCAAAACAGAGAAGCACTCCTTTTCCTCCTTTGTAGTATGTCTCTACAACTTTTCGGAATTTCTCCTGACCAGCGGTATCCCAGATACTTAGTCTAACTACATCTCCAGACTCCATTTCAAGATTTTTTAGCATGAAATTCGCTCCTACAGTCATGAGATGACTTTCTTTAAAACCACCAGTAGTATAACGAGTTGCAATACTTGTCTTTCCAACAGCGCCTTCACCAACAACAAGAACTTTGTACTGCTTGACCATTGATAATTTTAGAATACGAAGGCTTTAGATAAAGCTTTTTTTGATGCTGAAATAGAATGATGATTTCTATGAGTATTTTACTACTTGAAAAACACTTTAAGAATATCATCACGGGTCGAGATGAATTGGTCCTTAGTAAAAGCACCAATATTCTCTATTGTGTACAGCATTTCTAGGACCTCATCCTGGATTGTCACAAGCTTTGGTACCCTCGCTATAGTATCAGGAGTGAGGAAGAAGCAAAAGATTGCATATCCAACATTCTCGTGACGCTCATCTTGAAGGGTTGTGTCATGTAATTTCACACTTGTCGCTATGAGTCGATATTTTGTAGAATAACCTGCTGGAAGCTCAAAGATACCTTCTGAGAATGCATTTCCCTGTGCTAGCGCAATTGACAAACTTATTCCTAGATTATTTAGATATTCCTCTGTATTACCTTTGACCAATGGATCTGGGAACTCTTCAAAATCAGTGAAAATGATCTCAGGACCGATATCACCCAGTTTGAGTACTGCGAAGACGCAGGTTTTATCATCTTTAGAGCTCGTTAAGTGGTTGAGATTAAGAATTTTCTCAACAACCCAATCGATGCAAATCTTTGTCCCTGCAAGCTGTTTTGAAGAAACTTCAAAGAGACGGACTTGTTCCTTTTCAATAAAGTCAGTGACTGTACTCATTATCCTGAGTATCAATTTAAGATCAAATTTAGAGTTCAATTGTGAATCCATTTTTGAAACTGCAATTGCTACAGGCACTGATTTGCCATTTAGCGCATTGCTGATTGACTGAAAATCATTTCTTATAATCTCCTCAGAAGGAATATTCTGTGAATCGACAAGATAGATGATCCCATCGGTCTGAGAGATGAACTGTCCTCTTATCTTCTTGGAACTTTCCGGAAATTCCCAAAATGCAAGGATTGAGTTTTCATCTTCCTTATGTGAAATCTGCATGACTTCTGTACTTGGTAAATCAGATAAGAATGCGGATTCAATATATGACTGAATAAATGAAGACTTACCTGAACCTTCCTTCCCAAGGACTGCTATATTTGTTAGTTCCTTCTGTCCCTCACGGGCAAATACCATAGTTCTAATTACTCCATTAAGGTTAATAAGAATTCTACGAGAAATCGTCTAGTCAAAAAGATGGAATGCAAATATATTACTGAGCGCATCGATTGATTTTTAGTATCTAACAAGAATTGAACTTGTGGCAAAATACGAATTTGTTCAAAGAGAAATCTCAGATTTTGACGGAGTATCACCATCCGAATCCATGTGCCCGAACTGTAAATTAAGTGTAGACGCAACATATCTCAATGAATCGGTCAGGTGCAAAGCCTGTTCTAACTATGCTCAAATTGTTACATTTACCCAGAAAATTAGCTCTCTGACAAAAGCATCAATCATTGTTGCCATCTTCATTTTCCTCACACCGTTTTTCATTACAGGATTAAGTATGAATCAATTCCTGATTCCAGTTCTGGTAATCGGATTAGGACCAGTAATCTTGCTCTCAATGTACCAGATGCAACTCCATATGAGAGGAATAACTAAGGAGCACAGAATTAATCCACTTCTCGCGGGATATGTGATAACTGGGAATCACGTATACTATGACGAAGCACTCAAGATCTGGAATGAGAATTATAGTGATTTACCAGAGACTCTCAGAAAGAGCATTCTTCACAATCTTCTTGTCTATGTAATTATATCGTCTGTAGATTCCCCTGATACTGTAATCGAGGATTGGTCGAAAGAAATCGGAATAAGTGGCCAAGAGCTATTTGAAAAATATCTCGAAAATGACAAAGACCTGCTCATACAGTCTATCGCACCAAGTATTCAGTTCGGGTACTTGAGCACAATTTGGCCATACGTCGACAACCTTGATGAGAAAGACAAATCTGAGTTTATCTCAAAGATTGAGGAAGTAGCCTCGAAGATCCTTGAAGGTACCCTCAATGAGGACTACGATTCCTATGCACAAGATGTATTTATCGATGAGATTTACGTAATTTCAGATCACCTCACACCATACCTTGATGACAATCCTGCTATCAAACATATACTGGATGAATATCAAACTCCTGAGCTTCCTACAACATCACTTGGAATGCTCAAATCTTTGACTATGGCAACCAATGAGATTATGGTGAATAGACAGCAAGCTGAGCGGAGAGCTCGTCAACAATAAGAGTATAAAATTGTACGAAAACTTGAAGAAGATTTAGATATATCTAAAAAGGAAGAGTTTCACATATTATGTAGGGATCTCAATTTGGAAACACTCTCGCTAGTAGTAATATTTGTGGTCATATTCATCGTTGTCAAGACAATTACATCTTCGAAGAAAAAGAATAAACCTATACGGATACCATCTGCTCTTACCCGGGAATATAAGAGGAATGAGACAATGGCACAGGGAAATAATGCATGGGGACAGACTACTTCAATATCTCCTAGCAGACAAGGGCAATTTGCTAATGCCACTATTCAATCTAAGGGGAGAGGTGATTATTACTACAAGTCTGGGCAGTACCAGAGGGCATTCGAAGAGTACAACAGAGAAAATAAAATTTTCAAAGCTGCACTCTCACTCGCTCGTCAGGGACCAGATCACACCACTGAAGTTATCTCGTATCTTCGATCAAAGAATCCAGATGTTCTAAATGTAACAGTCTCAAATTTAGTCGAGCAACTTTATAACAAGTTCGGTGAGGCATCCACATCTGCTGCACTCTACCGTGCAATTGGAAGATCTGATGAGGCAATGGCCATCGAAATCGCAAACAACATACCCTCAACAGAAAAATTCATTGCACAAATACCCTCAGAGGAAGATTATAAACAAGCAACTTACATCCAAAATGAACCACAAATTAGAGAGGTCAAGCCACCGGTATCGAGCCCACCACTAGAAGTAGAAACACAGGTCGTAGAAGAAGCACATATTATCTCAAGTATTGAGCATACTACAGCATCCTTACCAAAAATTGCATCGTCTACCCTTGACATTCCCTGTGTTGTATGCAAAAAGGAGATAAGTGCAGGTGATACCTATGTCAACTGTCCTCACTGCGGTACACCAGGTCACAAACGCCATGTTCTCGAATGGGCTAAAGCCATAGGTAAATGTAAAAATTGTAAGAAACGTCTATCAATGTCAGATTTCTCAAGTGAATGAATCACCGTCTAATAGCCCTGAGGTGGGAAATGGGAAACCGTTTTTTAAGGAGTACTTATAAACCTTTATAAGTAACTATCTGACTATAAAAATGAGGTTAATTACATGAGTTCTAATATAAATGCAGCAGAAAAAAATGCCCAAGATGGATTAGACTTTAA
>Ga0114931_10006004_pt1 | contig 15002 bp, 12 predicted proteins | sample 2SBtaG_FD_89579 | JGI IMG/M metagenome (GOLD analysis project Ga0114931, IMG submission 89579) | Deep subsurface microbial communities from Kolumbo volcano to uncover new lineages of life (NeLLi) - 2SBTROV14_V59a metaG | ecosystem: Environmental > Aquatic > Marine > Volcanic | place: Kolumbo...
AATCGACGCGGGCCTTGGCCAGTTTCGGTTCGGTCAGATTCTTCCTTTCTTCCAGGTCGATCAGGTCGCCTTTAATCATATAGCGGCCATCGGCCGATACATAGAAAAGATTCGGTCCAACGATCACCTCGTATAGACCGGTCATTTCCGATGGATTGACGGCATCGATCTTCAGGCCGGGCAATGATTTCTCCAGAACCGCTTTCAGGTTCACCGCTTCGGACAACACGCCGAAAGACGCCAGCGCCAACGCAACGGCACCTATGGTGGTCAACAGATTTTTTTTCATACAGCTTCTCGCTATGAATGGGTGGAAAGGATATGTAGTGTTCGGTGAGGCCTCCCGGCATCCACCATCAATCAGCTCAGAAGGCGCTCGATATCCAAAAAGAATGCCAGGCCCATCAGAGAGATCAGGATAACGATGCCGATCTGCTGACCGATTGCCTGAGCCTGTTCAGACAACGGACTGCCTTTGATCGCTTCGATCAGGTAAAACAGAAGGTGGCCGCCATCGAGCACAGGCACCGGCAACAGGTTCAAAACCCCCAGGCTGATGCTGATGATGGCGAGAAATTTCATGAACTGCATCAGACCGAGACTCGCCGACTGCCCGGCATATTGCGCGATACTGATCGGCCCGCTCAAATTCTCCACGGAGGCTTTGCCGATGATCATTCGTCCGATCATTCTCAGCGTCAGCAGCGAAAAATCGGCGGTTTTCTTGACTGCAGCCGTAAAGGCTGAAAAAAAGCCCAACTGATATTCGACACGCATCTGCGTCAACACGCCGGGCGGAATTGCTACGCTGGTGCCGATTCGACCGATCTCGCCCTCTGCCGAGCGGACGGCGATGGGCCGCAGCGACAGTACGACCTGAACGCCATCGCGGTCGACCGTGACGCTGATATCCTCATTTGGACGTTCCCGGACATAGTCGACCCATTGCCTCCAATCATGGATCGGAACACCGTCGGCACTGACGATCCGATCGTCTTTCTGCAGACCGGCCTTATCCGCAGGACCGTTTGGCTCGACGGCATCGATCCGCGGCACCAGCATCGGCTGCCAAGGATGAAATCCAAGACGGCTGCGCAACAGTTCGGGCTCCATCGCGCTCGCTTCAGGAATCACCAGCTCGCGTGCTTGCTTCACGCCGTCGGCCGATTGCACCTCGATCGGAATCGGCTGTTCACCATCCATGATCAACGCAAACAGCCGGCTCATTGTGATGCTCCAGGTGGGCGTTTCCTGACCGGCTACGGCAAGAATCTCGTCGTCTTTTTCGAATCCCGCCTGCTCGGCATAACTGCCGGAATCAACCGGTCCGAGGACAGGACGCACACCGGTATCACCGATCCAAAAGACCAACCAATAGATGAGAACCGCCAGCAACAGATTGAATAGCGGGCCGACCAAAACAATCGCCGCCCTGACCGGAAGGGATTGCCGGTTGAAGGCATAAGGCAAATCGTCGGGCGAGACCTCGCCTTCCCGCTCGTCGACCATCTTGACATAACCGCCCAACGGTATGGCAGCCACGACGAACTCGGTGCTCTCCGGACTCTTCCGGTAGCGCCACAGCGGTTTTCCGAAACCGATCGAGAAGCGCAGCACCTTGACGCCGCAGCGGCGCGCCACCCAGAAATGGCCGAACTCATGAAACGCGATCAGCAGCCCGAGCGCAAGAACAAAATAAACAATCGTATTCAGCAGCGATTCCATGAAGCGATACTTTATAGGTTTCGGTCGATATAAGTGTTCGAAATCGCGCGCGCTTCCCGATCCGACTCGAGAATCGATGCCAGCGTGTCGGCGACGTTCTGCGAACAATGCGTCATGCAATGATCGATCACCGGGGCGATTGCGGTATAGGGAATTCGACCCGATAAGAACGAAGCAACAGCGACCTCATTAGCTGCGTTCAGCACGGCCGGCATGATGCCGCCTTCTTCGACGGCCGCATACGCCAGCTTCAGGCACGGAAAGCGGGCTTCATCGGGGGGTTCGAAATCCAACCGTTTGATGCTGAAAATATCCAAAGGTTCCGCACCGGATTCAAATCGCTCGGGCCAGGCGAGTGCGTGCGCGATCGGTATCCGCATGTCCGGGTTGCCAAGTTGGGCCAGCACGGTCCCATCGATGTAATCGACCATCGAATGAATCACGCTTTGCGGGTGAATCACCACATGAATCCGTTCCGCCGGCATATCGAATAACAGGCTCGCTTCGATCAACTCCAGCCCTTTGTTCATCATGGTTGCCGAATCGACCGAAATTTTCTTGCCCATGTCCCAATTAGGGTGAGCCACCGCCTGCTCCGGCGTGACTCGCGCCAACTGCTCGATCGGTGTTTCCCGGAACTGGCCGCCGGAAGCCGTCAACAAGATGCGCCTGGCCTCCTTGGGGCTGTCGCCCGCTTCATAATGCGCGGGCATGCATTGGAAGATGGCGTTGTGCTCGCTGTCGATCGGCAGCAAGCGGGCGCCGGAGCGGCTGATTTCGTTCATGAACAATTGCCCCGACATCACCAGCGCCTCCTTGTTCGCAAGCAGAATGGACTTGCCGGAGCGGGCCGCGGCCAAGGTCGACAACAATCCGGCAGCTCCCACGATCGCCGCCATAACCGTATCGATCTCAGGCAATGAAGCGACCTCTTCCAGCGCCTGTGCACCGGCAAGCACCTCGACCTTCGCTGCCGCCGTCTTTTTGAGCCGCTGCTGCAATTCGCCGGCACGATCGGCATCGACCATGACCGCATAGTCCGGCCTGTATTGAATACATTGATCGAACAGCGCATCGATATTTCGATTGGCGGTCAGGGCAGTGACTTTGTATCGGTCGGGATGCCTCGCCACCACATCCAGCGTGCTGACCCCGATCGAGCCGGTCGAACCGAGAATGCAGATAGATTTCATAATATTTGCAATTGCAGCAGGACAATCCCGGCAAAAAAGATCGGAATAGCGGCGATGAGACTGTCGATGCGATCCAGAATCCCGCCATGGCCCGGCAAAATGGCTCCGCTGTCTTTGACGCCGCGCCACCGTTTGAGAAGGCTGACGAACAGATCGCCATAGATCGAAACCAGCACGGTAACGAGCGAAAGAAAAATGAAGTTCATCAGCACCGGCACCCGACCGCCGACATTGGATGCGGAAAGACCGAACAGACAAGCAAAAACAAAAGCCGCCGCCACCGCGCAATTCATGCCGGCAACCGTCTTGCCGGGACTGATCGGCGACAATTTGCTCTTACCGAAGGCACGTCCGCCGAAAAAGGCAGCGATGTCCGCCAGCCAAATCAGCAGTAGCAGATAAAGCACCAACTCCCAGCCGTAGAACATGCGCAGCCGCACCAGATAGGCCCACGCAGTGACCAGGACAAGCCATCCCACGAAGCACTTGGCCCGGCTGGACGGACGGAATTTCTTCAACAGTTTGTCCGGCGATCGTTTCATCACGATGCTCGCCACCAGCCACCACAACACGCAAGGAGCCACCAGCCAATCGATCACGCCGATATAGTCCTCCTGTCCGCTCGAGTCGAACCATTTGATCGACAACTGGAACAGTTCGGTCCAATACCAAAATGGGAGAAAACCGATCATAACCGCTCCGACGAATAGAAGACGCCCACGCATGGTCGACACTTTGGCGAGATTGGACCATTCCCAGGCGCCAATGAGAATGGCAAGGCCCCAGACGATGGCAAAACCAAGATTCGGCAGCTTCCATACAGCCACCAGGATGAGGGGTGCAAGCACCAACGCAGTCAATACACGGGATTTCAGCATGATTGGATTGTCGACTTTCAGCAAGGGTTGTTTATGACCCGGCCAGAACGCTGCGCTCGGTGAGCGATTCGACCTGCTCTCCGGTCAACCCGAACCGCCGCTGACGTCCGGCAAAATCCTTCAGTGCCTGACTGAAAGAGTGTTTATCGAAGTCGGGCCACAACGTGGGCGTAAAATACAACTCGGTATACGCGAGTTGCCAGAGGATAAAATTGCTGATCCGTTGCTCGCCGCCGGTGCGGATAAACAGATCAGGCTCGGGCAAATCGGCAAACGACAGATAGGACTCCAGGAGTTCGCCCGTAACAGCCGACGCGGGCAGGGTGCCTTGTTCGACATCCACCGCGATCTGCCGCATCGCCTGAAGGACATCCCAGCGTCCGCCATAATTTGCGGCAATCAATAGATTCAGCTTGTCATTGCCCCGCGTCGCCTGTTCCGATTCGGCGATACGACGCTGCAGCTCATCGGAAAAGGCATTTCTGTCACCAATCACGCGCAGCCTGACGCCATTTTCGAGCATCTTTTCCGTCTCTTTCTCCAACGTCGAAAAAAACAGATTCATCAACACGGACACTTCTTTTTGGGGACGGCGCCAGTTTTCGCTGCTGAAAGCGAATAGCGTCAGCACCCCGATGCCTTGCTCCACACAGTATTCGATGGTATTGCGCACAGCGCTCACCCCGGCCTGATGACCCGCCGTGCGCGGGAGGAAACGCTTTTTCGCCCAGCGCCCGTTGCCGTCCATGATAATCGCAACATGACGCGGCAACTCCCTTAGTTCCAACTCTGTGCTTTCCAATTCGAAATCCTGCTTACTCGTCGGTCGCATAACAATCGCTCGCGCGGCTCGGCACAACCACTATCCACATTAAATTTGTCCGCTCTTGGCATCGGCCGACGACATACCGACTAGGAGGCTGTCCGAGAATAGCGATCGTCGCAAGGGCGAGACTGATTGACTCAGATTTTTCATTCATTTGAGGCGAATATTGGGCATATTTAACGAAAATGAAGGAGAAATCTGGCCGATCAGGCTCGTCCAAAGTAGATCAGTCTGTTCTCGGACAGCCTCCTAGATCAGACTGAAAGCAGATCCGCTTCCTTGATCTCCAACTGCTGCTCGATCTCCTTGACGTATTGGTCGGTCAACTTTTGAATTTTTTCTTCGCCCCGATGTTCCTCATCCTCCGTGATCAGCTTTTCTTTCAATGCCTCTTTCATTTCGGAGTTGGCGTCGCGGCGGATATTGCGGATGGCCACGCGCGCCTGTTCGGCTTCATGGCGCACGATCTTGACCAGATCCCGTCTCCGCTCCTCGGTCAGCGGCGGCAGTGGAACGCGAATCACCGTCCCGGCTGTGGTCGGATTGAGGCCCAGATCGGATGTCATGATCGCTTTTTCGATAGCGGGAACCAGCGTTTTTTCCCAAGGCGTGATCATCAACGTTCGCGAGTCTTCCACTGAAACGTTGGCAACCTGCATCAAAGGCGTATCGTTGCCATAATATGGCACGGTAATATGCTCCAATAAACTGGTATGCGCACGCCCGGTCCGGATTTTTGAAAATTCCTGCATCAGCGCCCGCACGCTCTTCCCCATCCTGTCGGCCGCGTTCTGTAGAATATCGTCAATCATTTCGTTGCCTCCGTCTCAATGCGCGAGCCGATCGTCTCGCCTCGCATCAACCGCATAATGGCGCCCGGCTGAAACACGTTCATGACTCGCAACGGTATATTGTGGTCACGACAAAGCACCAACGCCGTTGCATCCATCACATCGAGTCGTTCGTCGAGCGCCTGATCATAAGTCAGTCGGGAATAAAACGCCGCAGTCGGGTCTTTGGCCGGATCCGCCGAATAAACACCGTCAACCTTGGTCGCCTTGATCAACAAATCGGCGTTGATTTCGATCGCTCGAAGGCTTGCCGCGGAATCGGTAGTAAAAAAGGGATTCCCGGTGCCTGCGGCAAAAATCACGATACGCCCTTTTTCAAGATGCCGAACCGCCCGCCGGCGAATGTAGTCTTCACAAACCTGCCTGATTTGCAGCGCCGACATGACACGAACGGCCTGGCCGATGTTTTCCAACGCATCCTGCATCGCCAATGCATTGATGACAGTGGCCAGCATACCCATATGATCGCTGGTCACGCGGTCCATGCCTTCCGATGCCTTCTCCGCTCCCCGAAGGATATTGCCGCCGCCGATCACGAGACCGATCTGAATTCCGGCCCGGGACAGTTCGCCCAGCTCGCCCGCCAGCCGATTCAGAACCTGCAGATCGATGCCGCTGTTCTTCTCTCCGATCAGCGCTTCGCCACTGAGTTTAAGTAGAATTCTTCGGCAAATCAGATCGCTCATACTATTTTCCGTAAGTTCTCAACATGCCTGGGCAGGAAGCGGGCAGGCCGATACAAGACACGCGGTGAATACGATCCCTGTACGCTCGGCTGCGGCATCCCTGCCGCAGACGGTCTTGTATCGGCCTGCCCGCTTCCTGCTTCAGTTCATGCGCTGCCCGCAATAATTGAGAAGTTACTATTTTCCGGTAAGCGGAAGAGCAAATACCGACATCGGCAACGCTGCAAAGTGCAGGCACCCGCCGGCTGCGAACCAATCGTTCGCTACCGACAGGATGCACTACCGTCACCACTTTGTTTATCGAACCGAGCATGACCCTCAACTCAAGCGCCTTGAACCTGGGCCATGACCTCTTCAGCAAAATTCTCTTCCGCTTTTTCGATGCCTTCACCCACTTCGAAACGGGTAAATCGAGCGACCCGGGCGCCTTTGTCCTTCAGAAAGCCTGCAACTTTCAGGTCTGGGTCCTTGATGAAAGGCTGTCCCAGCAAAGTGATCTCGCCGAGAAACTTCTTCATTCGCCCTTCGATCATTTTTTCGATGATGTTCGAAGGCTTGCCGCTCGCCTCGGCCTGGGCGGTAAAGATCGCTCGCTCTTTATCCAGAAGCTCCTGCGGCACTTCCGTTTCGTCGACGCAGACAGGGCTGCTGGCGGCGATATGCATGGCGATGTCTTTGCCGACCTCGCCATCGCCGCCGATCATCTCCACGAGCACACCGATGCGGCCGCCGTGCAGATAGCCGGTGGTGAAACCATCGGTGCTGCTTAACCGTTCGGCCCGGCGGACATTGATGTTTTCACCCAGCTTGGCAATCAGCGCTCTGCGCATTTCATCGACAGACTGCCCGCCAGGCAGCGGCATCCGTGAAATCTCATCCAGGACATCAGCCCCTTTTTCCAGCAGCTGCGACGTGACCGCTTCGGCGAAGCGGATGAAATCATCCCCTCTCGCAACAAAGTCGGTTTCACAGTTCACTTCGACCATTGCTGCCCGCTTGCCGTCGTCGCTGCTGCTGATGCAAACGCATCCTTCCGCGGCAGTGCGTCCCGATTTTTTGTCTGCTTTGGCAAGGCCGGATTTACGCATCTGCTCGATTGCGGTTTCCAGGTCGCCACCCGCCTCGACCAGTGCTTTTTTACACTCCATCATTCCCGAGCCGGTTCGCTCGCGCAGCTTTTTCACCATCGCTGCTGTAATTTTCATCGATTGACCTCGTCTGTTTGTTTCAATCCACTCCCGGCAGTCAAACCGGAAGGCACATCAATAGGTTTTTGGCGTTGGCCTGAAGTTTCGATCCGCATCGGGAGCCGGTCACGGCTGACAGCCTGTCAGCCGTGGACAGCCGCGATCAGCGTCATTCTTCGCCGGCGGCAGCTTCCTGGTTCTCCGTCGACTCCATTTCAACATATTCGTCGCTCGCTTCGGGAACTTCCAGCCCATGCGCCTTGCCTTCCAGTATGGCGGCAGCAGCGCTTTGCGTATAAAGCTGCAGCGCACGAATCGAATCATCGTTGCCGGGGATCATATAATCGATGCCATCGGGATTATGATTGGTATCGACAACGCCAACAACCGGAATCCCCAGTTTTTTCGCCTCTTTGATCGCATTTTTTTCATAGCCGACATCCAACACGAACAGTACGTCGGGAAGGCCGTTCATGTCTTTGATGCCGCCCAAGCTGCGTTCCAGTTTCTCAAGCTCGCGCGCCATCCCCAGGGCCTCTTTTTTGCTGAAGCGCTGAATGCTGCCGTCTTCACGCATGGTTTCGAGTTCCTTCAAGCGATTGATCGATTGTTTGATCGTTTTGAAGTTGGTCAGCATGCCACCCAGCCAGCGGTGGTTTACAAAAGGCATGCCGCAACGCCTGGCCTCCTGTTCAACCGCCTTCCGCGCCGGTTTTTTCGTCCCGACGAACATCACCTTGCCTTTGTTCGCCGCCACTTCCTCGATGTATGTCATCGCCTCGTTGAACAAAGGCAGTGTTTTTTCCAAATTGACGATATGAATACGACTGCGCGAGCCAAAAATGTACGGTGCCATTTTTGGATTCCAGTAGCGGGTTTGATGACCGAAATGAACGCCAGCTTCCAGCATCTGACGCATCGTTACCGTTGCCATAAATTTTTTCTCCTGAGTTGAGTGCCGAACTTTTCCAGCGCTGCGCCAGTCCGACATTAGGGTTACGCCTCCACAAACCCCACCCGGAAACCAGAATGAATCCTGGCACCCGACCGGATGTGACGATCTGTGTGAGAATTATTGCCCAAAGCCGCGGTGCTTCGGCCATGATAAAGGGCCAATCCAATAATGTGCGGCCGCCCCGCAACGGGATTGCTCACGGCGGGGACTGAATTGATCAACGCCGCCTGTCCAACATTTGGATTTGCCGTCTCGATCGATGGAAGCTCGAAGCGCTTCAGGCGCCTGTTTTTTCCAAAAGAGCGTAAAATCGCGTAGTATATCACTATGGAATCTTATCTGGATAGTACAATTACATGAGCGTTCGACTTAAAACACCCGAGGAAATCGAGAAAATGCGGGTCGCCGGACGCTTGGCGGCACAAGTGTTGGAAATGATCGAGCCTCACGTCGTGCCGGGGGTGACCACCGGTGCACTGAATACGATATGCCATGATTATATGGTCGATGTTCAGAACACCATCCCGGCGCCCTTGAATTACAAGGGCTTCCCGAAATCCATCTGCACCTCGGTCAACCAGCAGGTCTGCCACGGCATACCCGGCAAGCAAAAATTGAAAGACGGCGACATCGTCAACATCGATATCACGGTCATCAAAGACGGCTACCATGGCGACACCAGTAAGATGTTCCTGGTGGGCAAGCCAAAACCGGAAATCAAGCGACTCGTCAAGGTGACCCAGGACGCACTTTATATAGGCATCAGCAAGATCCGGCCCGGACTGCGCCTCGGTGACATCGGCCACGCCATCCAAAGATATGCCGAATCGCATCGCTATTCCGTGGTCCGCGAGTTCTGCGGGCATGGCATCGGACGGGAGTTTCACGAGGAACCGCAGGTCTTGCATTATGGCAAGCCCGGTACCGGACTCGTGCTCGAACCGGGGCTCGTCTTTACCATCGAACCGATGATCAACCTCGGCAAAAGACACGTCAAGATCCTGTCGGACGGATGGACCGCGGTGACCAAGGACAGAAGCCCTTCCGCTCAGTGGGAGCACACGATCCTGGTCACGAAAGAGGGGTTCGAAATTTTGACATTGCGAAATGATGAAAGCATCGATAAAAAACGAATCACGATTGTCGCCTGACCCGACAGCTCTTCGGTCAGCGGCATCGATCCAGAATTTCAAACAGCTGATTCAGGAAAACAGCCGCGCGCTGATCAACCGATTCGACGCCTCGACGCCGGTACTCGAGCTGATTTCAGCACGTGCCGATTTCATCGATCGGCTGCTCGGAGAGTGCTGGAAGCGATTTTTGGGTGCATACGACCATCGCCTCGCGCTGGTTGCCACCGGAGGGTATGGCCGCAGAGAACTGCATCCACACTCGGATATCGACCTTCTGGTATTGCTGGACGATGCCGGCCCCGAACCCTACCGGGAAGCATTGGAGCGCTTTTTTACCTTCCTCTGGGATATCGGTCTCAAACCCGGCCAGAACGTGCAAACGGTCAGCGAATGCGCCGAACTTGCCCGGGACGACCAAACCGTCACGACCACGCTGATGGATTCACGTCTGGTCGCTGGATCGGAGCCGCTCTTCGCCGACATGAAAGCCCAAACCGGTCCGGATCGGATCTGGCCGTCGCCGGCGTTTTTTGTCGCCAAGATGGAGGAGCAGCAGCAACGATACGAAAAATATCACGATACCGCCTACAATCTCGAGCCCAATCTCAAGGAAGGCCCCGGTGGACTGCGCGACATTCAGGTGATCGGCTGGGTCATCAAGCGCCATTTCAACGCCCGGACACTGTATGAACTCGTCAAACAGGAATGCCTGACCGAGCCCGAATATGTCGAGCTGATGTCGGCACAGAAATTCCTTTGGAAGGTCCGCTTCGCTCTCCATGCCCTGACGGGGCGCGCAGAAGACAGGCTGTTGTTCGATCATCAGGAAGCCATCGCCCGTCACTTCGGTTTCGAGGATACCGATCAGTCCCGTGCCGTCGAACAGTTCATGCAGCACTATTATCGAACCGTCATGGGGCTGCAGCGATTGAATGACATGCTGATGCAGCTGTTCAGGGAAGTCATGCTGCGCGAGCATGAAGACTGTGAAGTGGTGTCCATCAACCTCCGCTTCCAATCGCTGTGCGGCTTTATCGAAGTCACCCACGAAAACGTATTCAAAGAGCATCCATTGGCTCTGCTCGAGATTTTCCTGCTGCTGCAAAAGATTTCGTCATTGAAAGGAATACGCGCCGCCACCATCCGCTTGATCCGCCAAAGCCTCGATCGCATCGACGACCGGTTTCGCAGCGACAAGAAAGCGTCGGCCCTGTTCATGGAGATTCTACGGCAACGCCGCGGGATTACCCACCAACTGCGCTGGATGAATCGCTACGGCGTACTGGCAGCTTATCTCCCCGACTTTGCCCATATCGTCGGCCGCATGCAATACGATCTGTTTCACGTCTACACGGTGGACGAACACACGCTGATTCTGATTCGCAACCTGCGCCGTTTCGCCCTGCACCGACACAACGATGAGCTGCCGTTCTGCAACACGGTGTTTCTGTTGATTCCCAAACCGGAACTGCTCTATCTCGCCGGTCTCTTTCACGACATTGCCAAAGGCAAAGGCGGCAACCACTCGGCGCTCGGCGAACCAATCTGCGAGGCGTTCTGCCGACAGCATGATCTGAACGAGCACGACACGCGATTGGTCAAATGGCTGGTGCGCCATCATCTCATCATGTCGATGACCGCTCAGCGAAAGGATATTGCCGACCCGGAGGTGGTCCACAATTTCGCATCGATGGTCGGCAGCCTGGAGTATCTCAATTATCTCTATCTGCTGACCGTTGCCGACATCCGCGCTACCAACCCCAGCATGTGGAACAACTGGAAAGACACGCTGCTGCGTGACCTCTACATCGCAACGCACAGAGCGCTTCACTGCGGCCTCGAGAACCCCCTGGATCAGCAGGATACGATCGAAGCCTCGCAGCGGGAAGCGCGCGCGCTGCTGCAGCGCTTGGGGCTCAACGACGGCGCGATCGACACGGTCTGGAATACCTTCAGCGACGAGTATTTTCGCCGCTACTCGCCGGATGAGTGCGCCTGGCATACCATCGCCATCGCCTCCAGTCAGGCGCAAGAGCTGCCGCTGGTGCTGCTGCGCCCGCAAAACCAACGTGGCTGCGCTGAACTGTTTTTGTACGCAAAAGATGAGGACCATCTTTTTTCGCACAGCACCGCCGTTCTCGATCAACTGGGGCTGACCATCGTGGATGCACGAATCATTACCTCGAATGACGGCTATGTCCTCAACAGTTACCTGGTTCTGGAGCAATCCGGAGAATCGATCAAGGACCTCTATCGCGAGCAACAGATCAGCACAAAAGTCCGAGCCGGCCTCCTGGATCCCACCGTCGCATCACCGTCCCTCAGAAGGCGTGAGGGACGTCAGGCGCTGCACTTTCCGATCAAGACGCGGGTCACCTACCACTCCGGGTCACAGAACCGTTATACGGTGCTCGAACTCATCGCGACCGACCGGCCGGGCCTTCTATCCAAAGTCGGGCAAGCATTCAAACAGCTTAACATTCGTCTTCACAATGCAAAAATCACCACCATCGGGGCTCGGGCGGAGGACATGTTCTACATCACCGATCGACAGAATCAGCCATTGGCATGCGAACAGTTGCGGGAACGACTCCGCCAGGCCATCATCCAGTCAGTCGGTGACGAATAAACCTTTCATTTTCTTGAAGAGACAATGATCCGAGCGCTAACGATCACGCTCGTACTACTGCTGTCGACGGGCTGCGCCACCTCACCGCTGGGACGCAAGCAGCTGATGCTCATGCCCGACAACGAGCTGAAGCAGATGGGACTGCAGGCTTTTCAGCAGATGAAGCGCAAAGCGCCAATCAGTCAAAATCCGCGGACCAATGCCTATGTTCGCTGCGTAACCGACGCCATCACTGCCGTCATCGGCGGGCAATGGGAAGTGCTCGTGTTCGAAGACAAAACGCCGAATGCCTTTGCGCTGCCCGGCGGCAAAATCGGCGTCCATACGGGGTTGCTGAAAGTCGCGGCCAATCAGCATCAGCTGGCAACGGTGATCGCCCATGAAGTCGCCCATGTACTTGCACGCCACAGCAACGAACGGATTTCTCAGCAGCTTGCAGTGGAGCAAGGTCTCAATCTCGGGCTTGCCATCGCCGCGCCGCAAACAGCCACAGGCAGATCGGTATTGGGGCTGTTGGGGCTCGGTGCACAGTACGGTATCCTGCTTCCCTACAGCCGCACCCACGAAAGCGAAGCGGACCTGCTCGGCCTGGACCTCATGGCGCGCGCCGGATTCGACCCGCGCGAAAGCATCGCTCTATGGCTCAATATGAACAAGGCCGGCAACGGCCGCCAGCCGCCCGAGTTCCTGTCGACCCACCCGGCGCATCAGACCCGCATTCAGGATTTGAAGGCGCGCATGCCTCATGCAATGGAATTGCGCCGCAGAGCGCTGGCGAGCGGCAGGAATCCGCAATGCACTGGTTCAGGGTTCAGGTAACAGGAAACAGAAGCACCGCTTATCTGATCCCTGATGCCTGATCCCTGTTTCTTGATGTCACCAGGCGCCCGATCGTCAGGCCCTGCACTACGATGGAGAACACGACGACCGCATAGGTGACGGTCAATATCACCTCGCGGGCGGGGCTCGTTGGCAGAGACAGAGCCAAGGCGACCGAAATGCCGCCGCGCAGCCCGCCCCAGGTCAGAATTTTCACTGCATGGGGAGAGAATGGGCGGAAGCGGCGCAAAATGGTGATCGGTACGCCGACACTGACGAAGCGCGCCACCAGCACGAGGGGAATCAGCAGCAGGGCTGCAAACAGTTCTTTTCCATACACGGTCAAGACCAGAAGCTCCAGACCGATGAGTACGAACAGCACCGCGTTGAGGATTTCATCCACCAGTTCCCAAAATGTGTCCAGGTGTTCGCGCGTTTTGTCGGACATGGCGCAGCGGCGACCGTGGTTGCCGATGAACAGGCCGGCAATGACCACTGCGATCGGGGCGGACAAATGCAGTGCTTCCGCCAGCGCGTAACCCCCCGTCACCAGCGCCAAAGTGATCAGGATTTCCACCTGGTAGTTGTCGAGCCGCTGGAGCATGACATAGGCAATCCAGCCCGAGCAAAAACCCAGGACCGCACCGCCCAACGCTTCCTGCGCGAACAGCCCGAGCACATAAGCAGTGCTGACGTCATCTCCGCCTGCTGCAATTTTCAGCAGTACCAGAAAGATCACCACGCCGACACCGTCGTTGAACAGAGATTCGCCGGCAATCTTGGTCTCCAGACTTTTCGGCGTCTGCGTGGTTTTGAGAATTCCCAGCACCGCAATCGGATCGGTCGGCGAAATCAGTGCGCCGAACAGCAGGCAATCGATCAACCGCAGCTCCAGTCCGAGCAGATGAAACACCAGATAACTTAAACCACCGATGATAAAGGTCGACATGAAAACGCCGGCCGTCGCCAAAATCCCGATCACCCACCGCTGCTCCAGCAGGTCGTCGAGATTGACATGCAAGGCGCCGGCGAACAGGAGAAAGCTCAGCATGCCATGCAGCAGCGTTTGATCGAAGTCGATCTGTTCCAACAGACCCACAGCCCAAGGCTTGATGCCGGGCAGCAAAAGACCCGCCGCCAGGAGCCCGAACGAAAAAATCAGAGCGATGACCATCAGCCCGATCGTCGTCGGCAGCTTCACATAACGCGCGTTGATGTAGCTGAACAACGCCGACAGCGTCAACAACACCGCCGAAATTTGAAATGCATCCATGATTGCTTGTTTTCGGTTCCGATCCCGTCAACTGCGCTTCAACCGAAGTCAGCAGGTGATTTCGATGCCCTTACACGCTTTATGGGAATCGTCGTCTCCGGCCGCAGCGCAAGCTGCAGGCGCAGCTCCAGAAATTCCTCGATCGCTGCGCACCAGGTCAGCAATGTTTGCTGTTCGGCGAGTAGTACCATATCATCTATGTAGGGCGGATGCCCGAAGGGCGATCCGCCATTTCAGGAATCAGGAATCAGGCAACAGGGATCAGAATTATCTCATCTGATCCCTGTTGCCTGATTCCTGTTCCCTGGTGGCGTTCCGCCCTACGTCCTTGATGAACTGGTCCAACTCGTTGAGATAATAGACGTTGCCCCAGAAACGGCTCGTCAGGTTACCGATCGACAGCCCGTGTTGGTCGCCCTTGCCGGAAGCGCAGGCGGCAAGGATCGCAGCACTTCCGGGAAACGAGCGAAAAGGGAGTGAAAAATGACAACGCACGATGTTTCAGGCCGGCTTTCACCGCCGGTCATGCCCCGGCATCCCGCCCATCCAGCAACGCACGCAACCGCTCGACTTCCGCCAATGCCGCCTCTTTGGCCTGACGCTCGGCTTCTTTGGCTTGACGCTCAGTTTCTTTAGCCTGGCGCTCGGCTTCTTTTGCCTGAATCGCCGCTTCCTTGGCTCGGCGCTCGACCTCTTTTGCCTGAATCGCCGCTTCTTCAGCTTGGCGTGCCTCCTCCAATTCCTGTTCGATGCTGCGCTGCTGACGCAGATAGTCGAGGCGCGCCTGGTAGGCGTGGTAGCGGTGTTGTTTATCGGAAAATTCGGTCAATGTGTTCATCGCTTGTTG
>Ga0114931_10006005_pt1 | contig 14998 bp, 13 predicted proteins | sample 2SBtaG_FD_89579 | JGI IMG/M metagenome (GOLD analysis project Ga0114931, IMG submission 89579) | Deep subsurface microbial communities from Kolumbo volcano to uncover new lineages of life (NeLLi) - 2SBTROV14_V59a metaG | ecosystem: Environmental > Aquatic > Marine > Volcanic | place: Kolumbo...
CACCTATTTCCCCAACGAGCCCCGCCACGGGATGCCCAGCTTCAGACAGATCTTGAGCGGCGTGAGCCAAGCGTGGAGCCGGGACCGGAAAAACGTCATGGGCAGCGCTGGCGAGGTCGCAGAGCAGCTCCGGGCGCTCTCTAGCGTGGGTTTCGAAGCGCAGCCGCTCGATAGGGAGATCTGGAAAAGCGCAATGCGGGCCTTGGGCCAGCGCTTCGACGCGACCTGGGGCGGTTTTGGGGACGCCCCGAAGTTTCCCCAGCCGATGACGATCGAGCTATTGCTGCGCGAGTCTCTCGGGCGTCAGGGCTCCGACGCGCTCGAGATGTCTGAGCTCACGCTTCAGAAGATGGCAGAAGGCGGCATGTACGATCAGCTCGGCGGCGGCTTTGCGCGATACTCGGTCGACCGCCGCTGGCTGACGCCTCACTTCGAGAAAATGCTCTACGACAATGCGCAACTCGCGCGAGTCTACCTTCATGCATGGCAGGTCACAGACAACGCTTTGTACCGCCGTGTCACCGAAGAAACCCTCGATTACGTTCTGAGGGAAATGCAACACGAGAAGGGCGGATTCTACAGCAGCCAAGATGCGGACAGCGAGGGCGTCGAAGGTAAATTCTACGTCTGGTCGGCCGAGGAGATTCGCGAGGCATTGGCCGGGGACGCGGACACGTTTATGCGCATGTACGGGGTCTCGGACGAAGGCAACTGGGAAGGCCACAACATCCTGAACCTGCATCTCGATCCGAAGGGCCTCGCTGCGCAACTAGAGCTCGGCGCCGAAGCGCTAGAGGCACGCATGGCTATGGCGCGAGCGAAGCTCTATGCGCTCCGTTCGAAACGGGTCTGGCCCGGCCTCGACGACAAGGTCCTGACTTCATGGAATGGTCTGATGCTAGGGGCGCTTGCCGAAGCCGGGCAAGCCCTTGGCCGGCCCGACTACATCAGCGCGGCCAAGCTCAATGCGGACTTCGTCCGCCGCACGATGCGACAGGATTCGGGACGCCTTTTCCGAACCTGGAAAGCCGGTTCCGACGCCAAGTACAACGCCTATCTGGAAGACTACGCGTTCTTGGCTGATGGCCTGCTCGCACTCTACGAAGCCACGTTTGAAACCCGATGGATCGACTGGGCGCGTGAGCTGGCAGAGTTAATGCTCGCCCATTTTCGCGATTCGGAGAACGGCGGCTTCTTCGACACCTCCGACGACCACGAGCAGTTGATTCACCGGCCAAAAGATCTGCAAGACAATGCAGTGCCGAGCGGGAGCTCGATGGCCGCCAGCGTTCTGTTGAAGCTGAGCCTGTTGATGGGCGACGGCAACTACTGGCGCATCGCCGAGGAAAGCATCGCGACCATGAGCAAGTTCATGAGCCAATATCCCTCCGGATTTGCTCAATGGCTCAACGCGGCGAGCTTCCTGTTGAGCGAGCCACGCGAAATCGCGCTCATCGGCAATCACGAAGAGCTCGCGCCATTGCTCGAGGTCATTCGTGATCACTACCGGCCGTTTCAAGTAGTCGCTGCCGGCGACGGAGGCGAGGGTGCGCCGTTGCCTCTTCTGGAAAACCGCTTTCGGGTCGACGGCAAAGGGACGGCGTACGTATGCCGGCGGTTCATCTGCCAAGCCCCCGTGACCGACCCGCAAGAGCTCGCCAGGCAACTCGCATCGTCCACCGTAGACTAACGCATATCTCAACCCCCCTCGGTCGTATCGCTTGCGCGGCTTTACGCCGCGTCACTGCTTAGGAGGTTCGTCGATGACGATGGGATTCCGCGCCGGAGCGTCAGGCGTGCCAGTCGGTGCCGTCGGCTCTTCGGGAAAGTCGGGAACCGTCCAATCGATCCCATCATCGCTCTGTGTCCCGGCATCATCCCCCTGCACGGCCCCGCCCCCGGTCTGAGGCACCGTCCCTGCCCCTGTCGCTGGCACTGTCCCTGCCCCTGCCCCTGTCGCCGACCCTGTCGCTGGCACTGTGACTGTCCCTGCCCCTGTCGCTGACCCTGCCCCTGTCGCTGTCCCTGTCGCTGTCCCTGTCGCTGGCACTGCCCCTGCCCCTGCTCTCTTCTTCTTCGGCCGTCGCTTTGCCTTCGCCTTCGGCCGCGCCACCTTCGGCGTCGCCCTCTCCGGCATCGGCGCCTGCACCACCGGTATCTCCACCACCGGTGCCTCCAACATCGGCACGTCGGTTCCGATGTCGGGCGTCTGAGTGTCTTCCGCCTCCTCAAGGCCGGGCGGCGCTTGCACCGGCTCGCTCGTTGCCCCCTTGGCGGTCGCGTGCCGCGACCGCTTCACCCACCATGCCCCGGTCGCGACACCAACCAAGATCAAGGCCAACAAGGCAAGCGATGCCCAAAGCCATTCGTGCTTGCGATGCCGCGGACCTGGCATCGCGGCTAGGTCGTGCGAGGTTGTCCCAAAGGGCTTCGGCGCAGACGAGAGAAGCGCTTCTTCGTCTGGAGCGCGCCCAAGTGGCACTGGTTGCGTATCGGCCAAGGCGGCTGGGGAGCTCGGGGGCGAGCTCGATGCGAGAAGCTCCGCGAGGTATGAGCCTGGCGCTGCCAGGTCATCGCCCCAGATCGTGCCCAAGAGAAGCGTGCGGGCGTCATTGAGCAGCCCTGCATGACCAGCTGCCTCCGCAAGGCAATCCAAGAACTCCGCAAGCGTTTGCTGACGCGCGTCTGGATCCTTGCTAAGCGCCCGCATGACGACCTGCGCAAGATCGTCGGGCACCTCTGCGCCCCGGCCCATCGTCTGAAGAAGTGGTGGCTGCTGGTGCACGTGCTACATCAAGACCGCTCCGGCGGTATGCCCGTCGAAAGGCAGCTCTCCTGTGAGCAATTGATAGGTCAGGACACCGAGGGAGTAAATGTCGCTTCGTTGATCGGTTGCTTCCCCGGTTGCCGCTTCGGGCGATATGTACGTTGCGGTCCCAAATACCCGTCCTCTCTGCGTCGTTACCGGCCCTATTCCTTCGCCTTCGAGCATGCGGGCAATTCCGAAGTCTACGAGCTTCACGAAGTCGTCGTCCGTTCCGCGCCGCACCAAATAGACATTCTCGGGCTTGATGTCACGGTGAACGATCCCAGCCGCGTGAACCGCGCCAAGGCCGGCGCAGAGCTTCATGATCATGATCAAGGCGCGCTCCAACGATGGCAATCCGCGCTCGTCGAGCTCGTCGGCGAGCGACCTGCCTTCGAGCAGCTCCATCACGATGTAAAGCCGCCCATCGCCGAGCCGCCCAGAAAGAAAGACCCGAACGAGGTTGGGGTGATCGAGCGAGATCGCAAGGCGGGCTTCGCGCTCGAAGCGAAAGACGGCTTGTTCGTCACGCGCCAGCTCGAGCCTCAGCACCTTGATGGCTACGTCGCGACCTACCGTCGTTTGGCGCGCGCGATATACCGTCCCCATGCCACCGGTACCGATTTGCTCATCGATATGAAACTGCTCGAGCAAGACGGTTCCGAGCAGCGGATCTGCGACGTCCTCGTCTGTAACCAGAAGGCTGCCGTCGTGCGGGCAGTATTCGGCGCGGCTCCCGAACTTCGAACCGCAGCGAAGGCAAATCTTCCGCATGTCGGTTAGCTTCCCTAAAGGCCTAAAGTGCCTAGCATCTGATAATGGGTAGTACAATTCCTCTCTCTGACGCAGGTTTGGCTGCTAGCTTCACTCTTATGCGCATAATCGGGGGTCGGCTTTCAGGGCGAAGGTTTGGCGCGCCCAAAGGGCGAAGCACGCGGCCAACTTCGGACCGCGTACGAGAGGGGCTCACTTCCGCGCTCGAATCGCGGGGGGCGTTCGGTGGCGCCTCTGTGCTCGACCTGTTCGCCGGCACCGGCGCGCTCAGTTTCGAAGCGCTGTCCCACGGCGCATCGCATGCCCTGTTGGTTGATCGGAATCCGCTTGCCATTCGGCAAATCACCCAGAGCGCAAAGGAGCTCGGGGTCGAGGCGGAAGTCCGCACCGCATGCGTGAACCTTCTGGGTGATGCAGTCGACGCCGTCCACAGGCTTCCAACGACCGACGGGCATTTCAGCTTGGTGTTTGTGGACGCCCCCTATGCCGAAGTCGACGCTATACCGAGACTGCTCGACGCTCTGATCGCGTCCGGCCGGCTCACCTTGGGCGCCTGGGTCGTCGTCGAACATCCGACCGGCCATGATTGGACCTGGCCGAATGGGCTCGCGTCGGAGGCGCACTACCGCTATGGTCGAACCAGTATCAGCCTCGGCGTCTATGCACCCGAGAAAGGCGCACAGTGACAGGCATCGCCGTTTATCCCGGGTCGTTCGACCCGATCACCAAAGGTCATACCTCCATCCTGCAGAGTGGCTTGGTGGCGTTCGAGAAGATCATCGTCGCAGTTCTGAACAACGACTCGAAGAAGCCGCTATTCAGCGTGACCGAACGCATGGAAATGATCCGTGAATCAGCAGACGATATGGGCGCCGATCCGAGCCGCATCGAGGTCGATAACTTCGACGGGCTGTTGGTGAATTATGCGCACCGGCGCAATGCCCGCGTCATCTTGCGAGGCCTCCGAGCCGTCGCGGACTTCGAGTATGAGCTCCAGATGGCCAACATGAATCGTCACCTCAACCCCGAGGTCGAGACGGTGTTCATCATGGCCAACGACGCGTACTTCTACGTCGCGTCCAACCTCGTCAAAGAGGTCGTGAGGCTTGGCGGCGACGTGTCGGGCCTGGTCCCTGCTCCCGTCCTGCCGAGGCTCCTCGCCAAGTTCGACAAGTAGATCGGCGAGCTCACGAGCCCCTCGCGGACGAGCCTGCGCACCTCGGGCAGAGCGTTGAGCGATACCTTCCCCAACTGCAGCTCGCTCAAGTTGGTTTCTCCGCGAGCTACCGCACGGCGTACGCGCAGCCAACTAGTCAGATAGACGGCATCACGCGCAACGCCCCCAGCGCGGAACGCCCGCTCGCATAGCGTCACGGCTTCGACTGCTGAGAAATCCTGCTCGCTGACCAAGGTCCGCGCGGCGTCGCCGAACGACACCCCCGCGTGCATCGCGTGAGTCGCGAGCAAGCGGCCCGCCAACGTTCTTCTGCGGCACGGATCGAGCAGCCCCGCGAGCTCTTCGAGATAGATCGCGACGCCCTCCTGAGTGCCATAAGACCCCGCCGTGCCGATTGCGAAAATACCCAATGTCTGCGTTCGACCATTGAATGCCGAGACCAGGTGCCCGTACACTTCATGCGTCGCGAGACGCTGTGCCTCATGCGCTCCAAAACGCCGATCTGCGATGAAGACAGTGCGCTCACCTACGGCGGCGTTCGCGATCAGAGTCGAATCGACGCGCACGGCGATGTGCAGGCCGACGTGCTTGGCGTAGTCCAACATCAGGTCGTGTAGGTTGACGCCATCGTTCGACGTAGCGGGCATGGTCTTGGACTCTTGCTCCACGGGCGCGGTGGCAAGCATTTCGTGGGCAACGTCGAGGACGGTGTGCTCCGCATCGGGGAACGCCTTCTCGCGACCGGTGCCGAAAAGACGCGCTGCCATCGGACGCACCTGCTTGCTGCGTCCTATGGACTCCAGCAGAAGCAGCTCGGTTTCGAGCTCTTCGAGCCGCGGTAGATAAAGATCCGCCGCCTCCGAATCAGCGGCGAGCTCCCGCGCACGTTCGAGCTCGCGCCAGATCTTGCGCTCAACGGCAATCGGCCGCCATTCCCATCTTGGCTTGGCGTGCCCTGCCCTTGCAACACAAGCGATGAGACGGTGTCGCTCGGCAGGGTTGCTGTGCGCCGTCGAGCCGACGAGGAGCCGCGCCGTGTCGTGCAAACGGCGCAACGCGACGTCGAGCTCGGCCCTGAGGCGAGCACGGCGACGATCAGAGTAGCTGCGTAGCGCGTTCTGCGAGCTCACTTCGCTCCCCTTTCAAAAGCGTCACGTGGGCGCCGATGCTCTCGCGCTGAAAACGCTGCGCAACGACGGTAAGACCATTGCTTGCAGCATCCACATAGGGATTGTCGATTTGGTACGGGTCACCGGTGAGAACGATCTTGGTGTCGGAGCCGCACCGGGTGATCACCGTTTTCACCTGATGCGGGGTGAGGTTCTGCGCTTCATCGACGACGAGGAACTGATTCGGGAGGGACCGCCCGCGAATGTACGTCAGGGGCTCGACCTGGATGACACCTGACGCGACGAGCTCTTCGTAGCTGCGGTGCTCGGACACGCGGCCACGCCCACTGCTGAAGATGTACTCGAGGTTGTCGAATATCGGCTGCATCCAAGGATTGAGCTTTTCTTCCACCGTCCCTGGGAGATAGCCCATGTCCCGCCCCATCGGAAAAATTGGGCGCGAGACGAGCATCCGGCTGTAGGCGCCGTCTTGCACGACCGACTGCAGGCCTGCCGCGATCGTGAGCAGTGTCTTTCCGGTGCCCGCCTTACCAACCAGCGTCAGCAAATGGATGTCCGGCGAAAGCAGCATGTCGAGCGCGAAGTACTGCTCGAGGTTTCGTGGTCGAACGCGCCAAACCCCTTCGCGGCCCACGCGGAGCGGGACGATGCTCCTGCTGTTTTCATCGAAGCGCCCGAGCGCGGTGTGCCTGGGTCGATCTCGATCGCGAAGCACTACGCCCGCATGGGGGTAGAGCTCCAGCTCGAGCGCGCTCACATCGATGGGATCGCGCTTGGCCAGCCGGTCAACCACCTCGCGATCCACATCGGCCCCGACGACACCTGCGTAAAGCTCGTCGATCGAAACGCGGCCTCCTTCATAGGTTTCCGCTTTGAGCCCGAGCGCATCCGCACGAATGCGAAGGTTCGTATCCATCGTGACGAAGATCAGAGGCTGAGCCGGGTTCTCGTCCCTGAGGTCGAGAGCCATCTGCAAAATGAAGCGATCCATTTCGCCAGGCCCACGGGCTCGTTTCGGCATGTCAGCAGGAACAGCAACCCGGAGCTCGCCACCGGTGCTTTCGAGCGGAACGCCCTGATCGAGCGTGCGGCCGTTCTGATTGCGAAGATCGTCGAGGATCCGCGAGAGGTGCCGCGCGTTCTGCCCGAGCTCGCTCAGCTCTTTCTTGAACTGATCCACCTCTTCAATGACGAAGATCGGTAGAACGACCGCGTTGTCCTCGAATTTGTAGACCGCTAACGGGTCGTGAAGGACCACATTGGTATCCAAGACGTAGGTCTTCTTCACGTCGGCAGACGCTAGCACGCTTTCGTGAGTGAGGTACGGAGAAACGAAAACGCGGTATAGTGCGCCCGCGGAACGTTCATGGTCGGGGAGCTGAGTTACCAAAGCCTCGCGGTCCTCGCAGCAGCTGGAGTGCTGGCGACGGTCGTCAACGTCCTGGCGGGCGGCGGAGGCATGATCGTGCTTCCCGCCCTGATGGCGCTCGGGCTTCCCGCCGACGTCGCAAACGGAACCTATCGATTGGGAGTCGTGACGCAAAGTATCACGGGCACCGCGTCACTACGGCGTGAAGGGAAGCTGGACACCGGGTCGATTGTTCCAATTCTGATCCCCACCGTCGGTGGAGCGATCGTGGGCGCCCTGCTTGCGACCTGGGTCCCTCGCACTGTCCTGAAGCCGATCATGCTCGCGACGATGATCCTCATGGCAGCGCTCATCGTCTTTCGGAAGCAAACTCTCATCCCAAGCGAAGCAGCCGCACTGACACCGCAAGAGGCGCCGCGCTCGTACGTCGGGCTGTTCTTAGCCGGCGTTTACGGGGGTTTCATTCAAGCAGGTGTAGGGTTTCTGTTGCTTGGCGTCCTCGTTGGAACACTGCGTCACAACCTGGTTACCGCCAACGCGCTCAAGTTGGTGGTCACGCTCGCATTTGGGGTGGTCTCGCTGAGTATCTTCGCCTGGGCAGGGCTGGTCTCGTGGGCACCCGCCGCCGTGTTGGCCGTCTCGTCGATTGTCGGCGCACGCCTAGGCGTGCGCCTCATGCTCAAAGTCCCCATGGCTGGATTGAGGTGGTTTGTGTTCGCATGTGTGGTGGCCACGTGCATCGCCGCCTGGCTTCGATAGTTACCAAGGATCCTGGTTAGTGATATCCTGATTGATGAGGAGGACTTTGCGATGGGGGAAATGGTCAAGCAGATAGCTGCCCTGCAGGACTACGAATGCTACCAGGATCTACACTGGGAAGGTTCCTTCGAAGACTACCTTCAGATCGTCAGGGACAAGCCTCAGGTGACGCGCAACGCTTTTCAGCGCCTCTACGACATGGTCGTCTCCTACGGTGAAGAAGAATACATCGACAACAAGAAAAAACTGATCCGCTACCCGTTCTTCAAGGATCCAATCGAGAACGGCAAGGACGCGATCTTTGGCTTGGACATTCCGTTGATGCGCTTGGTGCACGTGCTGCACGCCGCCGCACAAGGGTACGGCCCCGAGAAGCGTATCATCTTGCTGCACGGTCCGGTCGGCTCATCGAAGAGCACGATCGCGCGACTACTCAAGAAGGGGATCGAGCGATACTCTCGAACGCCCGAAGGTGCTCTCTACACCTACGAGTGGACCAACTTGCATGAGACGGGGCTCGCAGGGGACGATGACAGGTTCCCATGTCCCATGCACGACGAGCCGCTGCGTTTGATCCCGGCTGAGTGGCGTGAGCAGGCCATACAAGAGCTTCGACTAGGTGACGACCGGAGGCGCGTGCGGGTGCACGGCGAGCTCAACCCCGCATGCCGATTCATCTTCCGAAGCCTGCTCGAGCGTTACAATGGCGACTGGTCTAAAGTGATGGCTAATCACATCACGGTGCGGCGCTTGGTGCTGAGCGAGCAAGACCGCGTGGGCATCGGCACGTTCCAACCCAAGGATGAAAAGAACCAGGACTCGACCGAACTCACGGGCGACATCAATTACCGAAAGATCGCCGAATACGGCTCTGATTCGGACCCGCGAGCCTTCAATTTCGACGGCGAGTTCAACATCGCGAACCGCGGCGTGGTCGAGTTCGTCGAGGTTTTGAAGCTCGATGTCGCCTTTCTATACGACCTGCTCGGAGCGACCCAAGAACACAAGATCAAGCCGAAGAAGTTCGCTCAAACCGACATCGACGAGGTCATCATCGGTCACACGAACGAAGCGGAATACAAGAAGCTCATCAGCAACGAATTCATGGAGGCGCTGCGCGACCGCACGATCAAGATCGACATCCCCTACATCACCAAGATGAGCGAGGAGATCAAGATCTACCAAAAGGACTTCAGCTCGACCCGCTTGCGCGGCAAGCACGTTGCGCCACACACGCTCGAAGTAGCGGCGATGTGGGCCGTCTTGAGCCGGCTCGAAGAACCCAAGAAGCATCAACTGGCGTTGCTTCAAAAGCTGAAGCTCTATGACGGCAAGGTGCTTCCCGGATACACCCAAGACAACGTGAAGGAGCTTCGCAAGGAAGCGAACCGCGAAGGCCTCGAGGGAATGTCGCCCCGGTACGTGCAAGACAAGATCAGCAACTCGCTCGTGCGCGAGGGAACCGAAGGGTACATCAATCCGTTCATGGTTCTCAACGAGCTCGAAAAGGGGCTAAGCGCGTCGCTTACCGTTGGTGAGGATCAACGTAAGCGCTATGGGGAGCTGATCGGCGTCGTGAAGAGCGAGTACGACGAAATGGTCAAGAACGAGGTGCAGCGCGCGATCAGCGCCGACGAAGAAGCCATCGGGCGGCTATGTGCAAACTACATCGACAATATCCGCGCGTACCTGATGAAGCAAAAGGTGAAGAACAAATACACCGGCAAGGATGAAGAGCCCGACGAACGGTTGATGCGCTCGATCGAAGAGAAGATCGACATCACCGACGCTCGTAAGGATGACTTTCGGCGGGAAATCATGAACTTCATCGGCCACCTGGCGCTCGAAGGCAAGAAGTTCACCTACGAGACGAATGACCGTCTGCGCCGGGCGCTCGAGATGAAGCTCTTCGAAGACCAGAAAGACTCGATCAAGCTCTCGAGCTTCGTCTCGAACGTCATTGACAAGGAGACTCAAGACAAGATCGACATCATCAAGAACCGGCTGATCAAGTACTACGGCTACAACGAAGCGTCGGCCACGGATGTTCTTGCCTATGTTGCCAGCATCTTCGCGAGGGGCGACGTAAAGGAGTAACGGGTGTCGCTGCGAATCGACCAGGATCATTCCCGGTTCCGCAACATCGTTCGCGGCCGGATTCGGCAGAATCTCCGCAAGTACATCTCCAAGGGGGAGCTCCTCGGCAGGCAAGGCAAAGATGTCGTGTCGATCCCGATCCCTCATATCGAGATTCCGAAGCTGCGTTTCGGCGACAAACAACAAGGCGGGGTTGCCCAGGGAGAGGGCGAGCCCGGTGATCCATTGTCGGGGAGCCCGCAGCAAGGAGACGGCCAGGGCAAGGCGGGCGATCAGGCGGGCGACCACGCGCTCGAAGTCGAGCTCACACTGGACGAGCTGGCGGACATCCTCGGAGAGGAGCTCGCGCTTCCCAACATCGAGAACAAAGGCAAGAGCGCAATCATCGACAAGAAGGATCGATACGTCGGCGTTCGTAGTGTCGGCCCGAACTCGTTGCGCCACTTCAAGCGGACGTTCCGAAGCGCGCTACGCCGCCAAATCGCGCTCGGAACCTACGACCCGAAGCGTCCGGTGATCATCCCGACCCGCGACGACATGCGATACAAATCCTGGAAGACGGAAGAAGAGCCGGTCGCAAATGCGGTCATCCTCTACATGATGGACGTGTCCGGATCGATGGGTGACGAGCAGAAGGAGATCGTACGCATCGAGTCGTTCTGGATCGATACTTGGCTGCGCAAGCAATACAAGGGCATCGAGACTCGCTTCATCATTCATGACGCGGCGGCGCGCGAGGTGGATCGGGACACATTCTTTCGGACGCGGGAGTCCGGTGGCACGATGATCTCGTCTGCATACCGGCTTGCAGCCGAGGTCATCGAACGAGACTATCCCGCGTCACAGTGGAACATCTATCCTTTCCACTTCTCGGATGGCGACAACTGGAGCGTCGATGACACCTTGCTGTGCGTCGACATCCTCAAGAAGCTGCTGATACCTGCTTCAAACGTGTTTTGCTACGGCCAGGTGGATAGCCCCTATGGCTCCGGCCAGTTCATCAAGGACCTCAAAGAGCACTTCTCCGAAGACGAACAGTTGATCACGAGCGAAATCAACGATCGCGATGCAATCATCGAATCGATTCGAGAGTTTCTCGGAAAGGGGCGCTAAACCATGGCGCAGTTCGCCCTGAAAACCGCCCTTCCGAACTACCTGCGCGACGAGCAGAAGCGAATCGAAGGCTTCATACGCGATGTCGGGCTGGACGTTTTCCCCACGATCTTCGAAGTCCTGAGCTACGACCAAATGAACGAAATCGCCGCTTACGGTGGATTTCCCACGCGCTATCCGAATTGGCGTTGGGGCATGGAGTACGAGCGGCTGAGCAAGAGCCACGAGTACGGACTTTCGAAAATCTACGAGCTCGTGATCAACAACAACCCGGCAATCGCGTACTTGCTGGAAGGTAATAGCTTGGTCGATCAGAAGCTCGTGATGGCACACGTGTATGCGCACATCGACTTCTTCAAAACAATTTTTGCTTCCGCATGACCAGCCAGGGGCGCAACCCGAGAGATGGGTCCGACATCCGCAAATGGATCGACGCGATGGCCAACCATGGAGCCATCATCCAAAAATGGGCCAACCGCATCGGCCTCGAACCGGTGGAACAGTTCATCGACGCCTGCTTGAGCCTCGAAAACCTAATCGATCCTCAGAAGCCCTTTCTTCGCAGGGAAGCGGTACCGAGCAGCTCCGAGGAAGAAGAGCCTCCTGAAGCGCCCGAGGTGCCGCTCCTGCGCGTCGACCGCGAGTACATGGAATCCTTCATCAACCCAGAGGAGTTCGTCGAGTCACAGAAGAAGAAGCTCGCTGAAGAAGCGGCACAAGCTCAACGATTCCCGGCGGAGCCTCAACGCGACGTGCTCGGCTTCCTGCTTGACAATGCGCCGCTTCAGCGCTGGGAGCGTGAATGCCTCGCGGTCATTCGCACCGAGGCCTACTACTTCCTGCCGCAGATGCAGACCAAGATCATGAACGAAGGCTGGGCAAGCTATTGGCACTCTCGGCTGATGACGGAAAGCATTTGCGACGCGAGCGAGATCGTCGACTATGCCGACCGGTGCGCGAGCGTGCTAGCCACTGCTCCGGGACAGTTGAACCCCTACAAGCTCGGAATCGAGCTGTTCCGGCACATCGAGGACCGCTGGAACAGGGGACAGTTCGGCAAGGAATGGGATGACTGCGACGACTGGGAGCTCCGGCGTCATTGGGACCGCCGTACCGGGCTCGGACGCGAAAAGATCTTCGAAGTGCGCGCGATTTACAACGACGTGACCTTCATCGACGAGTATCTAACCGAAGATTTCGTCCTCGATCAGAAGCTGTATGCGTTTGGTTACAACCAGCGAAACGACCGCTGGGAGATCGAGAGCCGCACCTTCCAAGACGTGAAGCGCCAATTGCTCACGAGTCTGACCAACGCGGGCAACCCGATCATCTCCGTTACCGACGCGAACCACGGAAATCGCTCGGAGCTTCTCCTCGAGCACACCCACCAGGGGGCCGACCTGCGACTGGATTGGGCCAAGGAGGTCGCCACGGCGCTGTGCCGGGTTTGGACGCGACCTGTGGAAATCCACACTATCGTCGATGAAAAGCCGACCGCGCTCCGTTACGACGGCAAAGACTACTCGCAGAAATCGCTCTAGAAACCGATGCAGTTGGTAAAGCGGATCGTAGCGGGTCCCCCGCCAACGGCGCTGACGTCGAACGCAAACCCGGTGGTGCTGCTGATCAAGGAGTCACACTGCAGGTCGAAGCTAATCTCATTGCCTTCGACGGCGACGTTCGAAAGCTGACAGGGCTGCTCGATCGACGGCGGGTCCATGCCACAAGCACCGATGTCGTAAGGCAATCCATCTTCGATGATCGTGACGTTGCAAGCGGACGGTTCCACGGTTCCGTTGCCGGTATCGACGGTCGCGCCGCGGAGCTCGAAGGCGAAGTTTCCCCCGACATCGGCTTCCAGCGTCACGATGCTCATGCCGTCGGGCCGCGCGACGGCCTCGCAAGTCGTTACGATCGGATCGCCGGTGCAGGCCGCCTGCCCATGCTCACCTACGATCGCTCGTTGGCCTACGTCGCCCAGACAGGTCTCCGGCGCCAACGCTCCACAATCCGCAAGGCCATCGGACGGGCAGGTTAGGTTCCACTGCGCATCGACGAGCACGGGCCCTGCGTTGCCCGCGCAGGAGAGCGCAAACAACGAGAGCGCACACGTCAAAAAGCTCGTTCTGATCCGCGGCCCCACGCGATCAGGTTAGCCACGCCTCCAAGGCCCCGCAACTATGGGGTAAAAAGGGCCTGTGCCAGGTCCTCTCGCAGGTCTTCGAGGGCTTCGAGGCCGATAGACACCCGAATCAGGCCATCACGAATCCCCTGGGCTTCCCGGACCTCTTTGGGCATGGACGCGTGACTCATCAGGGCTGGATGCCCGATGAGCGACTCCACTCCACCAAGGCTTTCCGCTAGCGAAAACAAGCGCACACGCCCGAGGACTGCCCTCGCGCGATCGAGGCCACCCTCGACTTCAAACGACAGCATTCCTCCAAAGCCGCTCATCTGACGGGCAGCGAGCACATGCTCCGGGTGCTGTTCGAGGCCGGGATAGTGGACCGCAAGCACGCCATCCTGCGCGCACAGCCATGCGGCTAGAGCCTGGGTAGTCTCGCAGTGCCGCACCATGCGGAGCGGCAACGTCTTAATGCCCCTCGTCACGAGGTAGCAATCGAACGGCGAAGGCACCGCGCCAGCCGCGCGCTGGATGAAGCGCAGCCGCTCGGACACTTGGTCGTTCTTGCTGACCACCGCGCCCGCGACGACGTCGCTGTGACCGTTGAGATATTTCGACATCGAGTGCACGACGACATCGGCGCCGAGGCCCAGAGGCCTTTGCAAGATCGGCGTAGCGAACGTGCTGTCGACGACGCACAGGGCGCCGCGCACCCGAGCCAGCTCTGACAAGGCCGCGATGTCGAAGACCCGAAGCAACGGATTGGTCGGTGTTTCGATCCACATCATCCGTGTGCGATCCGTCATGGCGGCCTCCACTGCTGTCGAGTCGCTCATGTCTACCCAAGCAACATCGACGCCCATGGGCTTCACCAGTTGCTCGATGAGCCGATAGGTGCCCCCGTAGACGTCGGCGCAGGCCACGAGCTGATCGCCGGCGCCTAGGAGTTGCAGCACGGCATGCATTGCGGCGCACCCCGAGGAGAACGCCGCCGCGCTCGATCCGCCTTCGAGCGCAGCAAGGGTCTGCTCCAGTCCGTCCCGAGTTGGATTTCCGATTCGGCTGTAGACGTGCTCTTCATCATGGCCGGGTGAGCCCAGAAGAAACGTCGTGGAAAGCGAGATCGGCGAGGTCACCGCTTGCCCGGGCCGATGCCCCACTCGCCCGGCATGTGCGGCAATCGTTGCAATGCGATATTCCATGGCTGCGGAGTACCCCGGCAGCGTCACGCTGCCAAGAGGGCGCGTAAACCGGATTTTTGCTGCGGTCACACCCTGCATGCGCCAGAATCGACCGCAATGCGATTGGCGCGCCTGATAGGACCGGACCTCGAAGATGCCATCGCGCTCGGTCCCGAGGCCGTTCGTGAGGCGGTCTCGGAGTTTCACCCGGAAGACATCGCCGAGCTCCTCGAGGACTTGTCTGCAAAGGACGCTGTCGCGCTCGTGCGGGCGTTACCCACGGAAAGTGCTGCCGACGTCGTGGAGCGCTTGAACCCGAATCGTCAGGTCATCATTTTCAACGCGATCGATACCGGCCGCGCAGTCGCGCTGCTCGGGGAGATGGACCCCGACGATCGCGTGGACCTTCTTCAAGAGCTCGAGGAGGACGACGCCAAGGCGCTGCTCGCAGCACTACAAAGGCGAGA
>Ga0114931_10006006_pt1 | contig 14996 bp, 12 predicted proteins | sample 2SBtaG_FD_89579 | JGI IMG/M metagenome (GOLD analysis project Ga0114931, IMG submission 89579) | Deep subsurface microbial communities from Kolumbo volcano to uncover new lineages of life (NeLLi) - 2SBTROV14_V59a metaG | ecosystem: Environmental > Aquatic > Marine > Volcanic | place: Kolumbo...
AGGAAAGGAGTCCGAATACAGGAAGCAGCGGGAGAAGCCCCCGACACAGTTTCAATTTGATCCACATGCAATACGGGAAACTATGGAGCCAAACAGGGTTGGGTCAATCAGTCAACCCTGATGCCCTGATGAGAGAGGGCTTGACGGAAACCGCGAGGTGAGGTGGGATGGTCGGCGAGACCGCGGGAGAATGACGATGGACCAGGATTTCCCGGGCCAAATGATTCGACAAATGACAAAATGGCGTTAGCTTTGCTCTGTCTGATATCGAGTCCCTACGGGCTTCGTCCTTAATCGCAGAATGAAAACCAGGACAACCAGTGCCGATACTCTCATGCTCCCGCTCTTTTTGGGGCTGGCACGTCTTCTGGGCTGATCCGCCCTGTTCTTTTGTCTTTTTCCAACTCGAAAACCATCTTCCGCAGGATGTTTGTGTACTTTTCCTTTTCCAAATTTGATCGTTTACTGTCGATAACCCGATGAAAACTGAATCCATAAAAAAATACCGACCCTTCGAGCCGATCAATCTGGCTGATCGACAATGGCCGGATCGCACGATTACCTCTGCCCCCACCTGGTGCAGTGTGGACCTCCGAGACGGGAACCAGGCGCTTCCCATTCCGATGTCCGTTGATGAGAAGCTGAGGCTTTTTGATCTGCTGGTTCAGATAGGTTTCAAACAGATCGAGGTTGGTTTTCCTTCCGCCGCCGACACGGAATACAACTTTTTACGGGCTTTGATCGAGGAAGATCGCATTCCGGAAGACGTAACCGTGCAAGTGTTGGTGCAGGCGCGGGAGCACTTGATTCATCGGACTTTTGAAAGTCTCAGCGGCGTCAACCGCGCCATTGTTCATGTCTACAACTCGACATCCCCACTGCAACGGAGAGTGACCTTTGGTGATGCTTCCAGGGAGAAGATCAAGAAAATTGCCGTTGATGCGGTGCAGTTGATCAAGAGTCTGGTGGCCACCCTGCCTGACTCGGAAATTGAATTGCAGTACTCGCCGGAAAGTTTTTCCGATACCGAGATGGAATTCGCTCTGGAAGTCGGCAATGCCGTGTCGACTGTTTGGGAGCCGACGCCGGAACACAAGATCATTTTGAATCTGCCCGCAACCGTGGAGTGGACCACACCCAATGTTCACGCGGATCAAATTGAATGGTTTTGCCGACACGTCGACAATCGGGAAAATTCCATCATCAGTCTGCACACCCATAATGACCGGGGCACGGGAACCGCTGCCACTGAACTGGGGCTGTTGGCGGGAGCAGATCGGGTCGAAGGAACTTTGTTTGGAAACGGAGAACGAACAGGAAACCTCGACATTGTGACCGTTGCCTTGAATATGAACAGTCACGGCATTGACACCGGGCTTGATTTCTCGGATCTGGACTCCATTCGAAATGCCTATGAAGAAACCACCCGTATGACGGTGCATGAACGACAGCCGTATTCCGGTGAATTGGTCTTTACAGCCTTTTCCGGAAGTCACCAGGACGCCATCAAAAAGGGATTTGATCGGCGGAAAAAGGAGTTGGCGGAAACTGAAGATCCGGAGTCTCATCCATGGGGAGTTCCCTATTTGACTATCGATCCCCAGGATTTGGGTCGTAATTACGAGGCCATCATCCGAATCAACAGCCAGAGCGGAAAGGGCGGAGTCGCCTACATTCTGGAGAGGGAGCGTGGATTTGACCTTCCCAAACCCATGCATCCGCAGGTTGGAAAACACATCTACACCGTGGCGGATTCTCTTGGTCGGGAATTGAGCAACCAGGAAATTGTCGATATTTTTTACGAGAATTTTGTGAATGTGAAATCACCGCTCGAGTTGATCGCTTTTGAGCTGGATCATACCGCGCCCGGTGTCGGGCAGGTGGTGTGCCGTGCCGAGATTCGCCTGAACGGAGAGGAACGCTCCGGAAGCGGAAGCGGGAACGGGCCCATCAATGCCTTTGTCCATTTTCTGGAAACATTGGAATTGAAAGACTTCGCCGTGAGCGACTATCGAAGTCAGGCTCTGCGGGGTGGATCGGACGCTGATTCCGCCGCCTACGTCCAGATCAAGGATGCGGAGGCGGGCAGACTTTTATGGGGATGTGGAGTTGATCCATCCATTGAAATGGCCGGCTTGAAAGCTTTGATCAGCGCCTGGAACTTACGTCATCCGCCGGAAGAATGACTGACTCCCGGCAAGCGGTCATTTTTGACCTCGACGGGACCTTGCTGGACACCCTGCATGATCTCGCGACTTCGGGGAATGAAGTCCTGGCAAATCGCGGTTTTCCGCCCCACCCGAAAGAAGCTTACAAGACCTTTATCGGAGACGGGATGCTGAATCTAGTGCGTCGGATTTTTCCTGAAAATCAGGGCCCGGGTGAGGGGGAGCCTCTGCTGGTCGCCCTGGAAGAATACCGTGCCGCCTATTCCCGGAATTGGAAAGATAGAACCCGCCCTTTCCCGGGGATAACGGATCTGCTGGATCAACTCCAGAAAGCATCGATTGCCATCGGTGTTCTTTCCAATAAAGCACACGATTTCACCCTGAAATGCGTCGACGAATTCCTGTCAGATTGGAAATGGGACCTTGTCATCGGCCATCGGGAGGGGGCAGAGAAAAAACCGAATCCGGCGGGGGCGATTGAGGCGGCAGAAATTCTGGGCGCCGCGCCGGAGAACTGCTTCTTTGTGGGAGATTCAGACGTGGACATGCGCACCGCTGTCAACGCCGGGATGCATCCGGTGGGAGTGGCCTGGGGATTTCGCTCTCCGGATGAACTTCGCCAATCCGGTGCGGAGAAGATCTTGTCTTTTCCGGGGGAATTGCTCGATTTGCTGTTTTGAGTTCAGGATGTGGCGGATGCCGCCGAATTTTCGCCGGGCTCTGCCTTTCCCGTCGCGGAAATGAAGGTCGGCTGCCCCTCCGAATTTGTGTGGATAGTCATTTCCAGATTCCAAAAGTTGGCAATCTCCTTTAAGAGTTCGCGTCGGGAGAGTCCCCCGGAGGTGAAACTGAAAGGCGGCGCATCAGCGGGAAGATTGCTGTATCGTATCTTCACTTCTTTAAATGGCTCCTGCTCAAAAATAAGTTGGGGAGTTGCCGACTCATAGGCAATCGAAAATCGTTTATTGAGCCACGATTTGAGAGCCAGATTATCCGTCACCAAAAATTCTTTTGTATCTCTTTCCTGACCAACATTTGTTGTTTGACAGGAGATCATGGTGAAGCTCAGAAAAAGAGTCCACCCCAGGAAAAAGAGACATTTGCGGAAGATCATCGTCCGGCACTATGAACCGGAAGCCCCTTTCTGTCAGCCAAAAAAAGGATTCTGCCCGTATTTCCGGGAACACCCTTCATTCCCCGCCACTCGGTGCGAACAACCGCGGACGGATTCGGGGGATCGCGATTCGCCAGTCACCACATGCCGCATCCCAATCCGGGAGATCCAATTCCGTCCTTGCCAGGTCGCTGTGGTACGGCAACATGAGACATCTCATTATGAAAATTGCACCAACTGTCTGTCTCATTACATTCCTGGGGTTTACCTCTCCGGCCGTCGGCGAAAACCCCTCGAAAAATCTGGCTGTCTCACCCGTGCTGCATCCGGGCACGGAGAAAAAGCACGAATCGTTCAACAAGATTTCGAAACTTGGAGAAGCCCAGCTCGTTTTCCTGGGCGATTCCATCACCGCCGGTTGGAGCGGCAGGGGCAAAGATGTCTGGGAGAAATATTGGGCGCCTCTCAAGGCGGTGAACTTTGGCATCGGCGGAGACCGCACCGAACACATCCTCTGGCGCCTCCAACATGGCAACTATGACGGCCTCAAACCGAAGCTCACGGTGCTCATGATCGGCACCAACAACACCGGGCACCAGGGTCGGGCGATGAAAGAACACAATGGTGCTGTCTATCACAGCACCGCCAGGCAGACCGCTGAAGGTGTGACCGCCATCGTAAAACTGCTCAAGAAAAAACAGCCTCAGATGAAAATCCTGTTGCTTGCCATCTTTCCCAGAGGTGCTGACAACAACGATCCGAAACGTCGGCAAAATCAGGCCACCAACAAATTGATCGCTCAGCTGGCCGACGACAAAACGGTTTGGTACATGGACATCAATCAGGCATTCCTCCAACCGGATGGCACTCTTTCCAAAGACATCATGCCCGACCTGCTGCACCCCAACGCTGCCGGATACGAGATCTGGACAAAAGCAATTATGGGCAAGGTCAGGGAACTGATGGCGGATTGAGCCTTCGCCGCGCTGATTTCAAGCGCCTAACCTGAATGATTCATGAAAGATTTCCCGAAAACTTGCCAGCCCACAAAACTGCTGCGTTCCGGACCGATTTTCGTCCTCGACGTATTTTCAAAACCGTCTGCGGGGAAAATCGGTCCGCGCCTTGCATTTTCGCGGCCTGACGGCGTTTTAGAAAAACTCCAGGAATAAATCAGGCTGAGAGACTGTGGAAAAATGCTTACTGTTTCTTATTCCAGAGTTTTTCCGCGGTCTCCCAAACAGCTTGCCTGATAGGAGACTGTGGCAGAATGATGGAAGCGATTCGTCTCAAGCATTCGATCCGTCTTTCCCCTTTTGACCGTTTGGCTTCGGGGTGCTATTTTCGCGCCTCCTGAGCGACTTGCAGGACTCTCTTTTTATGAGCAACAAGAACGATGGTGGCGCCAGCTACAAGGAAACGCTGAACCTCCCGCAAAGCGATTTTCCGATGCGGGCGGATCTGGTCAACCGGGAGCCTGCCCGGCTCCAAAAATGGGAAGCGGACAAGCTCTATTTTCAAATCACCAGGAAACGGAAAGCGGCTGGGGCTGAGACGTTCATTCTCCATGACGGCCCTCCCTTCGCAAACGGCGATGTTCACATGGGCACGGCCCTCAATAAAGTGTTGAAGGATCTGGTGTTGAAAAGCAAGTCCATGGCGGGTTATCATTGCCCCTACATTCCCGGATGGGATTGCCACGGATTGCCGATTGAATTCAAGGTGGTGGAAGAATCGAAAGGTCTTGAGCCCGCAGAAATCCGACGCCGCTCCCGGAAGTTTGCTCTCGGCTTCGTCGATGTGCAGCGCAATTCGTTTCGGCGTCTCGGTGTATTGGGCGATTGGGGCAAGCCTTACCTGACGCTCTCACCGGAGTATGAAGCCGACATCATTCGCGTCTTTGCCAGGCTCGTCGAAAAGAATTTGATTTATCAAAGCAAAAAACCGGTTCAGTGGAGTTACGGCGCCCAGACGGCTCTGGCCGAGGCAGAGGTTGAATATGAGGACGTCAAGGATCCCGCTCTCTTCGTAAAGTTCCCCATCGTTACGGGTGAGTTCGCGGGGAAAAGCTCCATGATTATCTGGACGACGACCCCGTGGACCCTGCCGGCCAATCTTGGGATCGCTGTTCATCCACAGTTCATTTACGTGAGGGGAGAATTTCGGAATGAGGAGAAAGGTTGCGCGGAAAACATTGTTCTGGTGAAGAATCTGATCGATTCCTTTGGGGAAAAAACCGGGTTTGTCCCGGCCGGTGATCTGGTCGAGTTCAAGGGAGAGGAAATCGAGGGCATCGAAGCGCAACATCCCTTTCTGGACCGGACTTCGCGGGTTATTCTGGCGAATTTTGTTACCACCGAAACGGGCACTGGAGCGGTTCACATCGCCCCTGGTCATGGGGCGGACGACTACGTGGCAGGACAACAAAATGATCTTGGTTTACTCTCGCCGGTTGATGATGAAGGAAATTTCACGGATGAAGTAGGGGTTCCTGATCTGGTTGGAAAACACGTTCACGAGTCGAACGTTCCGATCATCAAAATACTGGCAGCCTCCGGTCATTTGATCGGCAAAGAAAACTACCGCCACAGTTACCCGCATTGCTGGCGCTCCAAGACACCGATTATTTTCAGATCGGTTCCACAATTTTTTATTCGCATCGACGACGTTCGTGAGAAAGCACTCTCTGAGATCGACAAAGTGGAGTGGTTGCCCCATTGGGGGCGGAACCGGATTTTTGGAACGGTGGAATCTCGTCCCGACTGGTGCATCTCCCGCCAGCGGACCTGGGGCGTGCCGCTTCCCGTTTTCTACGATGCCGAAACGGGAGTTCCGAATATCGACGCGGAAATCGCCCGGAAAGTGGCCGATCTCATGGAACAGAAAGGCAGCAATTTGTGGTTTGAGCACGACGATGCCTGGTGGGCGGAAAAACTCGGCCTCCCCGCCGGAACGACCCGCTGCAGGGATACGCTCGACGTCTGGATCGACTCCGGCTCCAGCCACGTCGCCGTTTTGGATCGCCATCCCGAGTTGCACACACCGGCCGACATCTACCTCGAGGCGACTGATCAGCACCGTGGTTGGTTTCAAAGTTCTCTGATGTTGAGCACGGCCTATCGGGGATCGGCTCCTTACAAAGCTGTTCTGACGCACGGATTCGTAGTGGACAAGGACAAAAAAAAACTGTCAAAATCCGAGATGGAAAAAGCCGGGAAACCGATTGATGCCGCCCATTTTTACAACAAATACGGCGCGGACATTCTCCGGCTCTGGGTCGCGAGTGTGGATTGGCAGAATGAAGTTCCTTTCGGCGAAGATCTTTTCAAGCAAACAACCGAGCCCTATCGTCGTTTTCGGAATATCCTTCGTATTCTGTTGGCCAACCTGAACGATTTCGATGTGGAAAAAAAGGCCGTCAGCGATGATGAGTTCACCCTGATCGACCGATGGGTTCTGGAACGACTCCATCGTGTGGTTGCCGAATGCAAAGAAGCCTACGCCGTCTACGAGTTTCGCAGGGTTTTCAACACGCTCAATCAATTCTGTGCGGTGGATCTTTCCGCCCTGTATATCGATATCACCAAGGATCGTATGTACTGCGACGCAGCGGATTCAACCCGCCGCAGGGCGACTCAGACCGCGATGCATCGGATCTTTGATTCGCTGGTGAAACTGATTGCCCCCATTCTGGCCTATACCGCTGATGAAGCATGGGAGTTTGCCGGGAATGATCGCTCGATTCATCTGGAATTGTTTCCCGATGCCGACCCTGCCTACGACGGCGACGCCGCCATTTTGCAGGTCGAACAACTCAGCCGCCTCCGGGATCTGGCCCAGGTTGAAATTGACGCCGCTATTAAGGATGATCAGTTCAAGAAGAGGGAGCGCGCCGCGGTGACATTCCATTTGGAAGCTGCCGACCCTTCCGCGGAACTGATCCGCAATCAGATCGATGATGTATTGGAGTTTCTGATGATCTCCTCGATTGAACTGGGAGACGAATCCGACAAGACCAGCGCCACCGTAACCGCCACATCATTCGAAGAATGCCCCCGTTGCCGGAGATCCATCGCCCTGGTGAAAGGCAGCGAACTTTGCCGACGTTGCCACGAAGTCATCCAAAAATGAGATTCATCCTTTTCCTCAGCCTTCCGCTCTTCGCACTCGATCAGTTCACCAAGTTCCTGATTCTGGCTAGATTTCCCAAGTATCCATCTGATGAAGTGCTCGAAGTTATTCCCGGATTTTTTCACATTGTCAGAGTTCACAACACGGGAATGGCCTTCGGCTTGTTAAATGGCAGTCCGGTTTCCAACCTTCTTTTCGGTATTATAGGAATTGCGGCGCTGAGCATTATTGGGATCCTATGGAGGCGAGATGCGTTTCCCGGCAAAATTACGAAAACGGCTGCCGCCCTGTTGGTGGCGGGGATTCTCGGAAATTTTACGGACCGAATCCTGCCGGGGCGGGGTTATGTAGTGGATTTTCTGGATTTCCAACCGCCACTCTATGGCAAACTTTTCCCGTCAAGTGAGGGGCACTTTCCCTCCTTCAACGTAGCCGATTCCTGTATTTGCATTGCTGCCGGTCTCTTGATACTGTCGACCTTTTTGCAGGCCCGGCGGGAAAAGGTGCAAGGAGAACAACCCTGAATGGTGAGTCCGATGACGCCCAGATTTGTAGTGTTTTTTATTTCCATTTTTCTGCTTGCCTTTTCCCTTCTCGGCATCGGGCGATGCGGGTATAAGGAAATGGACAGCATGCGTTCTCTGAAAAAAAAGGAGGCCAAAATCCGCAAAGAATATCCTGACATCGAACACCTGAAATCAGAAGAGGTGGTCGCGGCACTACAGGGAACCGGCTCCCAATCCGTGCTGCTGATAGACAGCCGGACTCCGGAGGAATTCAGGGTGAGTCACCTCTTCAGGGCCGTCAATCTGGAGACTTCCGATCAAGCATTGAAGTATCTTGGATCCCTCAAGCGCCAGCCAAAATTGATTATCGTATATTGCTCCGTCGGACAACGATCCGCCGCTCTTACCAGGAAGTTGAAAGAGGCGGGGATAGCGAATGTGAAAAATTTTGTCGGCTCCATTTTTGCCTGGGCCAACGAAGACCGCCCACTGGTCGATTCAGAGGGTAAGCCCGCTGAAAAAGTTCACCCATTCAATCAATTCTGGGGACGCCTTCTGAAAAAAAGCCGACGGGCTTCTTTGAAGTAAGAGTGGTCCTCCTGATATCGGGGTTCGGAAAACCCTGGCAGAATGAATCGCTGATCAGCCCGGGTAAGGATGCCCAACCGGTCTATTTGTTCCTCCCGAAAATCAAGCGTCCCAATCCCGATCCTTTTCGCTTTTTGGGATTCTCCGGCTTGGCTTGAGCCTGACTTCCGGATTCCGGTTGATCCTCTCTTTTCGCGCTCAGAAAACCCGGCCTTTTTTCCTTATCCGGTCGATTTCCACTTTCGTGATGAGATGTCGAACTCCGATCCCGCAACTCCGACTCCCTGGTAACGACCAATCGGAGGTCATCGGGAATATCCTCCACATAATCAATCGTTTTGAGCGGCAAGGGTTTCCCGTCAGGAGCGTATTCCTGATACTTTCTGCGCAAGGGCTTGCCCTTGGTGTCGTAAAGCCATTCTTCCTGAAAGCGGCCCAGAGAATCATACAAAAAGATGCCCCTGTATTTATACTTATCATGACCGTCATACATGAGGACCTCTTTGGGTTGTCCTCTCGGATCGAGCGAAATGTTTCGCCTCAGCAGGATGACTCCGTTTTTGCTCTTTGTCACCTGATCAATAAATTTCATCCCAACCTGGGCATTGGTTTCCGTGTAGGAACCGTCTGAATGCTGAATGGAACGGGCCCAGTGGTCAATTTGCAGGTCTTTCTGCTGGCCCATTCGCAGATTGTTGTTTCGAAAAAGCGCCCGCTGCTCATCGGTCATGATAATTGCTGAATTCTCATTCAAACCCAGGTCCTTTGTGACGCGACCTGTCCGAGGTACCACTCGGCCCGCCGCCCCGACAGTTGAACCCGGAGTTTGCCGAGGCCCGCTGACGGCATTTTGGTTGATCACTTTTTGTCCGCTTTTTGTCCGTTGATGAAACTGCGCCCGGACGACCTCCGTCCCCGAAAAAATCAGCCCAAAGGCAACAATCAGAAGCATCCTTTTCATCATCAACAGAGTCCCCGCGGACTCGGCCCAACCTAGACGGTCAAAGTGACGGGCGCAAGGGATTCCCGCTGCTGCCCGTTATCCCACCGCGGAATGACTGCCGAATCACCCTGCTTGCCGGTCACCGGGGAGAAGTCGGCGACACAGGATTCGATCTAAGAATAATCCTGTTCGCCTGATCGGGGACCGGTGGAATTTCTCCGCCGACATAGGGGGCGGGTTTCGATGCGGGTGGGATGTAATAAACGCTGGAAGGCAGGTCCAGATGCGGCGGATGAAGAGAAGTCTCCTCCGTGCTTGTTTGGGGAGGCGATTGGGACGGAGATGGCGCTTTTGAAGCGTTGGAGGGATCATGCCCTGGCTCCGTTTTTCCATTGTCAGATGGCGTTGCCTTTTCCGGTTGATCATTGATCAACGGCGCCTCGGTTTTTTCGGATCCGTTCCCCAGCAATATTGGTTGAGTCGAATCGGGAATTGCCTCACCCGGCAACCCGAACGACAAGAGATGGGAGAGAGTTACCGCATCAGCGTTTTTTTCGGCCCCGGAAAGGTGTTTTAGTTTGATCCGGTTAGATTGGGAAAGCTGTATGGGATTTTGGGCTGGTGGATTTGGCACCTTCCCCGCAACTGTCTTTTCTTCGATCAGAGCCTCTGGCAAAGCAATTTTTGGAGCCGGAATGATGCCCGATTTTCCCTCGAAACGAGCCGCCATTTTGGCCACAGCCTCCTCGATTTTTTTGTCTTCCGTTTTGTATTCAGGGCTCACTTCAGTTGATTCATCACCATTCTGACTTTCAAGATAACGATCGACCGGCGACAGGTTCTTTTTGGCTACGGTTGCGTTTGCCTTTTTTGCCTCCGACGACGAGGGAAGGGAAATAAAGGCCGCTTTGATGCCCTCTGCCATCTCCGGCGCCTCTTCAATACAGGCCCCCGCAATGGTATCCGCTTCCTCCGGATACTCCCGCAAGGCGGTTTGAATCATCCGCCTGAGCAATTTCTCGTCAGGACGGGCATCACGAATTGCTGTCTGAAAAAGCTCCCGAAGACAATCAGGGCTCAACTTGACCGCCGCACCGAAAAGTGTCAGCACATCGGCGGGGTGCTCCAGGAGATCCGATTGAAAAGATTTCACAATCAAAGAGCACGCCTCCGCGGACTCAGTTCCCCAAACTCTCGGCAAAGCTGATGGAACGGAACAACAGCCGACAAAGAAAAACAAAACGAGAGGAACTCGGGAACGTTTCATGGCAAGAAATTGGGCGCTCAACAAAGTTGGAGCGGGTAGTGGGAATCGAACCCACATAACCAGCTTGGAAGGCTGGGGCTTTACCACTAAGCTATACCCGCGATTGCAGTAATTTCGTGGAAATTACAAAAATCACAAACACTTTCTATATTAATTAGAAATAAAGAGCGCTTAAATAATTTCTTTCCCTGCCGCAAAAACACCGCGAGAGACGGGAATCTATCAAGAGATTCGTAAATGCCAACTTCATTTTTCAGGAAATCAGGACCTTGCTTCATGTCGTTGAGCAAAAGCATCCGGAGGGATCCCCTGTTTTTTTCCTTTCTGATTTCAATCGCCGGGATCGTGGCAGCGGATTTGATTCCCTCTCTCTGGCTGATTGGGTGTGTCCTGCTGATCCTGTCGTTGTCTTTTTTTCTTCCGCGTGCCCGGGTCATTCTGCTCGTCGTGCTTCTTTTTTTGGGTGCATACGCCAGTTTACACCTTCGGACGATTCATCGAATAGCGGCATTTCCCCTGGCCAATGCCCTTCGTCTGGCGGGGGATGAAGGAATAGAGGTCTCAGGTCTGGCCTGGGTCAATTCGAGAACGGATCCGGGTGAAGGGGCCCTCCGGACAGCCGGATTCAATCTGGAATCGATTCTGGTGAAAGGTCACGAGGTGAAATGCCGGCACTCAGTTCCCGTCTGGATTCAGGGGCGCGGGAACGTGGCTCTCTCTTACGGGGATTCTTACCGCTTCACCGGATTACTCTATCGATTGCGGGGTGCCAGCTCTCCGGGTGGGTTTGATTCCGGAAAGTTTTTTTATCGTAGTCAGGGGGCTCTGGCCCGCCTGGTCATACGACCGGGAGACAGTCTGGTTCTGGAAAACGGCGCGAAACGAGGATGTTGGATCATCCACTGGGCGCGGGATGCCAGGGTTTGGATGGAAAAGGCTCTTAGCTTCCAACTTCCATCCGGAGACAAAGACTATCTGCACATGATCGAGGCCATGACTCTCGGCGCCGGGGAAAATTCTCCAGCCGACGTGGAGGATCTCTTCCGACTCAGCGGAACCATGCACATTTTCGCCGTATCGGGGCTTCATGTGGGCATTGTTGCGGGCTTGCTGTTCGGGATCGTCCGCCTGACGGGCCGTTCAGCCCGGTATGCCGTTTTTCCGATTGTCCTGATCATTTTGTTCTATGCCATTGTCACCGGACTTCGCCCCTCGGCTGTCCGTGCGGCCCTGATGCTCTCGATCATTCTTACGGGGACCGTCCTGAAACAGAAACCCTGGATTCTGAACAGTCTCGGCCTGAGCGGCTTGATCATTCTGGCCTTCGACACTCAACAAGTTTTCCAGCCCGGATTTCAGCTTTCCTTTGCCGTGCTGGTTACCATCAGCCTGTTGGCAGGTCGTCTGCGAAACGGCTTGTTCGCCCCGTTTGCTCTGGATCCCTTTCTGCCGAGAAAACTCGTTTCCAACGGAAGAAAAATGCTGGATTCCGGAATGCGGCATCTTTCCGGGGCGCTCGCGATCTCGCTCGCTGCCTGGATCGGTTCGGCTGTCCTGCTGGCATGGCACTTTCAGGTAGTGGCTCCGGTTGGGGTGCTGGCGAATCTCGTCATGGTACCCATCGCCGGAGTCATGGTCTGTCTGGCAGGAGTTTCCGTGATTTTTTTTGGCGCAAAACTGGCCTGGATCGCTGCTTTGACCAACAAACTGAATGTCGGGCTGGCGGTCATTCTGACGTCGTTGGCACAATTTTTCTCCCATCTTCCGATGGCCCACGTGTATACCAACCCGCGTCCGCTGCTCGCGGTTGGTGATCCACACTCGGTGGACCGTCCCACCCTCCGTATCGACACGGCCGGATTACGTGGCGAAAGCGCTTCGCTGCTCTCTTTCTCCGGGGGAAATCATTGGATGTTCGACTCCGGAAGCGATTCGACTTTTCGCTGGCAAGTGCTGCCCATTCTCCGATCACAGGGGATCAATCAACTGGAAGGCGTTCTCATTTCTCACGGTGATCAGGGGCACATCGGGGCCATTCCCGAAGTCATTTCCAGGTTTCATCCAAAATTTGTGATAGAATCGCCATTGGAAAACCGGGCCCGCATCTACTCTGAAATTTCTTCTTTAATCAAAAAGACCCATACCCAGCGAGTCATTGTTTCCAGGGGACAGCGACTCCGCTTGAGTGAGGCAACTGAATTGCGCGTTCTTTTTCCCGACCTGGCCGTAAAAGCCGGGTCTCTCGCCGACGATCGCTCATTGGTTTTGAAATTGCATCATTACGACTGGTCCGTTCTTTTTACATTTGATTCAGGGTTTGCCACTGAAAAAATCCTGATGGACCGCGGTGTCGATCTCTCTGCCGATCTCTGGATTCGAGGTCAGAACTCGGGTGCCCCTTCCGGTCTGGAAGAATTCGTAGAGGAAGTCCATCCACTGGCTATCATCTCGACCGACGCGTCCTTTCCACAATTCGAAAAGTTGAGTCCGGCCTGGAAAAAAATGATTTCGGATCATGGCATTCGGCTTTTTGATCTGGAACATGGTGGAACTGTCACGGCGAGCTTCTCGGAAAACGAAATGAAGATGGCTCCTTTTCGGAGCAGGGAAGCACCCTGGGTATGGAAAGCAAAATGAGTGCAGCCCGGTCTTTTTTCCGGCCCGGCATCTTCCGATTCAATGCTTTCACCGGGTCAGCAGGGCAAATCCTCGTTTTCTGCAGTCAATCAAGGTAAGTCCGACAGACTCCTAGCGCTCAAAAGCAATGAGAGGCCGAATAATTGTCCAGACAGTGTAGGAAAGCTCACCACTGCGAAGAACGTCCAGTGCCACGAGCTGGTGCCCCAGAACAATCACCCAGAAAATGAATTTGTAGAACCTTTTGGAACATTTATGGCGAAAATGCCGCTGGGCAATGAAGGCGCCAGGCCAACCACCTATCAACTCCAGAACATGAAGCCTCAGTTCAGAGATCCTGAATCCCCCCGTGATCGCCAGTCTTTTGTCACGGGCGTATAAAACGTAGGTGACCGGCGACACAATCGCCGCAAAAATGGCGATCCAGTACCGTTCCATCGGAAGGGAAATTTTGAAAAAAGCCGCGACGGGCAATACCAGCAGGAGCAGCAAGTGAAACCAACTGTTCAGAGACAGTTTGTTCCTTCGATCCAGATTGGTGGCCTGAACTGCCTGGGGGCGCCCCTCCTTGTCAGATCCCATTGCAAAGACAATCGAATCACCGGGACGAGGCGGATCGTGACCGTTTACCAACTCCCGGATGTGCAGAAAAATCCTCCCATCACCATCGGCCAGAAACCCAAAACCGCGGTCCTCATACCATTCAATAATATGGGATGTTCTCTTTGAGGGCATGACGAAGGAAGGTCTGAAAGAGGAGGAAAACAGCAGGAAATAAAAGTTCGCGACTCATTTCACTTCCGAAAAAGCCGCAACTTCCATGGCAAAATCAAAGCGGGTCTACCATTTCTGAATCAGAATTACTAAAATTATAATAAAATCGTTCGTGTTCAACCGCAAATTTGGTCCGGATAAGTGGAAGAGGTGACTGTCCGACTACGCGAACCAAAAGAAAACAGATAGGTGCTTATCAATTCTCTCCACGATTCCCTTGCTCTGCCCCCGCCGAAACCATAGAATCCCCACACAAAACCATGCTGAAAGGAATTTCCCCGCTCATTAGCCCCGAATTACTGGCGTCTCTTCATCAGATGGGACACGGCGATACGATTGTGCTGGCGGACGCCCATTTTCCGGGCCACTCAGTCAACCAGCACACACTTCGTGCCAATGGTCTCCTGATTGCTGATCTGCTCGATGCGGTTTTGTCCTTGCTTGAATTGGATGCCTCCATTTCCGAGCCCGTTTTGATGATGGCGCCGATGGAGGGCGACACCGCCGATCCCGCTGTCGAAGATCGCTACGCGGCAATCATCGCGAGCCATTTGCGCAATGTCGGACCTATCGGAAAACTGGAGAGATTTGCCTTTTACGAGGCATCCAAAAAGGCATTTGCCGTCGTAATGACCGGGGACACGGCGAAGTATGGCAATATCCTCCTGACAAAAGGGGTTACTCCGCGCTGAAAGTTTGGAAGAATCGATTGTTAAGTTCCCAAAGATAGGTTATAATTACCATAATAAACTATCCGAACAGCTATGCGAATAAAATAGTTGACCTTGACACTGTTATTCGGTAAAGGAGCGGGGATCATTTTGATGGAACAACCGGAGAAAGAGAAAACCTGGCAGAAAACCTGGCA
>Ga0114931_10006007_pt1 | contig 14996 bp, 12 predicted proteins | sample 2SBtaG_FD_89579 | JGI IMG/M metagenome (GOLD analysis project Ga0114931, IMG submission 89579) | Deep subsurface microbial communities from Kolumbo volcano to uncover new lineages of life (NeLLi) - 2SBTROV14_V59a metaG | ecosystem: Environmental > Aquatic > Marine > Volcanic | place: Kolumbo...
CCCTCCGCGCAAGCGCTCGCGAGCAGGACGAGGCTCAACGGCAGCCATACGATCGCGCGCATTATTAACCTCCCGCAACTGTTGGAGCTCGGCCGCCTGCCAGCCGAGCCGGCGCAGATCGCGCTCCCTGCGCCGGTCCCGGAACCACTCGACCAGGAACCCGACCGCAAAACGCCCGAGCAGGCCGAGGACGGTCTCGATCATCACTCGGGCAGCAGGCCGCGCACCAGGTTCTCGACGTTTTGGCGGGTGAGCTTGAGCCGCCGCACGCCATCGGGAACCTGGGCCAGCACATAGCCGGCGGCACTCGCGACGAGCGCGTTTTGGACCTCGATGTGACCGAGGTCTGAGCCCGCGCGCTTGGCCTCCTTGAGGGCATAGTCGACGCCGCCGCAGTGCTCGCGGCTCCCTCGTCTAGATAGATTACGAAGACAAGCCAAAAACGCCGGGTGGCCCAATTGCACTTCCCCATCGGAACCTTTTTGCTCAGCCGTCGATAGAACAATATCGAGATAACCCCAAATATTGTTGACAAGGTGGCTCAAGTCACTGAAGCTCGAAAAAATTGGTAGGACCAATCGAGCGTCACTTGAATGATTACCCTGGGGACCGCTGGTGAGAAGAGCTTCCTTATGTATCGATTCCGGGTGGAAGTTACGATGATGCCGTCACGCTCGAGACGTGGTTTCTTGTTGCGATCATGGAGGGCCCGATGATCGCCAAGCCCCGCATCGCGCATTTCTCCGGGCCCAACGCTACCATTCAGAACACGCCGCCCTTGATCACGGGCAACAAGGCGCGGCAAAAATACGGCCTGCCGCTGCTGACCGATTCATATGACAGCCCGCATAGGTTCGACGTGCTACGGCCGCAGCGGCTGGCGGCCCCCGTAACCGTCTATGTCGAGCAATACAGCGCCCATCCTCTCGAAAGCGATGCCGCCGAATTATATGGGCCGCCCGATGGCTATCTCGACCGAGAGGGACACTTCCACAAGGAGTGCCATGACCCGAGCGATGTTCCGGTCTTCGAGGTCGAACTTCGGCCCGAGGACGGGCTTTACCCGTTGCCATACATGGCCCGGCAGAGTGACGGCCGCCCCTGGGAAGAGGAATGCACCGACCCCGGAGCGCCAGCTGAGCGCGCCCGTCAGCCGTTTTATCCCGACGGCGCGCGCAGCTTCGAAGAGATCGACCGGCTCGGTGTCGGAGAGCGGGGCCTCGGCAATCTCATCTCGTCGCGGGCCGAGATTGATTTCTTTCGAGTGCTGCCGCCAGCCGGCTACACCAAGGGGCTTTCGGCCGAGCGACGGACGGATGTGGGGTTTGGGGACATCGCACCCGAGATTCGCGGTCGGGACTTCTTCCCCTACAAGCCATATCACATCGGCGCCGCGCCGCCGCGCCCGGTTCTCGCTGACGCGACCAACAGGGTGCAGCGCATACTCGCCTCCGGAGACTATCAGGCGCCATCTGGACGCAGGGAAGCCCGCGCATCGAGGAGACCATCTACTGGTTCAATCTGCTGATTGATACGACGGTGCCCATCTGCGGCAACGCCGCGCAGCGCCCCAACGGCCAGATCAGCAACGACGGGCCCAAGAATATCGTCGACTCGGTGGCGTATATCACTTCTCGGGTCTGGGCGGACGAGGCAGGCAAAAACCGCGCCGGCATGGTCCTGGTCCAGGAGCAACGGATTTTTTCGGCTCGTGACGTGCAAAAGGCGGATGCGCGGCCGGGCGGCTATGTGACCACGGGCGGGCATGGGGGCATCATCGGCGCCACCGGTCATGATGGCCCGCCGATGCTGACCTATCTTCCGGTCACCCGGCATACGCATCGTTCGGCGGTCAATATTACGCGGATCCCCAGAGAGGTTTCCGGAGTGCGCCGGGTCGATGGCCGCAACTTGCCGGTCCGGGTGCCGGTCAAGGACGCCAATGGAGATCTGCTTGGCAGCGCAATTCCGAAGGTCACCATCGTCAAGGACGGCAGCTTCATCTCGGATGACGGCGGCATCGATCCGAGCCGCGAAGTGGATCTCATTGCCCAGATGGACGACAATCTGGCGCGGACGCCGCTGGCTGGATTCGTCGTGGAGGGGTTGTCGCCCTACGGCATCATGACCTCGATGGCGCGGCACCATCTTATGATGAAGGCCGTCCATTGCGGAATGCCCGTCGTTCGCGTGGGACGGGGCAACAACGAGGGCTTCACGCCGGTGCGCGACCGTTTGATCGGCGGCCGCAACCTTACGGCCACGAAGGCGCGGCTCCTGCTTATGGCCTGCCTCATGAAGTTCGGGAGCCTCCCGCCGGCGGTCGATCCGGATCGACCGACGGGAGCCGAGATCGAGGCCATCCGCGAAAAGCTCAAATCCTATCAGGAGGTGTTCGACACCCATTGAGCCCGCCGGAATTGACTCTGGCTGGGGCCACGAGACGCTGCGCGCAATGGTATGGAAGGTAAGCCATACCGGATTTCGGAGGCGAAGATGGAAGACAAACACCGAACCTTATTCATCACCCAACGTGGCGACCTTCATCAGCGGGTCGCCCTGGATGCCGCACCGCCGGAACTCGACATAACCATGCGCCGCACCGCGGACAAGGACGAATTTGTCGCCTTGGTGCCCGAAATGGAATTTCTCATCAGCGAGCGAACGGGGGTGATCGACGCCGACATCATTGCCGCCGGTAGGAAACTCAGGCTGATCCAGAGACTTGGCGTGCGGACCTGGGACATTGATATCGAGGCCGCGCGGCGCGCCGCAATCCCGGTCTGTTACCTGCCGGTGCGAACCTGCCAGATGGTCGCCGAGCACATGGTCTTGCAGATGCTGGGGCTTGCCCGGCGGGTGCGCGAGCTTCTGCGGATCACCGCCGAAGCCGGCGATTGGGGAGTGCCGCCGCAACGATGCGACGAGAATCATTTTGCCTTCAACTGGTCGAACCGCGAGGCGATCGATTCCTTGCTCGGTGCCACCATCGGAATCCTCGGATTCGGCGAGATCGGGACCGAGCTAGCCGGCCGTCTGAAGGGGTTCGGTTGCACCGTGCTCTACAATAAGCGAAGGCCCCTCCCGCCCGACGTCGAGGCCCAGCTCGGTCTCATCCATGTTTCACGGGAGGCGTTGGCGCGACGGAGCGATTTCGTCTGCTGCCTGCTCCCTAACCTGCCGGAGCTCAACCAGAGCATCGACGCCGCGTTCTTTGCGGAAATGCGGCAGGGGTCGTTCTTCGCCCATTGCGGCGCACCCGGAGTCGTGAACGAGTCGGCGCTGATCGAAGCATTGCGTGAAGGCCATCTGGCCGGCGGTGCGCTCGACTGTTACACCTATGAGCCGCTGCGCCCCGACGACCAGATGCTCGATCTGGCGCGTGACACAAGCCAGAACCTGATCCTCACGCCGCACGTCGCTGCGGGGACGGTCGCCGTCAGCCGCGACGAGCGCGCAGGCGATTTCAGCAACATCGTGGCCATGTTGAATGGAGGCGCGCTGCGCCATCGGCTCGTTTGACGGGTTTCGCGGGTCACGGGCAGATTTGCTCCGAACATGGCCCAAGGCTTTTCGAACTTTATCCTTTGACAAGATCGGCAATTGCTTTCAATCTGAGAAAATTGGTCGGACCAGTGCAGGAAGTCGAAAATGTCCGCAACGCGGCATAACCCGAGACTCGCTCTGCAAGACGCCATGCAGGAGGACGATTTCATCGAGTCGACCGGGTCGCGCTCGAGCGCAAAGCAGCGCCGGGACATGGTGGTCGCGCAGATTCAGAAACTGATTGGACAGCTTGGCCTGGACCTTGGTGATCGTCTTCCGGGAGAGCGCCAGTTGGGCGTGCGCTTCGGTGTGAGTCGCGGGACGATTCGGGAGGCTATTCAGTTTCTTGCTACCATGGGTTTTTTGGAGGTGCGGCATGGCGGGGGATCGTTCCTGCGGGCGATGCCGGACCAGATTGGTCGGTTGCGGGCCGGTTGGCACCAATGGGTCATGCGCCATCGCGGTCGGATTCTCGAGACGCTGGAGGTCAGGATCGGAGGCGAAGCTTTTGCCGCGGAATTGGCGGCGCGGCGCGCCGGACCCGACGACCTCAATCAATTGATGAGAGCCTTGCAATCCATGAAGGCGGTCTGCGTCGCGCCGGATCCAACGGCTTTTGTCCAATGTGATTTGGCTTTTCATGACGCGCTGCTTCGCAGCGCCGGCAATGAAACGCTTCGCGAACTCCTGGGCGCACTGGGCGAGGAATTAATCCCGGAGCGAGCCGCAATCGCCGTGCTGAAAGGTCGCCTGCCCCGTTCCTATGCCCAGCACCTTGCCATCTATGAGGCGGTCGCCTCGGGTGACGGATCGCGCGCGGCCAAAGCCATGCGCGAGCACCTCGAAAGCGTCAAGCAGGACATCCTATCCAGCATTCTCAACGAAGGCGGGGCCTCGCAACCCCGGACCGCCATGTCCACCTCAGACGAGATGACGAAGTCGGGTGCAGCGCGGAAAATCAAACCTGTCGCGGAGTGAACATGAGCCCGGACGCACCGCATCCCGATGTCGCCGCCGCCGCCAAGACCGGCATGCGGCTTGACCCAAAGACCTTCGAGATCCTGCGTCACCGACTCTGGTACATCAACGACGAAGGGGCGCGCACGATCAGCCGCCTATCCGGCTCGCCGGTGGCCACCGAAGTGTTCGACATGAACACCGGGCTCATGACCGAAACCGGGGATTTAGTTTATATCGATACGTTCATCTGTGCACAGGCGACCACGCTGACGCCCTTCGTGCAGACCCTCCTTGCCGACTACGCCGATAATCCGGGCATTGGCGAGGGGGATATGTTTCTCACCAACGACCCCTATGTCTCGGTGGCGCACCAAACCTGCGTGATGGTGGCGGGCCCGGTCCACTGGCAGGATCGGCTCGTGGGTTGGACCGGCGCGTCGCTCCACGTGATCGACGTCGGCGGCCCGGTCGCCGGCCAGGCACAGATCACCGCGTCGGACATTTTCGGTGAGCAGCCGCTGACACCGCCGGTGAAGCTCGTCGAAGGTGGTCGCGTCCGAAAAGACATAGAGGGGGCATATTTGCGCAATTCGCGGATGCCCGATTTGTTGGCGCTCGATCTCCGCGCCAAGGTGGCGGCAGCGGGGGTGGTCAAGAGGCGCTTGATCGAGACCTTTCGCGAGTACGGCTTCGACACCGTACAGATGGCGATGGCCGACATCATCGATTACACGGAGCGCCGCCTCCGCGCCCGGCTGCGCGAACTGCCAGATGGCGTGTGGCGACACCGGGGATATATCGAGTGGGGCGACCGGATTTATCGCTGTTGCCTGACGATGACGAAACAGGACGATCATCTCGTCTTTGACTTCACGGAGACCGACGACCAGGCGCCGGCGATCATAAACTGCGTGATCCATGGGTTGGTGGGCGGCGTGCTGGGCGCAATGATGGTGTATCTGTGCTGGGATATCCCATGGTCGCCCGCCGGCTTGCGTCGTGTCATGGAGGTTCATTCACGCAAGGGCAGCGTCTTTGATGCGGCTTGGCCGGCCGGCGTATCGAAATCCACGACCACCGCGATCTGGGAGGCCCGCAACCTCGCTTCCATCACCATCAGCAAGATGCTCGGTGCGTCCACTGCCTACCGCGACCGCGCCATGGCCGGGTGGCAAGGGGTCAAGGCGCTCGAGGAATTGTTCGGGCAGGACGAGTCGGGAAAACCGTTCGGTGGGCCACTGCTTGACGGAATGGCCGGCGGAAGCGGCGCCCTTTGTTGCCATGACGGAATCGATACCGGCGGCCACACAAGCTCGGTGCGGGCCACCATATCGAACGTCGAGAGCTACGAAGCCCGCTATCCGATTCTCTATCTGTATCGCCGCCAGACCCGGGATTCCGGTGGGCCCGGAGCGTTTCGGGGTGGGGCCGGCGTCAGCCTGATGTATGTGATCAACGGCGTCGAAGAGATCCCGACCAAGATCATTCACACCTTCGGGGTCGAACAGCCGGAATCTCCCGGCATGTTCGGCGGCTATCCGTCCTGCACCAACCAGTTCGCCATCATGAGAGATAGCGATGTCATGGCACGATTCGCTGCGGGCGAAATGCCGAGCGAACTTCTCGATATCGAAGGGACGCTGGAGATTTGTCCGGGTTACAAGGAAACATCGATGCGCAAGGGCGACGTTTACCGCGCCATTTCGCAAGGGGGAGGCGGGTATGGCGATCCCCTGGATCGCGACGCCGAGCGAGTCGCCACGGATGTCGAGAACGGTCTGGTTTCTATCGAATGGGCACGGCGTGTCTATGGTGTCGTGCTCGACCCTGAAGGGCGTGTCGACGCGGCGGCAACAAGAACCGCGCGCGAGGAGATCCGCGCCGAACGGCGTTGCGCCGTGGGAGACGCCTCGGATGACGTGCCAGCGCCCACGCCCTGGGACCCGCTGGAGGACGGTGCCATCCGAATCGCCGAAGCGGTGTACTGCGACATGGCAAACGGCAAACCGCGCTTACGGTGTCGCTGCGGTCACGATCTCGGCACCACCGATGGTTCGCCCAAGCGCGGCGCCGCGATGGCGCGCCGGCCGGTGCAGTTTATCGGCCCGGAGGTGAACCCCTACTCGGTTCATGGCGCCCGATTCGAGCTGCGCGAGTTCTACTGCCCCTCCTGCATGACTCGCCTGGAGGTCGAAATTGCCCTCCCCGATGACCCCGTACTCGACGACGCGTGTGTTTCCCGCGACTGGGTCCTCTCTCACGCGGCATCCGGCGAACCTGCCGCGACGGATCGGCCGCCGGCAATGGAGAAAAGACGTTGATCCATAGTCGCTGCCAATCCGGTCAGGGAGGAGCCTTCGGCGCCCCCGGGGGGAGCTTCCGATGAGCTACGTCATCGCGGTCGATAGCGGCGGAACCTTCTGCGATTGCGTCATCTTCGATGACGACGGGCAGATCACGCGGGCCAAGGCGCCGTCGACGCCGCCGGATTTCGACCAGGGCGTGCTCGATTCCGTGACCGAGGCCGCCAAGCGGCTGGACCGTCCGCTACCCGATGTGCTTGGCGAAACCTCCCTGTTCGCGCATGGCACGACCGTGGCCACCAACGTACTGATCAATCATGGCGGCGCCAAGATCTCGTTGTTGACGACCAGGGGCCATGAAGACGTGATGCTCATCGGCCGCACGACGCAGAAGGTCGCCGGGCTGACCGAAACGGAGATCATCAACGTCGCTCGGTTGAGTAAGGCGACGCCGCTGCTGCCCCGGTCGCGGATTCACGGGATCGACGAACGCATCGATCGCGCCGGGCGCGTCGTCGTGCCACTTTCGCTCGAGCGCGCCAATGGAATGGTCGAGGACCTCAAACGGGAGCGCGTGGAGGCCATCGCGGTCTGCTTTCTCTGGTCGTTCCTGAACCCGGCGCACGAACAGGCCGTCCGGGACTGGTTGCAGCGCGAATTACCGGATTGCCTCGTCACGATTTCCAGCGAAATCGCGCCGCTGATCCGCGAGTACGAGCGCATGTCGACGACGGTGATGAATGCCTATCTCACGCCGGCGGTGGCGCGCTATCTGAACCAAATGAAATCGCGCCTCGTCGCGGCAGGGCTCTCGGGCCCAGTGGCGGTCATGCAATCCTCGGGAGGGCTTACTTCGGTCGCCGACGCGAGCAGCCGAGGGGCCTCATTGTTGGTGTCCGGTCCGGCTGGCGGGGCGCTTGGCGCGCAGGCGCTTGCCGCGCGTCTTGGGCTCGACCGGGTGCTGACGACCGATGTCGGTGGTACCAGCTTCGATGTCGGCGTTATCGTCGACGGTCGGCCCGGTTATTCCGAGGGACCGGTCGTCAACAAGCTGCCCTTGGCGTTGCCGGTCATCGACGTCACCTCGATCGGCGCCGGCGGTGGCAGCATCGCCTGGGTCGAGGAGGAAACGGGTGTGTTGCGCGTGGGCCCGCGCAGCGCCGGGGCGCGACCAGGACCGGCGTGCTATGGCACCGGCGGGACCGAGCCGACGGTCACGGACGCCAATCTGGTCCTTGGACGTCTCAGCCCGGACTATTTCCTCGCCGGACGCATGCGCCTGCATCCGGACAAGGCGCGCGAGGCGATCCGGACCCGGCTCGCCGACTCACTGGGCATGACGCCCGAAGACGTCGCCGCCGCCATCGTCGAGATCGTCGATGCGCAAATGTCTGATCTTATTCGGAAAGTGACGGTTGCAGGCGGACAGGATCCGGGAGGCTTCACCGTGTTCGCTTTTGGTGGCGCCGGTGGGCTCCACTGCGACGCCTATTCGTCGGCGCTCGGATGCCGTGGGATCGTCATCCCGTCGGGCGCCGCCGTGTTTTCGGCCGTCGGCATCGGCGGCAGCGATGCAAAGCGGGTGCGGGAAATCTCCGATCCCATGCGAGCACCGCTGGACCTCGCCCGGTGGCGAAGGCATTTCGATACTCTGGAGGCCACAATCATACGGGAAATGGAGGAAGAACGACTCCCCATCGGCGAGATCACGCTCTCACGCTTCGTGCATCTTCTGTTCAGCGGACAGGTCCACACGGTCCGGGTGCCCATCACCCTGTCCGACCTCGACGCGGGGGATCACGGCGAGACCGTCATCCAACGCTTTATCGATCTTTACGAGGCCCGATTCGGAAAAGGTACGGCCTATGTTCATGCCGGTGTCGAGGCGACGGCACTGTCCGTAGAGGCCGTGGCCGATCTGCCCAGGCAGGTTTTCGCGGAAGAGTCGCTGGCGGACCCGGATGCTTCGGGCGCGCTGAAGGAACGGCGTCAAGTCTATCTCCACGAGGTACACGCCTTCACCGACATCCCGATTTTTGCCGGCGATCGTCTGCGGCCCGGCTATCGGGTCGAGGGACCGGCGCTGATCGAGGCCGAGGACACGACGGTCTTGGTGCAGTCGGGGCACCAGCTCTGGGTCGATGGGTACGGGAATATGCGGATAGACCTGCTGGGCGGGCCTGATGGGTGAGAAGCAGATCATGAAAGCAGTTAAGGGATCCGACGCGCCACTGTCCAAAGTGCGACCAAGCGTCACGCGCCTCCACACTTCGCCTTCCGGAGAAGAACGGCGCGGAAAGCAGGATAGCCGGATGCAATCAGCCTCGCATATCCTGCGTGGCGGCCGGGTGGCGCGAGATGGATCAGCGCCGCCCGAGGCGCTCGACATCGTGATCGGAGCGGATGGCCGAATCGTCGATCTTGCGCCCACCATTCCCTCGACATCCGGCGTGATCGAGATCGACCTTGCCGGAAAATTGGTGGTGCCGGGATTCGTCGACATCCATCAGCATCTTGATAAGACCCGGACGCTGCGGCACATCGCCAATCCCCAAGGAACGCTCGTCGGCGCCATCGCGGCCTTCAGCAAATATGCGGTGGGCATGTCGCGCGAGGACATCGCCGCGCGCGCCGAGCGCACCATCGACGCCTGCCTGGCGCGTGGCACGGTCGCCATCCGGTCGCACGCCAACATCGACGCGGATACCCGAATTCGCGGCGTCGAGGCGCTGGTCGAGTTGCGAGAGCGGCGCAAGGACCGGTTCACCTTGCAGGTCGTCGCCTTTCTCACCTCGGGCGCTCTGCGTGACGGCGCCGATTCACGGCTGTGGCTTGGAGACGGAATTCGGGCCGGCGCGGATGTCGTCGGCGGCGCGCCGTCGCTTGCCGACGACCCGGAGGCTTTTCTCGACCTGCTGTTCGAGGCTGCTGACAGGCATGGCCTGCCGCTCGACCTCCACCTCGACGAACATTTGGATTCCACCCGGAATCTGTTCGACGCTGTCGTGGATCGCACGCATGCCCTAGGCCTCCAGGGCCGGGTCGTCCTCGGCCATTGTTCGGTCCTGAGCGCTCTGCCCGCGGCCGAAGCGCTGCGCATCGTCGAATCGCTTACCGGCGCGGGGATCGGCGTCGTTACCCTGCCGACGGCCAACCTGTTCCTGCAGGGCCGCGACGCGGACAGGCTTGCACCACGCGGACTGACACGACTCATTGAACTTTTGGACGCTGGCGTGCCGGTCGCGGCGGCGTCGGACAATATCCAGGACCCGTTCGTCCCGATCGGAACCGGCGACATGCTGGAAATCGCGCGCTGGACGTTGTTGGCGGGCCATCTGGGCGTCGGTGATCTGGCCAGGGCGTTCGACATGGTGACGGCGACGCCCGCGGCGTTGATGGGACTGGGCGGCGATTATGGGATTCATGTGGGCGCGCGCGCCGATCTTCTGGTCGCTGCGGCTAGGGATCCCGCGGATTTGGTGGCCGGCGGCTCCCTCGCTCGCACGGTTCTGCTCGGCGGGCACGTTGTGGCCGGAGAACTTTAGGGGGGCCATTGGAATGGCAACGATCCTTTCCGATTTCGATGGTATCGAAAACCTGTGCTGGGGACTCACCTTCTTCGGGACCGGCGGCGGCGGTCGCCTGAAGTCGGGACTGAATCTGTTGAGCCCCACGATACGGGCCGGTCGCGAAATCACCCTCGTCAGTCCGGACGAGCTGCCCGACGACGCATGGACGTGCTGGGCTCTCATCGTCGGCGGCAAAGATCCCGACGAGCCGCCGCCGGCCGATGAGCTGGCCTCATACGGCCTAGACAAGGAGGAATACCCGGACATCATCCCGCGGCTGGTCGAATCGGCCCAGGAGTTGATGGATTATGCCGGCGTGCGGCTCGGCGCCCTGGTGTCGATGGAGCTTTCGAGTGCCGCCACCGCGGCAACCATAATGACCGGCCTCGAGCTCGGCGTGCCGACCATCGACAGCGACTATGTCGGTCGCGCCATTCCGGAAATCGTTCTCAACAAGATGGAGCTTCAAGGCCGCGCGCCCACGCCGATCATCATGGTCGACCGTTGGGGCAATCGGGTGATCATCAAATCGACGGTGAGCGCGGCGATGGCCGATCGGCTTGGCCGCATGGTCAGCCGTGCGGCTTATGGCTACGGCATCGCGACCACGGGGCATTTGGTGTCAGTCGGCGACGCGCGGCCCGCATTGGTGCGCGGAAGCCTGCTGCGGGCGATCAAGGTCGGCGTGGCGCTGCGTCAGGGCGCCGCGTCCGATGACGATCGTCTCGGGCCGCTTGTCGATGCAACCAGAGGGCGGGTTCTGTTCGAAGGCGATGTCGTCGCCACGGATTGGCGCAATACCGAACCCTACACCTTCCGCGAGTTGAATTACCGGGTGCAAGGCACTGGCCGGTGGCAAGGCCGGGATTTCCGGATCTGGATCAAGAACGAGCATCATGCCGTTTGGCGCGACGATACGGTTATTGCCACGAGCCCCGACGTCATCGCGGTTTTGGATCCCGAGACGAATTGTCCTCTGACCACGCTCGGTGACGTCACGCCGGGGCGGCCCATCAGCGTGTTCGCGATGAAGGCGCTCGACCACGAATGGCACAGCCCAGCCGGGCGTGCACTACTTGGACCACGTCATTTCGGCCTGGATTTCGACTATGTCGATTTCCAACGGCTCGATGACGAATGAAGGGAGTCGACCACCAGTCGATTTCGGAGCGATCCGGAACTCGTCATTCATCGGCTGATGGGCGGTGGACATTGCCCGCCAAGCCCCGCTGCCGGCGGGAAACAACTGGAACGAACAAATGTGAACATGGGGTAGGAGACAGAACGATGACGAAGAGCATATTAGGCAAAACCCATTCTTTGACGCGACGGAACTTCATTGCGGCCGCCGGTGCCGCAACCGCGGCGATGGGTACACGGTCGGTGTGGGGTCGGAGCCTGGACAAGGTCAAGTTCGGGACCAACTGGAAAGCCCAAGCGGAACATGGCGGCTTCTATCAGGCGCTGGCCACCGGTATTTATCGCAAACACGGCCTGGACGTGACGATTCGCATGGGTGGCCCGCAGGTGAACCATTCACAATTGCTGGCCGCAGGTGCGATCGATTTCAGTCTCGGTCAAAGCAATCTGAGCGCCCTCAATTACGTTAAGAACGACGTCCCGCTCATGTGCGTTTCCGCCTTCTTCCAGAAGGACCTCCGGGTCCTCATTGCCCATCCCGGGCAGGGCAACGACACGTTGGCGGCGCTGAAGGGCAAGCCCATCCTGGTCGCCGATTCCGGGCGTATCACCTATTGGGCGTATCTCAAGGCAAAATACGGCTACACCGACAGCCAGATTCGCCCATACACCTTCAATCTGGCCCCGTTCTTCGTCAATAAATCGACGATCCAACAGGGCTACCTCACCTCCGAGCCTTACGCGATCGAGCAAAAAGGCATCAAGCCCGTGGTCCTCCTGCTTTCCGCCTTCGGATACACCTCCTATGCGAGCACCGTGGAGACGTCGGTCAAGCTGGTCCGCGAGAACCCCGATCTCGTACAACGGCTGATCGACGCGTCCATCGAGGGCTGGTATTCCTATCTCTACGACGATCCTGAGCCCGGTAACAAATTGATAAAAAAAGATAATCCGGATATGACCGATGGGCAGATCGCGTACAGCATAAGCAAACTCAAGGAGTACGGCATACTGGAATCGGGCGACGCGTTGAAATACGGCATCGGTGCCATGTCGGACGCCCGCTGGAAGCAGTTCTACGACATGATGGTCAAGACCGGCGGGATCGAATCGGGCATAGACCTTTCCAAGGCCTATACGCTCAAATTCGTCAACAAACGCGTCGGTATGAACATGAGAAAATAGCCAATAATGACGCCACTGCTAAACTCGGGCGTAGGGGTGACTTCTCCCAAAGTCGCCTCGATGTCCGGGAAACCATTGCTCACGCTCTCCAACGTCGGGAAGGTGTATTCGACCGGCGTCGTTGCGCTCCGAGACGTGAATCTCACGATCGAAGAGGGCGAGTTCCTCAGCCTTCTCGGGCCATCTGGATGCGGCAAGAGCACGTTACTGCGCATTATCGCCGGGCTTGGCGGAACCACGGGCGGCTCACTCTCCTGGAACGACGGAGCTACTCGCAACATGCGGCGGGAAATCGGTTTCGTGTTCCAGGATGCGACCTTGATGCCGTGGGCGACGGTGTTCAAGAACGTTCTTCTGCCGCTCAAGCTCCGCGGCATGTCGAAGGCGGAGGCCACACCACGAGTCGAACGGGCCATCGAGCAGGTCGGGCTTTCGGGATTCGCCAACGCCTATCCGCGCGAACCGTCCGGCGGCATGCGCATGCGCGTATCGGTCGCGCGGGCGCTGGTCGCCGAACCCAAAATTTTGCTGATGGACGAACCCTTCGCTTCGCTCGATGAGATTACCCGGTTTCGCCTCAATGACGACCTGCTGCGGCTCTGGGCCGGCCAGGACTGGACCGTCGTTTTCGTCACGCACAGCGTTTTCGAGTCGGTTTATCTGTCGAGCCGGGTCGTGGTCATGAACACGTCCCCGGGAAGTGTTTTCGGGACGGTCAACGTGGATGCCCCCTATCCACGCTTGGAAGACTATCGCACGTCCACAACCTACAACGAATATTGCCGGGCGGTGTCCACCAAATTGTCGGAAACGATGAAATCATGACGCCATGAACGAAAAACGCGGCATCACGATCCGGAACGTGGCAAAGGGGCCCGGACCATTGCGGAATTTCATGGCGCGCATCGGTGCGCCGGTTCTGGTGGGCCTCGGTTTCCTCACGATTTGGGAAGTCCTGGTCCGAATCGCCGAGGTTCCTCACTACATTCTGCCCGGGCCGCTGCTCATCATCAAAACGCTGATAACCGATTGGCATACGCTGTTCCCGTCACTCATGGTCACATTGTCGATCACGCTTTCGGCCCTGTTCGTTGCCACGGTCGCCGGTGTCGGCGTCGCGGTCCTGTTCGCGCAGTCACGGATGGTGGAGCGCACCCTCTTTCCCTACACGGTCATGTTACAGGTGACACCCATCGTGGCCATCGCGCCGTTGATCATCATCTGGGTCAAGGACATCCAACTCTCGTTGTTGATCTGCGCTTGGATCGTCGCGTTCTTCCCGATCATTTCGAATACCACCCTTGGCTTGAACAGTACCAACCACAACCTGCTGGATCTGCTCCAGCTTTATGGCGCGTCGCGTCGTCAGATTTTCTGGTACGTTCGCCTGCCGAGCGCATTGCCCTACTTTCTCGGCGGGCTGCGGATCAGCGGCGGCTTGGCACTGATCGGCGCGGTGGTGGCCGAGTTCGTCGCAGGTACTGGCGGCAACCAGTCAGGGCTGGCTTTTCGTATTCTCGAATCAAGCTATACGCTGCAAATTCCGCGCATGTTCGCGGCGCTCTTTCTGATTACGTTTTCCGGCGTCCTGATCTACATTGCCACCACACTCATCGCGCATTTCGCGCTGCACCGCTGGCACGAAAGCGCGGTGCGGCGCGAATCATGAGGGAGAGACGTGGCAATCGATCCACCCGCGCAACCGGGCATGGCGTTGGGCATGGTTGATACACCCGCGCTCATCGTCGACCTCGACGCCTTCGAACGTAATCTACGGGGCATGGCCGCCGCGGTTGCCGCACGGGGTATCCGCCTGCGGCCGCACGCAAAAACCCACAAGAGCCCGATCATCGCCCGCCGGCAAATGGATCTGGGTGCGGTCGGCGTTTGTTGTCAGAAGGTTTCCGAGGCGGAAGTGATGGTCGCGGGTGGCATCGACGATGTTCTGATTTCCAACGAAATCGTCGGCGAGCACAAGCTGCTGAGGCTCGCGGCGCTCGCACGCGAGGCGCGAATCGGAGTGTGCGTCGACGACCCGGGGAACGTCGCCGAAGTTGCCGCGGCCGCCGATAGGCTCGGTGTGACGCTCCTCGTTCTGGTCGAGATCGACGTCGGCGCCCGACGCTGTGGTGCGATGCCGGGAGAGCCCGCATGGCGCGTCGCCACTGCCGTCGCCGAGGCCGACGCGCTTCAATTCGTCGGGTTGCAGGCTTATCACGGCGGCGCGCAGCATATCCGGGACCATGCCGCGCGACGCGCGGCGATCGAACGGGCGATCGACCTGACACGGAGC
>Ga0114931_10006008_pt1 | contig 14995 bp, 3 predicted proteins | sample 2SBtaG_FD_89579 | JGI IMG/M metagenome (GOLD analysis project Ga0114931, IMG submission 89579) | Deep subsurface microbial communities from Kolumbo volcano to uncover new lineages of life (NeLLi) - 2SBTROV14_V59a metaG | ecosystem: Environmental > Aquatic > Marine > Volcanic | place: Kolumbo...
ATATTCGCCGGATTTTCCGCACTCAATACTTACTTTTTTTTGATTTAATTTACTGATAATCAAACGCTTGTGTTTCCAAAATCCCTTTTCGTCCAAGCACTAAGTAATGGCCCAATGTTCCCAATCAACACTGGCATTGTACCACTTCCACGGTGGTTTGATTTGGATATTTTCTATATCCAACAAAAAATCTCCGCCAGTGCGGGTGAACTTAAGACCCTTGTCCGAACCAATAAGACCAAAAACTGCCCCGCCGCCGGATGGCTTCACCCAAAACTCTATGGTAAAGGATTGGGTGAAAATTTTATCGCCCAAATCAGCATAAGAATCTTTGCCATTGAACGATATGGCACAGTTGCCTGTATTGCAAACCGGAAAAGCACAGACGTTTAACTCAGGCTGCGTTTTTGCTCTATCAGATTCCACCCATCCTCCTCCTGTGTTGACATTGACGAGCTGGGCAGTAGCCTTGCCTTTCTTGTCGCTTGCCACATCGCCGCTTCTTTCATCGCACTGATAATAGGCTAATAATTCGGGGCAGGATGGAGATATCGGTCTGTCTTTGAAATTAGCCACATCTTCTTTGGTTTTGGCAATATTCCAGATTCTGACTTCATCTATGGTGCCGTTCCAGTATCCATCATACCCGCTTCCGAGGAATATTTTGCTTCCGGTATTGCTTCCAATTTGACTGGAATATGACCCATTGAGCACGCCGTCGGTATATAATTGCCATGCCGAGCCATCAAACACAATGGCAATATGATGCCAGGTTTCCGGTTGAAGTGCTTTTGTTTGGATTCGATCGTTTCCACTATTCACATACAAGCTCAGATTGGAGCCTTTGTCTTCCAAAAGAATCCAGGGGGATTGGTCAGACAATTGATTCGACCACTGGAAGATTCCTTTCCCCCCATTGTTGTTTTCTTTTTTCAGCCAGAATTCGATACTCAGTTTCGTAAGTCCATTTCCCTGAATCTGGGCAGTGGCATAGTCATCCACTCCGTCGAAAAACAGGCCGCAAAAACCTCTGTCACTACAGATATATTTTCCACATGGATTGACCGCGCCATCTGGGGTACTGGCGCCGTAATCCCATCCTGATTGAAAATCAAAATTATGAAGGGTTCCATCAGCGAAGCCCTGTTTATCGGTAAGTTTGTGGCCACTTCCTTCGTTGAATGGATAATAGGCAATAAGGTCCTGGCAATTGCCTTCCAGCGTTTTTTTGTAATAATGTTCTATGTCTTGCTGAGTGCGGACAACCTTCCAAATTCGCACTTCGTCCAGGTTTCCATGAAAATGTCGGCTTTGGGTGATGTCCCATGCCCCTAGTGTTAATTGCCCACTCCCTTTGAAATGGTCGTTGGCCGTGCCGCTTGCCACTAATTGGGCATCCCTGTAAATTCTTTTTTCCTTCGTGTTGGCATTGTAAACACAGGCCCAATGATGATAGGAATTGTTTTCCGAATAAGCGGATTTTGGCACATCCAAATCGTCGCCATAGAATGCGAAGGTGAAATTGTCATTATCCCTGAACCCGATGTGGAGGGCGCTGTTTTGCCCGTTTTGACCCTGCCCTACAATAAAATCATTCGTCCCGGTTGATTTCCTGGCTGCCCAAAATTCTATGGTAAAGGATTGATTGGTTAGATTGACGGCGCTGCCCAAATCAACGTAATCATCCTTTCCGTCGAATTCCAGCCCGGCGTTGCCGCTCCAATAAACGCGGATACCTCCACACCCGTTCTGGCGAGGGCCATGTACACCCCCTGAAACCCACTTGCTGTTTGCATCAATATTTATGAAGGTTCCGTGATTACTCCCCTTGCGGTCAAAGAGCTTGGTTCCCAAGCCGCCGTCGAAATCGTAATACGCGAAAAGTTCATCGCAGGTGCCTTCAATTTGGATACCCCCATAGGCTAAAATTTGTTGCTCGGAACGAGCTGTTTTCCAAATCCTCAATTCGTCAATGGTTCCATGGAAATAATTATTGGCATTGAGGTCCCAGGTACCGATGGTGATTTTGCCTTTTCCGGTATAATCGCCGGAAGCTTTGTCGGAACCCAATAACTTCCCATCCCGGTAAACTTTTCGTTCTTTCGTTATGGCATCATAGACACATACCCAATGATGCGGCCAGTTATCTTCTGAATAAGCTGATTTTGGCATATCCAAATCATCCCCAAAGAAGGCGAAGGTGAAATTATCGTTGTTTCGGAAGCCGATGTGCAATGCGTTGCGGGTTCCATTTCCTTCCTGGCCTACCACTATATCGTAGGTGCCGGAGGATGCCCTTTCTGCGACGAATTCTATAGTAAAAGAAGTATTCGAAAGGTCAATATTATTTTGGAGGGAAACATGGTCGTCTTTGCCATCGAATTCAAAGCGGCAGGTATTACAGGCTGGCACCGGCACGCTCTTCAACTTGTAATAAGATTCCTTCCAACTATTGAAACAATAATAATCACCGGATAAAATTCCATGAGCGGAATTTTTGCTCATGTCTTTCACAATATAATGATTGGGACCTTCAAGAAACTCGTAATGTAGCGCCAGGTACGATTCTGTTCCTTTAAAAATCCTGGTGGCATCCTGAATGATATCCGGGGCGAAAACGGCATGGTCGAAAACGGAAAATGCGTCCAGGTGCATATCATTATCGCCATAGCTACCCTCATTCCCTATAATGATTTCCGAGGATTTTGAAATGGATGCTTTTGATTGGATAATGAGGTTCCTGGAAAGAAGTCCATTGATATAAACCAACATTTCATTGTCCGCAAAATCATAAACGGCGGCTATGTGCGTCCACTCTCCTTCTTTAATCGGAGCGGCGCTTACGCAAGTTGGATTGCCGGAAGCGTTCACTTCAAATACGACTTCTTTATTCGCATTGACGGATAATTTGAAATCATTATTGCTGTTTCTGGCTATGGCTAAAGGCTGACTGAGTTTGTTGAATTTGGCTCTGACTTCCAGGGTGACGGATTCCCCTTTTAAGGGAACCTTGGCGGTTTTTAAAGTCGCCGGGTTTTTTCCTGAAAATTCATAAACCCCTTTCTGACTTGTGCTCCCAGCATAATTGTCAACCGGCCAATCCACCGCGCAATCGTCCACTTTTTGGAAATTCCCGAAGAGTGGAATGGATGTTTGGTTGTATTGCCAAAAATCGCTTTGAAGCTGGTATTGAATATCGCCTCTTGAAGTTTTAATAAAAATTGTAATTGGTTGACTGGCATCCACCTTTGTTATTTCTTCAAATTGGGATATGATGATTCCGGTCTGATTTCGAGAGAAATTTTGTTGAGGCCCAAGCGATTCTTCATTATAAACCCGATAATAACTACCGCCGGAAACAAAAAGCAGTCGCCGGGAATCTTCCCGAACTACCATTCTTTGGAAATCATATTCTCTAAGGTAGTTGGTGACGCCAGGTTTATTGGTTGGTCCTGCCGTGGCGAGGGATAATTTCTGGCTGTTTGAGTTATATTTTATCCTGAGATGGAGATTGTCTTCCCATTTGGATGGCGCTGTAATCCCCGTCTCTGTCAATTGAATCTTTTGCTGTTCGTTTTTTCGGTCGAAGCTGGCTTCGAAATACTTTCCACCGATTTTGGCCAATACCGTGTATTTTCCTGAGTTAAATTGTGCCGGAAGGTTTTCACCCGGTTTGATAAGGGCGAGATTTGGTTTGACCGCCATCTTGTCCAGGCTGCCATCCGGCTTGAAAGTATAAGTATGGGATTCATTTTCTTTTCTGTCCCAATAGAATTCAACCTTGTCATTTTTGTTCCGAAGAACGATACCATCCAGAGAGGCAATTAAATCCTGGAATTCCAGGAAGAAATAACCGTTTTTGGCGGCTTCATTACCGAGGTGATGCAGGAATACATCCAGCTTTTGAGTACCGACCACATTCCCGGAAACGCCCGGGCTATTACCCGCTATCGGCAACTTGAACACAACATTCGGAATCGTTTTCCGAGCACTTAATGGAATGGACTCGTCGAAGCGCTTCCACCTCTCAATCTTCGGAAATTCCCAGGTGACGAATTTATTAGAAAGATCATAGCCGCCCGGTTTGAATTTGGTGTAAGCAAAATTAGGCATTCCAAGCCCACTATTTTCCGCCATTTTTTTATAATAAAGAATGGTCTTTACAAATTTGGGGTCTCGGCACCAAGGATAATCGCCATTCTTCCTATTATAGACAAACCATGAAAATTTGCTGTCATACAAGCGCCAGTTCATACCTCCAAGAAGGTTGTACTGTAATATTAGAATTCGGGTACGGGCATCTTCAAAAGCGAATATATACGATTTATTACCATCCATTCCTGGTATTTGACCTGCCGAATAGTTGTTGTCTAACTTGCCAGAAAGAATCTCTGATGTTTCTAATTTGGTTTTCAGGCTCTTTTGGAATTTCAGCCGGAAAGCCCAGTGCTGAGGATCTGCTATTCTTTTATCCCCATCGTATTTAAGATAGTAAGGCAGCATGATGTGCTTCAGCATGTATTTAAAGCTGGTTTCTGACAAGCCTCCCAGACCTCTGCTATCGTCTTCGCACTTACTGGGAGTAAGCATATCCGGAATCCATTTTTCAAAATACCAATAGTTGACTGGTGAATCGTTGGCATAGAGGCTTAAATCTTCTTTGGTGGAGTATTTATGCAGCTTGGCTCCTTTTGCAATTCCCCTGGCTTCCTGGTTGACATAAATATCGGCTTCCCAGGGATGAATGCCCGTCACTTCGTTAGCTTTCCATTCCGGGCTGGCTATCTTAGTTACCGTAGGATTGGTGAGAATAAGGTTTTTCAACAATTTGATTTCATCGTATTGATCAATAGGCTCTTTTCCTCCCTTGAGGCCGAAATAACGGTTTCGGCCTTTAAAATCGGTGCGCGGGAACTTGGGTATTTTGTCTTTGAGAGAATGTTCCCATTTGTCAATTTCCACACCCTGCTCTGCAGCACCTACCTGGTAATCCTGTAATTTATCAGCCAGGTTGTCGTATTGACTGACCCCGAAGTTGAACTCATAAAGGGTCTTGTAAAGCAGACTGTTTTGGCTGGAAAGGGAGGCTGCATCCAACTTCGTCACTTTTCTTTTTACCGTGGCCCCGAATTCCTGCCCTTTGGTCGTTTCGGATTTATTCAGCACTACTTGCGTTTCCTGCTTTGTGCTGGCTTGCATAAAAGCGGCGTTTGGTTCCCGCAGTATTTCTATTCGATAAATGCTGCCCTTGGTCAGGTTGAGGTCGTTCAGCTTTTGGAATTCCACCGACTTGCCGGAGACTTCTTTGGTTTCCACATAGGGTAAGCTGTAGGTATAATTAGCCCCCGATTTATAAGCTATGCCGACGCTTTTTATGGTGGTCTCATCGGTCGGAAATTTATTGAGTGGAAAATCCTGGACTTTCACGATGCTGCCGTCCTGTTTGGATATTTCAATGAGTTTGAAGGTGTAATTAAAAGGAATACCCCCTTTGATTTGGCCGGCTTCCGCTTTTTTGCCGTCTTTTTCCAGTTCTCTTTTGAGGTCGTCCGAGGTTTTGGGAAACAGATACCCCCAGCCGGATTGCTTGAATAGCAACTGCGGGTAGGCGTAGCCTTTGTGCCAATAGCGTTGCCGGTATCCAGGCGCCTGATATTCCAGCGCTTGCGCGACAATTTTATCGGGACGGGCGCTGGTTTTAAAAGTGACCTTTCGAGTTTCCGTAGCGCCGGCAACTTCTGACCAGTTTCCATTCTCGTTCTTCTTCCAACCGACGGTCACTTCCAGTTTGTAATCCGTCTTGGGTTTCAGCAGCTCATTCATTGCAAAGGTGGCGGAATAGTAGTCATTGGCAATATTTACACTGTCTGCCACTTTCTGCCCGTTTTGGGTCAACTCAAATTTTTTGAAATAGGCTTTGAAGCCCTTTTTCTCAAAAGAGCCGTCACTTTTAGTGATGTTGACATCGAGGATTTTTCCCATCGGCATGGTGAAGGTGACGATGGGGTCTTGATAAATGGGCACATCTTGTTCCTGGTCGTTTGGCAATACTTCTTCAATCATCTTGATGCCGGCCAAAGGATTGGCAGCCAGGGTGCCACATCGTTTCCCCAATTCGAGTTTGTATTTGAAATCACCTTCTACCAATCCATTTAGCACGCTGTAGCTTCCCATGATTCGACCCAGCATCCAGGTCGGTTTGGGCAATTCGGCCTGCAAAGTTGCTGCCAGCATGAAGTCAAAAATGTTGATGCTGCCACTGAAAAACGGAACATCCACCTCCATATCGATGCCGCCTTTCAGGTAGGCATACGCCAGCCCTTGTGCGTACCAACCATTCACACCTAAAGGTTCATTATTGCAACTGATGCCTTTGTATTGAGCCAGTTTAACATCAAATCCCAGCGCGGCTTCCAATCGGGCCCGGAACATGAGGAATTTCTGGTCTAAACTCAGGAGGCTCATGTTGGTGCCGAATAGGATGCCTTTTCCGTTGCCCAATTTGGGCAGTGTTTTGTCCTGCGGGTCGGAACCTGTCCAACCGGGGATGACGTCCTTCAAGCCCGGCAGTGGGTCGAGCATTTTTCCCATCTGGAAATAATTCCGCGGGCTTTGCCCCGATATGCCTAAAAATTTATAGCTGCTTTGAATTCGTTGATTCAGGGCGGGTTTGCCAATTTTTACATACCAGTCCACATTTGTGGCATCATGGAAAGCGAATAAAAATCCACCCGCTCCTTTATTGGATATTTCAATAATCGGCGAATAGGCGATAGACAAATCCCAGTCAAAATCGCCGGTAAAAGCCCTATTCATGTGGTCGTAAGTAATCTCAATAACTCCTTTGCCGGGGGCTTTTCTTCGGTCGGCGATGCTTGGCGCCATGGAGTAGATGTCGCCCCGCAAGCCGATTTTGCTGAGGGTTAAATTGCCTGCCGTATTTTTTCCCAATTCTATATTTATAGCGGCGTCGAATGAAATGCCTTGCGGGAAATTAAACAGGCTGAAAATCCCTTTGAAGTAGCCGCCACCAACGGCGGGTTGGGGATAATATTGAAATCCCGACAGCGATTTACCCGGTTTATAGACTTCCTCGCCGAGGCCTTTAAATGCCCCTTTGGAATAATCAATTGTCGGCGGTGCGGGGGTGGGTTTCTTTCCTGTGGCGGATGCTTTGAGGTCGTTCCAGTCTTTGAGGATGGGCGAAATTTCTCTCGACATATTGAAATAAAAACCGCCGCCCAATCCGTGAAGGGTTATTTTTCCTCCGATACCCTTTTCGCTAAAAGCCTCTAAATCAACAAAGAAGTAATTGAAGTCTTTGGCTTCCTGTTTGGCTCCTTTTCCATAATTGTAGTTGTATTTCGAAGACCCAAACTGAGCCACTGCTTTTCCACCAAAGCCCTTCGATTTATTTTTAAAGGAAGTCGGTTTGCCGTTGGTTGCCTGGAGTTCATAGCTGGTGTTCTTACTCACATGCACGTCTATGTATCCTTTAAAACCACTGCCATAAACGGGGTCTTTATTCAAAACCAACAAGGCGCCTTCCAGAAACAAAAAAGAAACTTTTGCTTTCACGTATAATTCATCGAGTGAAATGTGGTCGAAGGCGAAGCCGTTTTTGTAGTTTGCCGTATTGTTTTTAAACCAGATGCCAAACTTGCCCGATGCCCGAAGCCCCTTCTTCTTGTTGGTTTTCATATTGAATTTTACCGTCGTCTTGGTGAGCGACTTGGGAGGAGGTTGTTTGCCGGAACCGACACCCCCCGCAGCGGCAGCCCCTCCTCCGATGCCCGCCGGTGCATTGGGGTTGGTTTCTCCAAAAAGGCCGGCGATATCGCTTACCGGATCCTCATCAACAGCTTGGGATGGAGCGTTTCCGGCTGCGGCATTTTGTTTGGTTTGCGTAATGTCTGTGCCTTTGAACTGTTTTGTTAAGGTGGCTTTGTCTTTTTTCAAGTCTGCAATTACCTGGTCCCTCGATCCTTTGTTTTTGGCGGTTTTTGCAGCATCCACTACGCCGGCCGGAACGTGTGCGCCGGATTTCAGGTTGTCCAATGGATTTTCATTCAAGAGGTCTATTGCCAGCACAAATTCCAGTTTGTATTTTGGACTGCTATCGTGTTCTTTGCAGACCATTTTGATCTCGTCCAATGTCACTCCAAACCCCATCAGTTTACTTGCCAAGGCCGTCAATTGGGGCGGCAGGGGATTTTGGACGACAGCCGATGGGTCAAATCCCCAGGATTCTACGCTGATGGAGCGAATGCCTCTTACCAGCGGGTCTATTTGGCCACAATACATGGAATCCAAATCTTCGGGGGCATTGATATTAAAATTCTGAAAAGAAATGCCGGCGATGACAAATTCGAGCGGAAATACTTTCTGCAAATCCGCCGGGGCATTATCCTTCCATGCATCATCGAGAGGGGTGATGCGAACCTGCATAGCGCCGGTTAATTTGGCGTATGGAATAAACTCTTTGACCGCCCAGGTGAAATTAATTTCAGAACCCGATTTAATATTGAGTTTTACGCCCGGCAGCCAGGGCATGTCGTACAATTTCTGCAACTTAGAAGTATCGGTGGTAAAAACCGCTCCGGGTATTTTTTTCGCCGCATTCCATCCAATTATCCCCGAATAAGGCAGGTATTCCTTCTCTTTCACGATGGGCAACTGCAATCGTCCGCTCATCTTTTTCTTTCCGAAAAGATTGTTCTCGATGGTGAAATCAACGGTGTCAACCGTGTAGTTCCAGCCACCAATATCGCCGCCATCGGGCTTCACCACCTCCGTATCCGATAAGACTCCCCAAAAGCCGTTTGCCTTTCTGAATACCAACGAGGGAAAGTCCATTTTCAAAGGTTTCCGGTTGGAACCATTGCCTTCATAAAAACCCCAGACCGTCATCTCAGCTTCGGGGATATAGATGCCCCGGAAGACATTCTTTGGAGCGCCGGTTTTGTCAAAAAAGGCTTGCGGCATGCCCGTTGAATCCTGCTGAGAATCATAATCCACATAGCCTCTCTTTGTGGAAAACAATTTGCCGCCATCGCTTTTCAGCACGAACTCTTTTTGGGTAGATTTGATGGGGGCAATGAATTTTGCCAATTGGCTGCCGCCAATAATGAACTCGAATTTGAGAGAATCAGCCGTCGTTTTCAAAATGGTTTTCGAATCGAACGATGCCTTTTTCGCATGGCGGGTGCTGAAAAGACCCTGCACGTTGTAATGCTGGAAGCCTTCGCATTTTATGTAGGCAAAGCTGCCATCGGAAGGCTCGTTCGTCAGTGATTTTTTATAAATAAAGGGAAATACAGGGTCGGTGGCTTTTTTCTCTTTTGTAAGAAAAAGTTTCAAGTCTTTGAATCCCACCAAATTGGGCTTGAACAATACATCTGCGTTTCCAAAAGTAAACCATTCATCTTGCTCCCCTTCTGCAACCAACAGTAATTTTCCGGTGGCAGATTCGCGCGTGCTTTCCACTTCAAAACCGACGAGAATCAGTCTTGCATTGGCCGGCCATGGATATTTGGTGGGGTCGTAATTGGTGCCCAAAAGATTCAAAAGGGAATCGGTCAGGTCATAAGGCAGTTTGGAAGGATTGCTCAGCGTGTGATTCTTAATATTCTGCAAGGTGCCGGTACTGATTGACACATTGGACATATCCAATGATTTAACCGTTCCCTTTGTCTCTACCCCTATCTTGCTGCAATCGAAGTTTCCAAGCGGCTGAGAACGGGCGACCAGTTTTCCACCGGCATCATCTACTTCCAGGGCAAGACTCAGATACGGGACTTCAATTTTGCCATTGTTGTAAGGGAATTGGTCCGCTACGGGAGGAATCAATTTTTCGTAATCAAACCAGGCATCGCCTCCGGCGGAAACGTTTTTTCCATCTGCGGCGGAAGGTGCGACATTGCCCCAACGACCCGGATTTTTGTCTGGCAAAAAAGTGCAGTCGCAGTCCACCACTTTGGAATCGGTGTCAATGCGGTTCAACACATAGTTTCCGTTGGCGTCTTTGCGCGCCCACACCGTGATGGCAACCAGATTTGTACCCTCCGCTACGATAATCTCCAGCCCCAATTCGTTGTGGCCATCTTGGGTTTTAGGTTCGTAAAGCAATTGGATGGAAGTGGGTTGGTAGGTTTTTCCGCCAAGGGTGACCTGGGCATTGATCTTGTCGTAATCCACCAACTTGTAGCGGTCTTTCTGCGGGGCCAAAGGATCTATTTTCAACCCTTTGAACAACGCGTCCTTCAGTTGGATGTTCGGTTCGTTTGTCAAACCCAGCGCTTTTTTCAGGCGGGCGATTTTGGAATTTTTATCGCCAATGAGATGCTTCTTGAATTGGTCTGTTGTGAAATTTAAATCAAACTTGCCGTGAAAATCGCCGTAGGGAATGAAGCTGCGCTTTCCATTGATGAGGCGGCTGAGCGCTTTGACTTTCGTGTTTGGGTCGTAGGTAATTTCGCCGTTCCAAAGACTCATGCCTCCCTTGCCGTTGGGCTGTATCACAATATCCATATCGCCGCTGTTGGTTCCCGGCGAAAAGTTGCCTTTGTATTCGAAGGGGTCGTCTATGATGGGGACTTTGATATTTCCTTTGACGTAGGAATCGCTCAACTGGCTTTTGGTCACTTCGACGGTCAGGGAATCCATGCTAATTTTCCAGTCTTCGATTTTTCCTTTGTCCAAACCGATTAGGTTGGTTTTGCTCAGTCTTCCGTACAAACCACCTGTTCCAATTATCAACTGTCCTTCATCCAGTTTCATGCTTTTCCCCTGTCCGGTAAAATCGAATGGTGGAGGCAAATCGAGGGAGGCATTGGCAAAATCGAAGCCTTTCCATGAATTATTTTGCCCGTCTTTGAAGTTGGGCGGGAAGTCAATGTTTCCGGGGTTTTGTTTGGCAGAGAAGTCAAAGTTGCCCTCGTTGCCGTTGAAGGTAAACCCTGTTAAAGAGGGAACCTGAAAGGGTTCCTTTGGCTGGGCTTTTGCGACGAAATCGAACAAGTTCTCTATTTTTCCATTCAAGGAGGCGGTCACCTTGCGGTTGGAGTTGTCCGAAGGCAGGATGGTATTTCTGCTGAAAATGTATTCTCCCTTCAAATCATAATCTGCAAACCCCTCGCAAGTGATATTGGCTCTTGTTTTAGCGCCGGGATTGTCTTTTCCAAAAATGCGCAGGAGGGAACCGTCATTCATTGGAAGTTCGACGGTTGTTAGCAAGGGTAAAGCACTTCCTTGTTTTGCAATGCCAAATGGCGTAAAGGGAACGCTTGTTTTGGCAAACGGAATCAGCGCGTTGGTATTCAAATCTTTCTGGAAAGCAACGACGGCGAGTTTAGCGGTTCGCTCCGTAAATTGAAGGTCTAAAATCACAACCGGCGGAAGCGGATTGCTTTGTGCATCCTTTTGGTCCAAAACCAACGGCAGCCCAATGGGTGAATTGTCCGAAGCGCTACGACCGGAAACCATCCTGTTTTGATTGGAGGGATGTTTGAAATAGGTTTGTAAATCCTGCAAAAAAGTTTGGCTCAGTTTATTTTGAAAACCTTCCGTTGTCAGGTCATTTTCGGTGATGCCCATCGGAACATCGTAATCCGCGCGAACTTTTCCCACCTTGTACGCCCTCGATTGGTCGTTTGCCGCCAAATCTTCAAAATGGACTTTTACCTGTGCCTTGAGGAACGGAATTTCAATCGTCACCGAACCGGAATAGGTCATTCGGGCGCTAGCCAACTGAGTTACTTTCAATTTGAAGAACCCAAGTTGCACCTCATCGCCAACCGAAATCCGGCCCATATTCCCCGCCGCAGGGGAAGGCGCCGGACCGGCATCAGTGATAGCCGGCGAACAATCCGTGGGCGCTTGGGGGGGTGGTCCCGCCACCTGGCCATAGGTGAAATAACAGACATTGCTGAGTCCGCTGTTTTGAAAAAGGTTGGTTTCCTGAACGTCCTTAACCCGCACTCGCCAGGCGTAATTTTTATTGGCTTGCAAGAGCGGTTGGGCTTCCGTGTAGAGCAAAGAGGAGGTCATTACCGTGGTCTGATAAATCTGAATGGCCTGATTGAAGCCGTCGTTGGGGTCCGCGATTCCCGGCAGCAATTCCACCAACTCAAAGTCGTATTCCACCATCGGCGGCGCATTGGGAAGTCCGAGGTGGCGGGGCAGCCACCGGAACAAAATATTTTGCGTCTGTGAAGCGGACATGCTACCGCCACAGGCAGGCAGTTCGGTGATAGGAGGCTCTAAGTCCATGATAAAACCACCCGCGCAGGCCTGTCTGGAAATGGGCACTCCTCTTTGGAAATCAATCACTTCCAGGCAAATTTGGGTAAAGCCCTTCGGCAACGAATTGCTTGGCGTTCCGCCCCTCAGGCTGACCAGGTTGTTGACATCGAGGTAAGGGGCCAGTTCCGAACCCGTCAGCATCTCCGGCGTGAATTGCATCAAGGACAAGGGCGGAGGATTGAAGCCTGGATTCGTCATCAAAATCTCCCGTCCGTTGTTCTTGACCGTCATTATGAATTTCACATCTCTGCTCAATTCCACGGGGTCATTCAAAGTGACCGTGAACATAAGGTCTTGAGACCGGCTGCCGGTGTAATCGGAAAGAACCTTTGAAAATGGTGGAATGATAACGCCTGTTGCATGAACAGGAAACACCTGTTGCGCTTGCAAAAGGGTGGTTCCCGAAAGCATCAAAAAAGCCAAAAATATGCGAACAACTTTCATTGTGTTTTTATTTGATTTGAAATGCAATTTTGGTTCTTGCCTGCTCCACAAATTCTGCCCAACTGCCTACTGCTTCCCCCCTGGTTTCCAGGCAAATACAAATTGGTAGCCGATGTTTCCAATGGCTTCGGTGAACGTATCGTTGGTTCCGGCATAATCCGTTTTTTTTCTGTGCAAAAAGGCGTAATTGACATTAAAAACGTGGTGGTCATTCAGGCGGTAATTGGCGCGAATGCGCCAGTTGAGTGTGCTGTTGGTAATGGAATTTGCAGCATCAACCGTTGCCCTGAAAAAGTTGAGGTTCGCGCCAAGGGACAGCTTGTTCTCCAGGAAATTTTTCGATGCACCGACGCCCATTCCCCAACGGTTGATTTCCAGCATGGCAAGCTCGTTTTGGTTGTAATTCAAGGTACTGGTGAAACTCCAATTGGTTTGAGGAATCAGAAAAGCGTAAACGAGGTTGAGATTAAACATATTCGACTCCCCGCTTTGCTGTGGGTCCTGAATATCGTCGTTGACAGATTGGACATTGGTGGCTAAGGTAATCGTGTGCTGGTTTCCCTTTTCCTTACCCAAGCGATAAGTGGCATCTGCGCCGAAATCCTGGGTGACCACGACGACGTTCAGGGAATCCAATTCCGGGTCGAATACAAATTCGATATCAGAGCTGAAATTGGAGTAGTTCAGTCCTAAATTAAATTTATCTTTCGTATAGTTGGCGTTGAGGCTTCCAATAAACCGGGTTAGGGTGGATGGTTTGGTGTCATCTAGGTTATCCTGTTGAAAACCGCCGCTACCACTCACTTGAAAACTTTGCTGGAACAACCCAAAAGATACGTTAGCGGAATAATCCACAATGTCGTTGTTGAAAAAATAAGCGCCCAATGATTTATAACCGGGGTCTATTCGTCTGTATTTGAATCCCAGATTATAGCCCTGTCCCAGAAAATCCACACTTGTTTCCACCGCATTTTTGTATTCCGTATTCTGCCGGGCATCGAATAAAAAATCAGGACGTGGGAACTGGTTACCCGAAGCGAGGGCATCGCTTTTGTCGGGCGTGAGGGCGCTATTCGCGTAATCAATTGACAGGCGAAATTTCTCGAAAAACAGCTTTTGGGCTTTTATTCCCATTACCAGGTTTTCATTGGCAAAAACTTCCTGCGGGCTTGGAGAGGGAATGGAATTGACGTCATCCCAGGCTTTGAAAAGCATCAGGTCAATGTAATCCTCGTCATTGCCGTAACCGATTTTCGTTCCCCACCCCCGGCGACGGAAGACCGGCAGATTCGGTTGTGTCAAGGACAAGTCTTGTGGTTCTGCATCCGCCAGCCTGCCATACATGAAGGCAAATCGAACATTGCCAGGTGTCAACTCTGCACCTGCGCCCAGGTAGGTTAGATTTGCCAGCGTGAACTGGGAAAAGTTCATGTTGCGATGGCCAAAATGGAACTTAATCCATTTGTAGTATGGGCTAAAGCCGATGCGGTTGAAGCGGTTGGTCGTCTTCTCTTTGATATCAGGAAGTCCCGGCGCATTTGGGCGGGTCAGGTCTCGCCGATTAATGCTGATAAGCGCGGAGAAAGGAATATTGAGTTGAAAGACCTTTAGGTTTAGGTTGGCATTCATAATCCAATAAAAAGGAGGCTGCCGGTCTTCAATGCCCCAGGCGGAATACGTTCGGGCATTTAATCCAATGCCGCCATTGGCTGTGAAAGGGTCGCCGTCTGTAAAACCGGAGAACAGACCTTTGAAATGGTTCTTAAAAAACCCCTGCTTGCCAATACTGCCCACATCTTCGAAATCGGAAACCTCTTGCGCAAAAGAGACGCTGAAGGAAAAAAGGAATAGAATGCCCGCGAGGTAGAGATTTTTCATAAAGCGAGTATTTCGATGAGATTTTCCAAATTTGAAAAATTTGGAAAATCTGTGCCCTACTTTTGTCACGCAATTTACAAGGAAAGAACCCAGATAAATGTGTCAAATTACCCGGACATTTGTGTCAAAACATTGTCTTGGCGCGGGAATATAGTGACAGAAGAAATGGTTCTACATTCCATTCATTGGGAAATGCTATAATAATGGAATGCTTTAGGAACGGTGAGGTAATAAAGCCCTTCATTAAATCATTAGGAACGGTGAATAAATAAATTGAGGTTTTTGGGTTGATTATTTTGTTCTTAGTTTTTGCTTTGAAAACAAGAGTTATGTTGATATAATGACTGTTTTCAAAGTGAAAAATAAGGAC
>Ga0114931_10006009_pt1 | contig 14991 bp, 6 predicted proteins | sample 2SBtaG_FD_89579 | JGI IMG/M metagenome (GOLD analysis project Ga0114931, IMG submission 89579) | Deep subsurface microbial communities from Kolumbo volcano to uncover new lineages of life (NeLLi) - 2SBTROV14_V59a metaG | ecosystem: Environmental > Aquatic > Marine > Volcanic | place: Kolumbo...
AAGCTGTAATTTCGCATGGCGGACCCGGTACCGTAGCCGCAGTCTTAAGAGCCGGTAAACCTTTAACTATTGTGCCCACTTACGGCGATCATAAATTTTGGGCTAAAAGAGTTCATGACTTAGGCGTAGGTACTTCTCCATTGGTTCGTTCGAAATTTAACGATGAAATAATTATTAAAACTGCCGATGAATTAATGAATAGCGAATTGCTAAAAAAAAATGCAGACGAATTGGGCAGAAAAATCCGCAATGAAAAAGGCGTTGGTAAGGCTATAGAGATTATTGAAAATTATATGAGTAAAGCGAAAATCTAAAAATAAAAATGGAGACAATTACCTATCTCAAAAATATTTTTTTTCTATTAACATAAACATCTCAAATTAACCTTAATATATTTTTGTTGCTTTCTTGCGGATCAGATTTATTTTTTCGATATTAAAAATATAAAATGTTTGTTTTATTTAAAATCAGTAAACCTAAAAAATATTAATAATTTTCAGCAAGATACATTTCCGTATTAAGAATTAATAAGTGCTTTAGAAATAATTCAACAAAATTCTCTCAAGCTATAATAGAATATCATAGATTCATAATTATCATATTGATATCACACAAATTTAAGTATTTCTAATACATATATTTATATTTACAAATGAAGCATTCTCTACCAAAATACCGCATATAGAATAGCTGTGATAATCAACACTCCATAGGCTCCAATATTAAATACAGAACCTGTTTTAAATGTTTTTGAGGTTAATGCAATTCCTTTTGGATCGTCAACATCTTCCGAAACTGTGAGACTTACTCCAACGATTATTACAATTGTTATCAACATAGTGTAAAGCATTTGATCCATCCAAGGCAAATCAACAGCCGATAGTTTGAGCATAAATGCCACAATAATTGATAAAATAACTCCGTATATAGCAGCTTTGTTTGTAGTTTTTTTCCAGAAAAGTCCCATTAAAAATACAGCAAGTATTCCAGGACTAACTAATCCAGTATATTCTTGAATATATTGGAACATTTGAGGAATGTTACCAAGTAGAGGAGCTACTATTATTGCAACAATCAACGCGACAAATGCGGTAATTCGTCCGACACGGACTAATAGTTTTTCGTTCGCAGTTTTATTTAAATAGGGTTTATAAATATCCATAGTAAATATAGTAGATGTAGAATTCAGCATAGATGCTAAAGAAGAAACAATTGCAGCTACCAATGCTGCGAGGACTAATCCTTTTATTCCTGTAGGAATGAAAACGCTTATTAACCAAGGATAAGCTTTGTCATAATTGACTCCCCCTCCGGTTTTTAAGAATGCTTCTTTTACTCCGGGAATTATTGAAGTGCCTGCAGGCTGTGTGAAAAGTACGAAAGCAACAATACCAGGAACTACAACTAAAACTGGAATCACCAACTTTAGAAATGCTGCAAACATGATTCCACGTTGACCCTCTTTAAGAGATTTAGCTGCCAAAGTTCTTTGAATAATATATTGATTAAATCCCCAATAATATAAGTTGGCTACCCACATACCGCCAATTAATACCGCAATACCTGGTAAATTAAAATACTGAGGATTGTCTTTTGTTAAAATCATATGAAATTTTTCAGGAGCGGTTTTTAATATATGTTCAAAACCGTGAATAATTCCGCCTGCAGGGGTTACAGCATTTAAAGCAATAAATGAGGTTATCAATCCTCCCAAAATCAGTAATGCGACTTGCAAGACATCTGTCCAGGCAACTGCTGATAAACCACCGTAAAGAGAGTAGGCAGCAGCAATAAAAGCAAGTCCTAAAATTGCATAAAAAATCAGACTTCCGTCGCCCGTTCCGATAATTGTATCAATTGCTTTCCCACCAAGGAACAGAACTGATGTAAGATTAACAAATATGAACAATGCTACCCAAAAAATTGCCAAGATGGTTTTTAATTCCGTTCCAAACCTTTTTTCAATAAACTCAGGAATAGTATAAAGTCCTTTTTCAATAAAAATCGGAAGGAAATATTTCCCAACAATTAGAAGTGTTATTGCAGCCATCCATTCATAGGAAGCAATGGCAAGACCAATAGCAAAACCGGAACCGGACATTCCAATAAACTGTTCTGCTGAAATATTAGCGGCAATTAATGATGAGCCGATTGCCCACCAGGGTAAGGATTTACTTGCCAGAAAATAATCTTTTGTATCTTTTTCATGCCCTTTTTTATTTCTAGAAACAAAAAGTCCAAGAAAAATAATTGTAAGTATGTAAAGTATAAAAACGATGTAATCAATAGCAGAAAAATTCATAAATTACTCTCTTATTTTAGTGAAAATTCATTTGTCAGTTTATCAATTTTAACTTCGAATTTACCGGGTTCTAAAATTCTTTTATTTTTCCGCCCTATAAATGAAAGCTCGCTTGAAGGTAAATTAAATTCAACAGTTTTTGTTTCGTTCGGTTCAAGTGAAATTTTCTTAAATCCTTTCAACTGTTTATTTGGTCTTGAAACAGAGCCATATAAATCTGTTATATAAAGTTCAACACTTATTTTCCCTTCTCTGGAACCTGTGTTTTTCACATCCACTGAAATTGTTAAAGATTCATTTGCCTTTATTTCATTTTTAGATAACTTCATATTACTATATGAAAATGTTGTGTAGCTTAATCCAAAACCGAATGGATATTCACAGTCAAATTTGTTGTTGTCGAAATTTTCAAGAGGTTTGTAATCGTATGTGGTAAATCCGTTAACTGAATTTGGATAAGTAAACGGAAGTTTACCGTTTGGATTATAATCACCAGAAAGAATATTTCCGAGAGCTTTTCCCCCTTCCATTCCGGGAAGCATTGTAAGAACAATACCGCTCATTTTTTCTGCAATTCTATGAAACACACGCGGTCTTCCTTCGGTTAAAATTAAAATGATTGGTTTCCCTGTTTCAGCTAATTTATTTGCAAAATTCAACTGCAGTTCCGCTAATTTTAGATTATCAATATTGCCCGGTGTTTCGCAATAAGTCGGCTCACCTAAACATAGTATAATAGCGTCTGATTCTTTTGCTTTTTTAACAATTTCACCAGAATTTATATCCTTGTCAAAATTTATTCCTTCTCCATAATCAACGTTATTTTTTCCAAATTTGTTTTGAATCGCTTCAAGAATTGTTTCTTTTTCTTTTGGATAAAGATTTTCGTTATTTCCCTGCCAAGTATATGTCCAACCTCCATTTAGCACACTTCGTAAGTTAGAAGTCGGACCTGTTACTAATATTTTACTTCCCTTTTCTAATGGAAGAACTTCGTTTTCGTTTTTTAATAGAACTATTGATTCTTCGGCTACTTGAAGATTTACATTATCAAATTCTGAAGAGCCTACCCTATTTGTTAATGATTTATCGGGATAAGGATTGGCAAATATTCCGGAGGCAAATTTGGCACGAAGAATTCTTGTTACGGCATCGTTAATACGAGACATTGGAACTTTGTCTTCTTTTACAAGTTCGAGAAGATATTTATAAAAGCTGTAATCCTTAGGAACCATACTCATATCAACACCGGCCATAACAGCCATTCTTACTGCATCTTTGGGTGAATCAGCAACTCGGTCGCGGTCGTAAAGTCTTTTAATATCTTCCCAATCGGATACTACAAAACCTTTAAATTTCAATTCACCTTTCAATATTTCGGTAAGTACATGATAATTTGAATGCGTAGGAATTCCATTTATTTCGGAAGAATTTACCATAACTGTAAGCGCTCCGCTTTTAACTGCTTTTGTAAACGGAGGTAAAAATATTTCGCGAAGCTGCCGTTCAGGAATCCAAGCAGGAGTTCTATCTTTTCCGTTTAATGGGAAACTATAACCCATATAATGTTTCATACAAGCAAGAATACTAGCTTTAGGATCAATTTGATTATCTTCCAAACCTTTAATGTAATCAGAACCAAGTTCAGAAGTTAAATAAACGTCCTCACCATAAGTTTCAAAAAACCTCGACCAAAGTGGCTGTTTTCCAATTCCTAAAACAGGATTGAAATTCCAAGGTATGCCCGAACCCTTTGTTTCGTAACCGGTAATTTCTGCTACTTTTCGTACAAGTTCTTTATTTCTACTTGCTGCAAGTGCAATAGCTTGAGGAAAAATTGTAGCTTCCTTTAAATAGTTTGCTCCGTGAATTGCATCAATTCCATAAAGTATGGGGATTTTTAAGCGTGTTTCTTTTAAAGCAATATTTTGAATTGTAGTAATTATTTCAATCCATTTCTTTAAACTATTTGCTGCCCCGCCCGTATTGAGTATTGAACCGATATGATATTTTACAATACCTTCCCTTAATTTATTTAAATTCAACACCAGTTCTGATTGTTCATTTTTCCTATTGGAAAAGACACTTAAAGTAATTTGAGTCATTTGCCCAACCTTCTCTTCGAGCGTCATTTTTTTGAGAAGTTCTTTAATCTTAACTTCATTCTTATTTTCAAGTTTTATTTGTGCAAATATGGAAACAGAAAATAAGCAGAGCAAAAGAGTAACAAAATATTTCATAACTTACCTTTATTTTAGCAAAATCATTTTGCGAGTTTTAGAAAAATTATCTGTTTGCAACGTGTATAAATAAACTCCTGACGGCATTTCTTCATTCTTGGCCGAAAATTTATAATCATATATTCCCGATGGTTTCACTTCATCTATTAAAGTTGTAATTTTTTTGCCGAGAACATTATATACTTTTAGAGTCACATTACTCTCTTTAGAAATTTGATATTTAATATTTGTACTTGGATTAAATGGGTTAGGGAAATTTTGATATAGCTTAAAATCTTCAATTCCTGCTTGTGTGCCTTTAACATCAGAGATTGTTACAAATTCAAACCAATTAATATTAAATCCACCTTGATCTGCAAGAAGTTTGATTGAAAATTCACCCTTTGTTAATTCGACAATATTGCTGACTGTTGTCCAGCTCTGCCATCCTCCCGTAACAGGGATTACCTGCTCAAAGAGATATGTACTATCTACATAAAATTTAATCTTACCACCTAAACTCTCACTTGCTACACGAAAATTAATAAAGAATGTACCGCTGAAATTTAATTTACAATTGTATTCAAGCCAATCTCCGTCATTGATCCAACCGACATTTAATCCGCCTCCGTCATCGCTGGTATTTTCTGTTTGAATTCCAAACATATCACTGTAATCTTCCGCTTCCACTTTTCCCGGAATAGTGTGCGGTTCAGGTAAATAATTCAAATAATTCATTACATCTTCCGGGCCAAAGACACTAACAATTCCATTATCTTCTGACGCAATATTTCCTGATGTGTACGATAGAGAAACAATATCATTTTTTAATATTTGTTTATCCAAATCAATGATAATCATATTCTTATCAAAAGGACTTAAATGAAAACCGGTAACACCGATGTTTTCAGAATTATTTCTGATTACGCTAAAATGTGCCGAACTGTTATTTGGATTGTCCATTGATTTATTAAAAGCAATCTCAATATGTAATCCGTCTTCCGTTATCATTCCCGATTGAAAAACAGGAGAAGAACCATTTGCTGTATTATCATAAGAAGTAATTCCAAATTGATAAGGGAATAGCGGATCATAGTTCGAGTCCCCAAAGTTAATAGGAATCTGAGCCATATTTTTTGGCCATGTAGCCGGAAGTTTCCCACTTGGAGTGTAATCACCAAATAAAATTTGTGCAATTCCATCTCCTTCAGTACCCGGAAGCCAAGCGGCAAAAAATACATCAGAATTATGGAGTACTGGATTGATTATCATTGGTCTTCCGGAAATTAAAATAGTTATTAGCGGGATTCCTAATTTTTTCAATTTTCGAACCAACCTAATCTGTTTTTTATCAATTGTTAAATCTGTTCTATCGCCACCACCCTCGGCATACGGGGTTTCGCCAATAACTGCAATCACATAATCTGCTGTAGTATCAGTAAAATTACCATCGGCGCTGTAAACAAAATCGGCTTGCGGAGCAACTTTCTGCAATCCTTGTAAAATAGTTGTTCCGTCGGTTATATTGCCGCTTCCGCCCTGCCATTGAATTGTCCATCCGCCGCATTGCCATCCCAAATTATCAGCATGTTCGCCGGCTATTAGAATTTTTACATTCGATTTTGGTAATGGTAGAACGTTATCGTTTTTTTTCAGCAAAACCAATGATTCTCTCACCGCCCGTCTAGCAACGGCTCTATGTTCTTCTGATCCGACTTGCGGCAATAGCGACCTATCGGCATAAGGATGTTCAAATAAACCGAGTTCAAATTTAACACGCAAAATTCTACTGACCGCATCGTTAATCCGGGCCACAGAAACGCTATCCTGCAATACCAAAGATTTTAAAGTGTTAAAGAATTCCGCATAGTTATTCGGAACCATTACCATATCAATTCCGGCGTTGATTGAAGTTTTAACATCCGAAGTGTAATCACCCGGCAATTGATCAATGCCTGCCCAATCTGAAACAACAAAACCCGAGAACCTGAGTTCAGTTTTTAAAACATCTGTGAGTAAATATTTATTACCGTGCATTTTAACGCCATTCCAACTGCTGTAAGAAGCCATTATTGTTCTAACACCACTATTGATTGCTTCTATATATCCGGGCAAATGAATTGCTCTCAACTCAGATTCCGTTATTTCCGTATTTCCTTGGTCAATCCCGTCAGTAGTTCCCCCGTCCCCGAGAAAGTGTTTTGCACAGGCTACAACACTTGTCGGTGTATTTAATGAATCATTTTGAAGTCCTTTTATTTCAGCAGAACCAAGTTTTTTAACCAATTCCGGGGTTTCACCAAAACCTTCATAAGTACGTCCCCACCTTTCATTTCGAGGCACTGCTACGCAAGGTGCAAATGTCCAGTCAATTCCCGTTGCTGCCATCTCAGTAGCAGTTATCCTTCCTTCTTCAACTGAGAGAAGGGAATCTCCGGCAGCGCCTATTCCAATATTATGTGGAAATATCACTGCTCCAACAACATTACTGTGTCCGTGAACGGCGTCAATGCCATATATTATTGGAATCATTAATCTTGACTGCAACGCTTTTTGCTGATAAAAATCGTATAAATTCGCCCAATCCAAAGCGCTATTTCCAGACGAAGGATCGGAACCTCCGCCGCTCAATATAGAACCCAAATGATACATTAAAATATCATCATTATTACCAATTGCTCTGTTATCAGCTTGAGTCATTTGACCTATTTTTTCATCAAGAGTCATCCTGCTTAATAAATCAGAGACCCTTGCGTCTATTGCTGCAGTTGAGTCAAGATAAATAGGTGTTTGAGCATAAATAACGCTAAAACTTAATAGAAACAATATGAGATATTTATTTTTCATTAAGGATTTTAATCAAACTATTTTAATAACAACATTTTATCAGTTAATCTCATCATATTATCTTTATCTATTAGTGTATAAAAATAAATTCCACTAGATAATTTATCAGCATTAAAAGCAACGGTATATATTCCGGTTGGTAAAAATTTATTTACTATGGTTGAAACTTTTTCCCCGTTAAGGTTAAAAACATCAAGCTGATATTTTCCGTCTTTTGCAACACTGAATTTTATGTTTGTATCCGGATTAAAAGGGTTAGGATAATTTTGATAAAGGTAAAATTGATTTGGAATTTCTATTTGCCCTACGGAATTAGGTTCAGCCTCAATCATAATTCCACTTAATGTTGTAAGATCAATTTGCGGTGATAAAATAATATCAACTTGTTCATCAGAAACATTAGTTTCAACAGTAACATTATAGGCAGCATTTTTCCCGACTGCTGCAAAAATATCCAAATCATTTATTTTTAATTTGTTCTCCACATAAACATCAAAAATTCTTTTACCAGCTTGGTCCCAATATTTTTCTGCAAACATAAATGTAATTTTATAATGTCCGTTTGGTACTTTTAAAATATATTTTGTAGCTGCATCTCTGTCGTTTAAGTAAATATTATCTTCCGAAGTTCCAATTATATTTATTCCTGCTGACCAATTTGAATTGTGTCCGCTAATATGGCCATAAGTATTAGACTCGTCCCAATCTTGATCTGGCAAATAACCGAAAACAGAGCTTCCCCCTATATTAATTTTCGCCGGTAATTCAAGATAATTTGCAGGTATCACAGTAGTTGCAGCCGGAGAAATCGAATTACCAAATTGGTCGGTAACATTAAGAATTATTATATTTGATGCAGTTGTCGGATCGTAATTTTCTGTAGTTAAAAATACTTTTGATTTATCATTCGAAAGTAAAGCTGATAAAATCGAACCGTTTGTTAAATTATAATTTGAAGATATTTCCGCTGCTGTTTTGTCCATCTCATCAGAAAAACGAATTTGTATTTTTCCGTCCTGAAAACTTTTTGCCCAAAGAGCAACCGGTTTTGAAACATCTGTATAACCCTTATTATTAGCATCGGTTAAACATAGAATCATTTTACCGTCTTGAAATACAATATTCTCAGGATCAAAATCTACCAGATTTCCGTTAAAAGTATGTGTGGCTTTTTGCCACCGGTTTGAATCGAAGGAATCAAATTCATCGTTCCAGTCAAGTGTAAAATTATTATCCGTACCATAATTTCCGGTACCTTGAGTATATGAATAATATTTCACCCAATCGTAGTATGCAAAAGCCGGCAGAGATGAATCATCCCAAGGACCTACCCAGTTATCCCCGCCCGAAATCCAAAGATTCATCATTATTTTTTGTGCTTTATTCAGCGTGCCAATATGCGAGCCTGTTTGTCTGTAAACTTCTTGTCCATCAATAAACCAGGCGACATAAAAAGGCGTCCATTCAAATGCGTAAACGTGATAATCATCATACGGATTAAATCCCGTCGCATTGTTTCTAACATGATTTAATTGATTTGGTGTTATTGTATTGAATTGAATCTCGTCATCGTATCTTCCGATGTTTTCAATATCAATTTCATTCCATTCTGATGTATTAGAAATTTCATGGTAAGTAAAAAATGAAGTAACTACACCTGAACGATGAACAGGAATCATTCTCACTTCAAACCGCCCGTAAGTATATGCAGTCTTGGTCCTATACTCGGCACCTTTATAATCCTTAGCTATGCTTATCCCGGACACAAACAGAGAAATAAATATTAAAATTTTAATTACTCTTTTCATTTTAGAAATACCATTTTTTTTGATATGGAATAATTGTTAACAGTTAGTTTGTAGAAATAAATTCCGGAAGCATTAGCAGTTTTATAATTTTTTGCTCGTAGGTCAAATTGATATGTATAAGTTCCGGCAGATATTCGTTTATCTACAAGTGTGGTAACTTTTCCACCAAGAGAATCAAATACTTCTAATTTAATTCTTGAAGATTCATTTATTTTAAATTTAATGTTAGTACTCGGATTGAAAGGATTAGGGTAATTCTGATAAAGAAATATTCCATTTGGTTTAATAGAATTATCCGAAAAATTAACGTCTGATATTGTCCCTTTTCCATTCAAATAGCCCGCTACAAATACAAGCGGAGCATTCCAATTTATGGCAATTTCATTTGAAGCATAACTTGCAACTGTGTCAACATAGCAAAGTGCCGGAGGAGTGTTCTCATCAAATAGCGAAGATAATACAGTATCGTTAAGATATTGATTTGGACCGCCGGCGAGTATTCCCGGGACAGGTTCTTCAATATTGTCAACTTCCGATTGACGATGATGCGGATGCATTAATCTATTTGTTCCAATTCCCGAAACAAAGGATTTATTATTTGGATTAACACCAAGAATGTAATCAAGAATTCTAATTATATAATTATCATTATCTTCCGATTGTAAATAAAAATTCTGTACAATCATCATAACTGCTGCATTTAATACATCGCTGTTGCTTCCCCAATAAAATCCTCCATTATTAAGCGGAATACCAAAACCATTAGAATCCATTCTATTCTTAATCTGATTTACATAATTATTTAATGAGTTTGATAAAACAGCTACGGCTAATTCGTTTGAATTTGCAGTTAATAAAAGATATGTTATATGTGCCATCGAAGTTACGGACTGCCAGCTCAAATCATTAAAAAGTCCTACTGAATTAAAATTATTTAGATAATAATTATCAAATTTCACATCTTTAGTAGCAGCAAACAATTCAGCCGCAGCCCAAAGTCTTTCATCTTTATCGTTGGTGTCACCATATTCTCCGGTTCCTGTATCGTCGGGATTTATAAATCCTCCTGATGGAACAATCGAAGGATTTTGCTCAAGAAAAGTCCAGGCATTTAATGCAGCATTTTTGCAAACGGTTGAAAAATCCAAATCATAACCATTAAAAATTCGTGAAGCTTTTGCCATTACAGCTGCAAAATCAGCAGTTGCCGCCGAAGAAATTTGATAAATATATCTCGTTTCGCTATCATCTTCTGGCATCACAAAACCAGAAAATTGTTTCCGTGTGAGTTTTGTAAATACACCACCTGTTGAATCCTGCATTTTAAGTTCCCATTCCAATTCATAACGAATTTCGTCCAATAAATCAGGGACGCCATTTCCGCTTTCGGGGATATTCAATTGGTCAGTTGAAAAATATTCGGGATAAAGTTCGTAAGCCAGCATCATTGTTCCAAGCGTTATTCCCGCATTGACAATATATTTTCCAAAGTCGCCCGCATCGTGCCAACCTCCAATTGTATATTTAAAACCGGTTCCTTCGCTTGATTCGTGGAAAAATGCGTCGCGTGTATGGCATGCAAGATGATGATATGAACCCGCAAACTGCGGAACAAGATTCATTCCGCATCTTTGAAAATAAAATGCCTTTTGGGAATATTTGTAAACGGAACTATAAACCGTACCAGAAATAACAAAGGGAAATGAAGATTCATTCAAATTTGAAAGAATCTTAAAATTCCCCTTTTGAGTAAAGTTAGAAAAATCACCTACTTTTAAATTCATTCCACTTAAATCATCATTTGGAAATGACTCTTCAAAACTTCCCGAATATACTTTAATATTTGAAGTAGAATTAATAATGTAAAAAGAATCAGCCAAAGTATTTGTTACAACAATCTTATTACCACTAGGCAAATATCCGGCTTGATTTACAAACAATTTTGATTGACCGTGAATCGAAATTGTGATAAATAATAAAAGGAATAAATTATTGCACCTACGTAAAATCAAAAATTAACTCCAAAGCTAATTTTATGCACACTGTTCAATCTTCCGAAATTAATATATGCATAATCAATTCTTAGTGAAATATTCCCTAACAAGCGCTGCTGAAATCCCGCACCCAGAGTAAAACTTTCCTCAACATCGCGAAGGAATAAAGCTTTGTAACCCCCTCGCAGTGAAATAGTTTGATTAAAAACATATTCACCACCTACACTCACACTTTCGTAATTATCGCTGGGATGATGTGCATCAACATCCAATACTAATTTATTCATATCAGTATTAAGTACTTTATAGGAAACACCTATTGTAAAAGTCAGAGGCAGCGACCAATTTTCCGAATACAATTGAGCAGGAATTCTACCATTATTTCCTGTTGTGCTTTGGTCGGGATCGTATAAAACAGTTTCAGAAGTTCCCTGCAACTGCATTTTGGAACTGAAATTATTAATTGACATTCCAAGTGTTACACCTTTGAAGGGTGTGTTATACAGAACGCCAACATCGATACCGAATGCATATCCTGAAGTTTGCCATATTCCTTCATATACTACTTTTGGATTAAATCCAATTGCAAAATTTTCAGTAAGATTTATTGCCCACGCTAAACTAATTGCGTAATCTTTTACCGAAAATACTTCCCCTGTGCCATTAGGTTCGTCAACTGTGGTAACATTCATCTCGCCATAGTCGGATGCAGTTAGACTCACGCCAAGTGTCCCAAAAGATCCGAGGTTCATAGTCCCGGCAATAAAATTATATTTTAAGTCAGCAATCCACTGAGTATGGTCAAACATCATTGTGTTATTTTTGAGCCGAGCAATTCCGGCAACATTCCAATACATAGAAGAGGCGTCATCAGCTACGCCAACAAAGGCACCACCCATTCCGGTTGCCCTAGCACCTTGAGCAACTTTTAAGAAAGCTGCAACTGAGGTTCCTCTTTTGGAAACATTTGTAACATATTGCGCATTTATTTGATTCATCGAGAAAATTACTACCGTAAAAATCAAAAATATTCTATACAAAATTCTCATTTTAACAACCCTTATTTTATTACTGCAAATTTGCCAATATGATCTTCCAATCCCCGTGACTCCACATGATAAATATATAACCCCGGAGCTATATCCATACCATCATCGCTCACTAAATTCCATGAAAGCGAACCATTAGTTGCTGAAAAGTCCTTCATCAAAGTTTTAACTAAATCCCCACTAACATTGTAAATACGTATTGTACATTCAGCAGGTAAATTAATGAAGTCGATTTTTCTCTCTCCTCTACCCGTTTGGTTTAGATTTCTTCGTTCCCATTTTGCTGTACCTAAATACGGATTTGGGACAACAGATATTTTGCCTAGTTCGTTTTGTGCAAGTTTATTATTTACGCTCGAAGATTTTGTGGAAAATTCAAATTCATCTCCTTGGTAAAACGGTTTTCTTGTTTTGATAAAAAATTCATCCCCTGCAACAGGCTCTACAGGGCGAACACCGGAAATTGCCGGAGCGTGGTAGGCAATTCTCCAAGTAAGTTTAAAAGCACTACCGACATATTCAATAATAACAATATCATCGCCCATGGATAAATCGCCTGAAGCATCATTGTCCCAAATTTCAGCATCGGAAGTATCTCCGGTTGTTTCATTAAAAACCAAAAAGTTTGCTTTAATATGAAAATTTGGAGTTTCATAAACATCGTGATCATAGAATTTTATTTTATAATCAGCCGGCCAAGCAACACTCACTGCCGGAGATGTAGAATCCGGTGTAACAGCCATTGTTAAAGTACTTTTACCTACTAACCAACCTGTATTAGCATGATCCACAGAAATATTGTTGTCATTTACAACTGAAAAAACCATTCCATCAAAAGGTTGTGTAAATGAATTGATACCAAATTCATCACTATTTACAACCGGGAAAATTGTATCCGTAGCACTTTGATATGTTCTGATTAACCTCAAAGACGATGTTTGATAATCCGGTAAATCTCCTGTAGAATTAAATTCTACTTTGTAGTTTGCCTCATTTTTTATATCGCTTTCGTTCAGCACATTAATATTCAAATGCCCAGTACCAATGCCTGTCGTTACTTTTGTAACGTCTCCGGTAACTTCAGCCGGCTGGTAACCTGTCGCCGGAGCGTTAGGTACAACCACTGCACAATTATAATCAACAAATTTTAGCCTCCCCGAAAAATCTTCAGTAATGATTTTTGTAGTTTCAGATGGAACTAAACCAGCCGTTCCAAAATTTGGATCTCCCATGTCATAAGCCACAAGAGCATAATAATATTTAACACCATTTTTTACGTCGGTATCAATAAAAGAATGCTGCAAACCGGAATTACTGCCTCTATAAAAATGAGCTCCATTAATCCCAATCGGATCAGGACCGCTGATTGAATCGACGAGATCGAACTGAGCAATTGGTTTCCAATATTTAGCGTTACCCTTTGTATCAGTAATTACCTTAATATCATTAAATTCGGGTTCGCGGCTTCTATACACAAGATAACCTTCAAAATCCTTTTTATACCCTTGAGTGGGATCATTATTTTGAAATCCTAAAAACGGATCACGAGACTCTTCGGAAATATTGTCCCAGAATAAATAAACTTTTTTGTCGCCGGGAACAGCAGTTAAATGTGGTTTAAGAGGCGGCTTTGCAAAATTATAATTTGCATTATAAATTTGCTGCACGGTTTCTTTATTAAAAATAAGATCTTCAAGATTATCTCCAAAAACAAGTGCCATTGAAAACCGATTTCGTGCATTTAATTTAAGCGGAAAAGGTCCGGAAGCAAAAACCATACTAATATTTGCACGCTGAATAGTTGTGTCAAAAGTTGCACTAGCCATTTTTTGCCACATTGATTCATCATCTTTAGGCCATCCACCGCCTGTTCCACCGTCACCTAATCTATAAATAGAAAGTGCCGTCAAACCAATCTGATCTGATTCGTCTTTATCGGTCTTATCAAAATTCGGTTCTCCGTCAGTTGGAATACCATCGCCTTCTCCAGCATCAGGACCATTATATTGAGGATCAAAAGGTCCAACACCATCGTGTCCAACATCATTATTTAACGGTTCATTTTGATCAGCATCCCATTTACCATTTCCATTTAAATCAGAATATGGCACCCAATCATGATCGTTATCAATTCCATCATCTCGTCTTTCATCAATCATTCCGTCTTCATCATTATCAATTCCATCGTAAGGATTACCAGGGCTTTCCAAATATGCATATCCATAATATCCTGTTTTCCAACTGCCGGGAACTCCCAATCCGTTGTCGTCAAAAGCATAGGCAAGGTCAAGTTTTGTATCAAACGAAGCATCATCATCCTGGCTATCATTTGGGCCGCCAACACCGGTATCAGTATAAAATCCAAAGAATGTATTTTCATAATCATGATCAGAAAGATTTACAATATCATAATGCCAAAAAATGATATCTTCGGCAAGTACATGAGACCATTGAAAACCTCTTACTTCAACACGAATTCCCATTCCTTTACGATTTGAGTCTGCGGCAATTGGATAGTAATTATATGGAGGGCGGGAAAACTCACCATCTTTGGAATCATCCATAACAAAGAATGTTTCAAAATCTGCATTTTGAACACCTCTACCAAAATAACCATACCAATATCCATCCCAAGCAGGAGTAATGTTCGGAAGTACTCTGGGCCAAGTCGTTGGCCAGGACTCTGGATGTGTATTTATAGCCGGAGTTGTTGATGAAGGGTTGATGTATCCGGCAACTGGTTCCAAACCCCAAATTAGCCCGGTAACAGGA
>Ga0114931_10006010_pt1 | contig 14990 bp, 10 predicted proteins | sample 2SBtaG_FD_89579 | JGI IMG/M metagenome (GOLD analysis project Ga0114931, IMG submission 89579) | Deep subsurface microbial communities from Kolumbo volcano to uncover new lineages of life (NeLLi) - 2SBTROV14_V59a metaG | ecosystem: Environmental > Aquatic > Marine > Volcanic | place: Kolumbo...
TCTACATTACCCGCAATGGCCAGGTGCATTTTATTTCAGAAGCTCCGCTGGAGACCATTGAAGCTGAGAGCAATGAACTTTCCGGAATCATTAATCCCAGAAACAATCAGTTTGCTTTTTCCATACCCGTGGCATCTTTTCATGGATTCAACGGGCCCCTGCAGGAGGAACATTTCAACGAAAACTATCTGGAATCGGAACAATACGGTCAGGCTACTTTTAAAGGCAGGATCATTGAGAAGGTAGATTTGATGAAAGATGGGGAGTATCATCTGAGAGCCAAAGGAGTTTTTAATATTCATGGTGTAGAACAGACCAAAGTGATTGACAATTATGTGAAGATTAATGATGGGAAGCTTCAGATTCATTCTGTCTTTCCCATTCTTCTTGCTGATTTTGATATTCACATTCCCCGCATTGTCCGGCAAAAAGTTTCACAGGAAATCATGATTAATGTATCGGCAGAGTTGGAATATAAATAAATCTAAGGGTTACCTTGCTCTGCTCTTGCTGTTATTAATACAGCTTAGTGGCAGCGAAATATTGCTTGCCAATCATGGTTATTTCTACAAAGAGCATCAGAAAAGCAGTGAAGAAAGGAGTTTTAGGGTAAAGGCCATGCATGTGACGCAAAATGGCTTACTCTGGCTGGCTACGGATAAGGGGCTTTGCTATTATGATGGAGTGGAGTATCATTTTACCCACTATGCGGACAGCACGGCAGGCAAAGCGCTGCAAAATATTTGTGAATCCCCGGATGGAAAGATTTACGTGAGCGATCTGCGAAACAGGATTTTTCTACTTGGAAATAATGGACTTGAGAGAGCCGTATACTGGCCCGACACCCTGCATCCGAAAATTACTGACATGGCTTTTGACCGATACGGTTATCTGTGGGTGGGTACAGCCGGAGATGGTGTCTATGTATGGCATGATAATGAGCTGATGCATTTTGATACGCCCCAGATCAGTGATAACTACATCAACGATATTCACTCTGCCGGGAAATATGTCTATTTGGGTACCGACAACGGGCTGACCCGCATGTGCCGGGTGGACGGTAAGATGCAAACATCCATTATTCGTTATGATGACGGTCTGCCCGACTATATTGTTAGTTCCATTGCTTCTTCTTCCGATACACAGAAAATATGGCTGGGATTTCAGGCTGGAGGCATATGTGAGATCGACTCAAGGAAGATGAAAATTACAACACTTGACACAGCCGTAACTTTGATATTTGGTGAGATCAATGATATACTTGAGTATAAGCCGGGCGTGCTTTGGATAGCGGATGATGTCAACGGTTTGATTGAGCGCTCGCAATATCACGACAGGCCGGTTTACCGTGTGATTAGGCCTATTATGAAGAATAGGGGGCAAAGAATACTCGATCTGGAAATAGACGGAGAGTGCAATCTCTGGTTGGTCTCCTCCGAAAATGGACTTCTGAGTACCAACCGGCAGATTTCCATGCCCGACCTTTCGGAGAAAAATGAAAAAGCACCTGAAATAACGGCTGTTCATGCCGATGCAGACGGAATCATGTGGTATGCCAATCATGAGGGGCTCTATCGCTACGATCCGGGGATAAACGGTGAAGAAAGCATTCGTTTTATCGGTATTAGCCATCCCGAAAAAAAAGAGTTGATTATCAGTATTTATAGCCTTGAGCCAGGAAAGTTGTGGCTGGGCACTTTCGGCAGTGGACTCTATTATTTTAATGAGCATAGCGGACAGTTGATGCGCATAGGGGAGAAAGACGGCCTGATCAACAATAACATTCTTTCCATTACTGGTCGCGGCAATGAACTGTGGTTGGCTACACTGGGCGGTGCCGAACGTTTAACTATAAATAGTGAGGTCAAGAGCTTGGAGGATATTAGCCTGAAGGGCTATACTACCCGCCATGGCCTGGGGACCAATTATATTTATCAGGTGCATATGGCCAAGGACAGTAGCATATGGTTTGCCACCGATGGCAAAGGGATTAGTTGCCTGAAGGATGGTGAAATTGTCACCTATGATAAACAAAACGGACTAAATAGCAACGTAATTATCAGCATCACAGAGGATAGCCGGGGGAAGATTTGGTTCGCAAGTCCGGAATCGGGTATTTATTCTATCCGGGGCGATACCATTAAAAAATATGACCGCTCTTGCGGCATACGGGATTTACATATTAGCTCCATTACTGCGGACAAATATGATCGCATAGTTATAGTGCATGAAAGCGGTATCGATATTCTCGACCCTAAAATCAATCATGTTACTTTTCCTGTCGAGAACTCTTTTATTACTTCCTTAAAGTCAGATATTAACAATCGGTCGGTGGACCGGGATGGGAATATATGGATTGGGGGGAAGGACGGTTTGCTGTATTATGCACCGGCTCTCCCCGGTTGCCGCGAGGTGCCGGCCACCATTCTGCTCGAAGTCAATGCCATGCTCCGGCCCATGCTATTCAAGGAAATGAGAGTATTGCCATACAGTAAAAATCACTTGTCATTTGAGTTTAAAGGGCTTTGGTATAAAAATCCGGAGAAAGTGCACTATCAATATAAACTGGTAGGATTTGATCTGGACTGGCATCTCACAGCTGATAATACCGCAATTTATCCTTCTCTTCATCCCGGCCGCTATACTTTTAAAGTGCGCTCGTCCATCGATGGCAATTTTAAGAATTTGCCGGTTGAAAGCTTCTCTTTTCGCATTAATCCACCCTTCTGGCAGACTCCCTGGTTCATTATTGGCATCTTGCTTTTTATTATTGGCAGCATCTACTCTTATGTACGATTCCGAGAGCAGCGTCTCAAAGCCTTAGAGCATCTCGAAAAGGAAAAGATTGAATTCCAGCTGCAGACTCTACGCAGTCAGGTGAACCCCCACTTTCTGTTTAATAGCTTCAATACCTTGCTAAATATGATTGATATAGATCAAAAGGCAGCTTCTGATTATGTGCAGCGTCTTTCAGATTTTTTCCGCAATATTTTGACCTATAAGGAAAAAGAACTCATAACGCTACCGGAAGAATTGAATATACTCGAAGATTATTATTACCTGCAGAAAAAACGCTTTGGAAAAAACTTCAATATCAACGTGAAGATTGAAAATCCGGATCAATATTGTATACCACCCATGACGCTTCAACTGTTGGTAGAAAATGCCCTGAAACATAATATCGTTTCAGCATCCAAACCTCTTAAAGTTGAAATTTATATCGAAGATGGCCGTCTCATTGTGCGAAACAATCTTCAGTTGAAACGCAAGGTAGAACAGTCGACCCGTATGGGTCTGAGCAACATTGTAAATCGATATCGCATGCTCTTCGATACGGAAGTGGAGGTATATTCAGGCAAAGGCTATTTTACGGTGAAATTGCCGTTAATTAAATGTTGAAACTATGAATCTCTTAATTATTGAAGACGAACAGGCTGCTTCCCAGCGACTCAGAAAGCTGATCCAAACGGTAGCACCCGAAGCGCGTGTTGTGCATGATATAGACAGCGTGGAAAGAGCGATTAGCTATTTGAAGGAGAAACCCTCTATTGAGTTGATACTGATGGACATACAGCTGGCCGATGGTGAATGCTTCGATATTTTTGAAGAGATTGATGTAAATTATCCGGTTATATTCACCACAGCTTATGATGAGTACGCCATCCGTGCATTCAAAGTCAATAGCATCGATTACCTTCTGAAACCGGTAAAAGAAGAAGACCTGGCTGGAGCCTTTGAAAAATGGAATCTAATGAAAGGTATGCTTCCTTTGCCTGATTACAGTAGCTTAGCTACAGCGCTGGCTGAAAAAGAGAAAATGTATAAAAGACGATTTCTCCTGCGGATGGGGCACAATATCATCTCCCTGCTGACAGAGGAGATTGCCTACTTCTACTCCGAAGCCAAAAGCACTTTTCTTGTCACGTTGAAAGGAAAAACGTATACAGTGGATGAGAGCTTGGATCGCCTTGAAGATTTGATTGACCCTGCCTTGTTCTTTCGTATAAATCGCAAGTATTTGATTCAATTTCATGCAATTGATCAAATGCTGGCCTATTCCAAGGCACGGGTCTTGCTGAAACTAAATCCACCGGTACGAAGTGGGGATGTCGTAGTAAGCACCGAGCGTTCACCGCACTTTAAAAAATGGCTTGATGATGAACGGTAAATCACAGTTCAGTACCTAATTATTATCGTTTGTCTTGATTATTTACTGGCTGATAATCAATAGTTTTAGATTCTTGGGAGGATCTTATATCTTGGGTTTATATACAAAAAATTAGAAATAGTAGGAAAAGAATAAATATTCATGGCCATGATGATTTTATTTGGATTGCAGGCCTGGATGTTTTGAGTTTGCTCCTCTTTTCTTTTCTTTCGAGACATAGATGATTTTACCTTTATTTCAGGTGCTTTTTCTATGTATTTATATGCGAATAATCAGAGAGGATATCCATTTTTAAATCAATAAAACAATAACAATGAAATTGCATGCGATTCTATCGGTTTTCACGCTTTATTTAGCCGGATCGTGCAGCTCTATCGGAGGCACTACAAAGGCAGGAGTTGAGAAAAGTGTAGAAAACGGCAACTGGCGCATCAGTCTCTTTATGGATTCGGGAGATGATAAGACAGCTGAATATGCCTCCTACCGCTTTACTTTTCATAGCGATCAAAGCTTAATAGCAAAAGAGGGCTCCTCATCTATAACAGGATTTTGGAGTGTCAGCGATCAGAATCCAGGTGATGACAGTATTCATGATTTAACTTTTCATATTGTATTTTCTTCTTCCTCAGCATTGGAGTCATTGTCAGAAGACTGGGCGATCATTACTAAATCTAAAAAACGCATTGAGCTTAGCCACGTTAGTGGCGGAAATGGAGGAAGTGATTTCTTGACATTGGAAAAAATATAGAATCTTTTTTGTGCGGTTAAAATGAAGTCGAAAAAGATTTCCCATTAAGGGAAGGCAGTAAAGTATGATAATAAAAAAGTCGGGGAAAAAGCAAAGTGATAGAATGTCTGAAAAAGGCGTTCATCAATCAAAAAAGCGGGTTCGTCTTTTATTACTGAAAAGCGAGAAAGAACTGAAATATATTTGAATTGCTTAAAAGCGTTAAAATGAAAAGAAATAAAATTATCCGTTATCTCTTACTGCTTGTGCTAATCGGTGTAATTATAGGGGGAGCTGTGGGCTACTATTTATACAATAAACCACACAGGGATATTGAACATGCGATGCCGGATTATATTTTGACGGCTGAAGAGTTGACGGCTGCCTATGCGGATGAAGGGGAAGGCAACAAAAAATTCCTCAACAATGTTGTTTTAATAATCGGAAAGGCAGCAGATGTTTCGAAAGATGCCGGGGGTAATATTAATATTCTTTTTACGACAGCTGATGGAGAAATTGATGCCTCCCTTGATGAAAGATATCAAGAGGATGAAAGCTATCGCAGCAGGGCTTTGGATATTGAACCCGATAAAAATATACAATTGCAGTGCTACTGCAGCGGAGCCATAAAAGACACTATGTTGGGAATTGTAACATCGAGAGTTGTATTGAAAAATTGTTTTATCAAGGAGAAAAAGAAATAACAAACTATGAAAAGCCCTTTTTTTCGCATATTATCGCTGAGTATCCTGATTTTAGCCGTTTCGGCATGTGTGCATGATCCGTTTCCGCCTTCTGATAATGGTGGAGGCAATAACAGTGGAGGAGGTAGTGGCAACGGTGGCGGAAACGGCAATAATGACACAAGCGGAATAGTAAAGGATGTATGTGATCCTGATACGGTATATTTTGCAAATGACATTCTGCCGCTCTTAAGCTCAAGTTGTGGCATTTCCGGTTGTCATGATGCAGCCACTGCAAAGGAGGGGGTTGTGATGACGGATTACAATTCAATAATCAATACCGGTAAGGTTAAAGCAGGCAAGCCCCAACATAGCAAACTGTATGAAGTGTTGTTAAAATCAGATCCGGACGATAGAATGCCCCCGCCAAGCAGTGGCATATCTTTGTCAGCTGATCAAATTAATATGATTTATACTTGGATTAATCAAGGAGCTCAGAATAATAGCTGTAATCCGAATGCAAGCGGTTGTGATACAAGCAACATGTCTTTTTCGAATGATATACAGGCAATTTTAAATACTTACTGTGTCAATTGTCATAGCGGATCGGCTCCACAAGGGAATGTTAATTTGAGCAGCTATGCAAATGTTAAAACCTATGCGAACAATGGACAGTTGCTAGGATCGATTACCTGGTCAGCGGGATATACCCCCATGCCCTACGGGCAGCCACAGTTGGATACATGCTATATCAATAAAATAAAAAGTTGGATAAATGATGGTGCACCAAACAATTAAGGAACTCCCCGTCCTTTTACTCGCTTTCTTGGGTGCTGTCCTCCTGATGCTTTCTTCCTGTTACAAAGACAATGAGGAAGACTTGTATAAAAACTACTATTCTCAGAATCAGTGTGATACCAGCAATGTAAGCTTTGCAAGTGACATCATGCCTATCATCCAGGGCAACTGTGCCACCACGGGATGTCATGTGCAAGGAGGTGCTGGTCCGGGAATATTTGTAAATTATAACGGTTTAATGGAAAAAGTGAATTCAGGCACTTTCGAGCAACGGGTATTGATCGATAAAAATATGCCTCCGGCAGCTCCCTTAAGTGTCTGCCAGCAGAATTTGATCAGGGCTTGGTTGAATGCGGGTGCTCCAAATAATTAATTATCTAAAATAAATATATAATAATGAAAAAAGTTTTTTTTATCTCAGTATCAATGTTGTTGTTTTTGAATCAGATAATGGCTCAGAAATATATAGCGCGCAATGGCTACATTGGTTTTTTCTCGTCCACTCCCATGGAAAATATTGAAGCCCATAACTATCAGGCCAGCAGTGTGCTTGATGTGGAAAGTGGAGAGATGGTTTATTCGGTGCTTATCAAGGGATTTGAATTTGAGAAGGCATTGATGCAAGAGCATTTTAATGAAAAGTATCTTGAATCGGATAAGTATCCGAAGTCTACATTCAAAGGAAAAATATTAAACATGGATCAACTGGATCTGAGTAAAGACGGAGTCTATAATGTGGAAGTGGAAGGTGATCTGACCATTAAGAATGTCACAAAGCAAATCAAAGTAAAAGGAACACTAGAACGAAAAGGAAGCCATATAATAGCAAAGGCAAAGTTTCCTGCACGTGTTGAGGATTATAATATTCATATTCCAGCGATGGTAAAAGACAATATTGCTGAGGTAGTGGATGTAGATGTAAATGTTGATTATGAGCCATATAAGAAATAATTAAACACAGCCGGACCATCATGAAATTTCAAATCTTGAAAAATCTTTTTGGGATCATTCTTATATTCAGTTCCGCTGCCCTGTATAGTCAAGATGACCTGATGAATCTCTTGGAAGAAAGCGAGAAGCCTGTTACGGAATATACCATAGCTACCTTTAAAACCACCCGGCTTATGAGTGGACAGTCAGTAGAGATACCGGCTGCCGGAGTCTTGCAATATGTGATCAGCCATCGTTTTGCACGCATCACTGCAGGATTTTATGACATATTTGGCCTCGACAACGCAACCATGCGCATGGGTTTTGATTATGGCATTACCAACCGCCTTGCAGTGGGTGTGGGAAGAAGCAACTTTGAAAAGACCTATGATGGGTATCTAAAGTATAAACTTCTGAGGCAGTCCAAAGGAGCAAAAAAAATGCCGATTACAGTGACTGGCTTTGCCGGAATGGCCATAAAAACCATCAAATGGCCGGAACCCGATCGGCCCAACTACTTCTCCTCCAGACTTTATTATACTTTTCAGCTCCTGATTGCGCGCAAATTCAATAGTGACCTCTCTCTACAGCTAATGCCTACGTTGGTACATCGTAACCTGGTGGCTACACGGGCAGATGCCAATGATGTCTTTGCGATTGGGATGGGCGGAAGATATAAACTAACCGGGAGTCTATCGGTGAATGCGGAATACTATTACCTGATTCCAGGGCAAATTGTATCTCCTGTTTATGGTGAAAAAGTGCGAAACAGTCTTACACTAGGAGTAGATATCGAAACGGGTGGCCATGTATTTCAGTTGATGTTCACCAATTCAAGAGGTATGACCGAAAAGTTCTTTGTCACCGAAACTACAGGATCATGGTTGAGCACAGATATCCATTTCGGTTTTAATATCAATAGAGTCTTTACAATTATCGATAAGCACAATAAAAAATAATTTTAAAGTCATTTAACATATCAACAAGTATTGATAGAATGGAAAAGCCCCGGTTAGGGGCTTTTTTAATGTAAATACTTTCTTGAACTACAAGAAGATAGATTACATTTATAGATTGGACTTATAAAGCCCATTATTTAACTATGTTTCGAGCATCTGGCCTGATTATTTTCTTTGTCATTTTCGCTGTATCATCGCTACGTGCACAATTGCTTGTTGCACCGAATGGAAGCGGAGATACACTGGCCAGAGCCATTATGGGGCCTTCTGCTACCATTAGCAATATTTATTTTCGATGCCATACAGGGGCTTCGGGCTTTGCACTTGGCACAAACTCGAATCTACCACTGGACACAAGTGTGGTTCTTAGCAATGGGTTGATTACCAGTGCAATGGGCCCTAATATCAATACGGCCACTTCCGATGTTTTTGCACCCCCCCAGGATGGAGATACCATTTTATCCGGTTTTATTCCAGATACCATCCCTACAGAGGATGCTTGTGTTTTACAGTTTCGTTATATCCCGAAAGTAAGTCCCTTCAGCGTACACTATGTCTTTGCCTCTGATGAATACCCGGAGTATGTTTGTTGCCCAACAGCCGACCGATTTGGTTTTTTTATAGTAGGGCCAAACCCGACTAATGTGGGCCCTCCAAACTTCTTCTATAATGACTTTGCCGTCATTCCCAATTCAAACCCTCCCATACCCACGCTACTGAATTCGGTAAATCCTGGCCAAGTGGGTTCTGCGCCCTGTGTCAGTCCTGCCGGTTGTATTTCCCTTTCCAACTCGCTTCTATATAATGACAATACCGGAAGCACTACCGAAGAGTTTGACGGCTACACCGATGCCTTGCAGGGCGAAGTACCGGTCTATCCATGCAGCACCTATACCATCAGATTTGCAATAGCTGATGGTGGTGATGCTACCGTAAATTCATATGTTTTCATTGAGACGAGCACACAAAATGCCCGGCCCTACACTATGTCACTGACTTCAAACCTGTCAGCTCCTTATGTGATTGAAGGATGTTTAGGTGGGAGCCTAACCATCAGCATCGCCAACGATAATCCATTCGATCTCACCCTGCTTCTTGATCATTACGGCTCGGCTATTAACGGTGTCGACTATTCTCTGCCCGATACAGCTATAATTCCAGCTGGTGCCACCTCTGTTTCCATTCCTTTTACTCCCTTTTTAGACTCATTGATTGAGAACAGCGATACCATCAAAATTGCCCTCCGCCTGCCTTGTACAGGTTGGCTGGATTCGGTTAAAATAGCTATCAAAGATTCGCTTACACTAAGTGTTTCTTCGCCTCAGGTCATGTGTCCTGGCGATACCATTCAAATTGAAGCCAATTCACCGGGCATGCTGCAATGGGAACCTAATTATAATATTTCAAACACAATTGCTGAAGACCCACTGATATACCCGATGGTCGATACGGTCTACTCCGTTACGGCTACACTACTGGGTTGTCAGTCTACTGCGATGGTTCCTGTGCATGTCCGTGAAGCTCCCTTCGTAGATGCAGGTTCAGATACAGGTAATTGTGCCGGGCAGTTTCTCTATTTAAATGCCTCTGTTGACCCGGATGTAGTGGTACATTTCTGGTCGCCACCTACCGGATTGAGCAATATTACGCTGTTGGACCCCATGCTCATTCCCGATCAGTCACGCTATTATACCCTTTGGGTTCGCGATATTCACGGTTGTGTAAATACGGATTCGGTATTCGTAGAAGTCTATCCCTTCCCGGTAGTAGATGCAGGTCCCAACAAGACGATCTGCCTTGGCGATAGCATACAATTGGATGGCACTGGAGACGGAACTTTTGAATGGAGTCCAAAGGCATTTCTAAGTAATATTACAGCTGAAGACCCTTGGGCTTTTCCGGATCAGACTACCACCTTTCAGCTCTTTCTGACAGATTCCAATGGCTGTCGATCGGGGGATCAGGTAAAAGTAAAAGTTCGTGATTTGCCTGCTGTCAAAGCAGGGCCGGATATTACAATTTGTGTAAACGATACTGCACTACTGACGGCTAGCGGTGCAAAAACATATTACTGGAAAAGCAGCCCCTGGCTCTTAGACAGCATTGGCGCATCTGTTAGAGCAAGGCCCATAATCACAGCAGATTTTGTGGTATTTGGTACGGATAAATACAATTGCGAAAACTCGGATACGGTTCGGGTTTTTACCCAGGATGCTCCTCAGGTGGCCGCACTGGCCAGTACGCTTTCGGCCTGTCCGGGAGATACTATATTGCTGAGTGCTAGCGGAGCAGGTGAGCAATACAAGTGGTTTTCTTCTGCACTTATCTTTGATGTCGATTCGTCAATCACAAAGGCTGTAGTTACGAAGACTTCCCGCTTTCTTGTCATGACTACCGATAGCCTGGGTTGCAGGGGTTACGATTCGGTGTGGGTGACAGTCCATGATATACCTCAAATCAGTACCGGTGGCAGCGACAGCATTTGTTTGGGAGATTCCATACAGCTCAATGCCGGAGGTGGCGTTCTTTATCAATGGTCTCCGGCTGCAAGCCTTAGCGATCCGGCAAGTGCCAGCCCGGTAGCCAGCCCTCAATTTACCACCACCTATACCCTACAGGTGCAAAATTCATTTGGTTGCAGCGGGACAGACAGCACCACGATTGTGGTCTTGCCTTTGCCTCAGGCTATTGCCGGATCGGATACGAGCATTTGCTTTGGTAGCGAAGCAATTCTAAAGGCTTCAGGAGGACAAAGTTATCTATGGAGCCCTGCATCCGAAGTGGATTGTGATACTTGTAGAATAAGCAAGGCCTATCCGACAACGACCCAGGTCTTCACGCTAGCGGTGACGGATAAATACGGCTGCAAAGATGAGGATCAAATGACAGTAAGTATATTGTCGCTTCCTGTTCCGAATGCAAACGCCAGTCAGCCGGATATTTGTTATGGGGATTCGGTACTGCTTGGCGCTTCCGGAGGAATTATATATCACTGGGAGCCTGCCGGCTTGCTTGACCACCCTGCTATGAGTATGAGCACTGCCTGGCCCGACACAACGACTTGGTTCACGGTATTTGTAAATGATCAGTATAGCTGTCAAGGCATTGATTCCGTACTGGTTCGGGTGCATGGCCTGCCCAATGCGATAACAATAAATGATGATTCGGTTTGCGTGGGATCGTCTATACAGTTGGAGGCTTCGGGCGGTAGTTTTTATCATTGGAGTCCTGGAGATTTCCTAAACGACAGTACAATAGCCAACCCGATTGCTACTCCGGTTGCCAGTACAACTTTTACCGTTATGATAAGCGATGTGATGGGTTGTAGTACAAGTGATGAGATTTCCATTCATGTGTTGCCTCTCCCTCAAGTATCAGCCACTACAGCTTCGGTAGCTTGTTTTGGTGATTCACTGCAACTATCGGCTGCCGGAGCGAAAGAATATCAATGGACACCTATTGCGAATCTTTCCTGTAGCACTTGTCCGAATCCCAGGTGGCAGGTAGCTAAGAGTACCACCTTCACGGTATGGGGGGAGGATGCCTTTGGTTGCCGGAACTTTGATACAAGCCATATCAGTGTACGCCCCCTCCCGCTTGTAGTCGCTGGTCCGGATACAATCATTTGCCCGGATCAGCGCGTCAGATTATCGGCTTCGGGTGCCAAAGATTTCCTCTGGAGCCCTGCACTTTATCTCGATAATCCGGCAATATCCGGCCCGGTTTCGACACCGGTCGATCCCATACAATATACTGTTACCGGTACCGACTCATTCGGCTGCCGGAATCGCGATTCAGTCAATATTCAATTTTTCCCCGGCTCCAATGTTACAGCCGGCCCCGATCTTTTTATTTGCGAAGGTGATTCGGTGGAATTGCAAGGCTCCGGTGCTGACTTTTATGATTGGAGCCCGGCACAATGGCTCGATGATTCCACGAAAGCTCGGCCCCTGGCCAGACCTGCAAGTAGCACCTTGTTTACCGTGAGGGGAAGCAGCAGCAATGGATGTCAGTCTACAGATGAAATGTTTGTAACGGTTTATTCTCGTCCCACACTTACGCTAAGTGCTGATTCTCTCTTTATTTGCCCGGGTGACAGTGCCTCGCTGGAGGTAAGCGGTGCCGATACATACCACTGGTACCCCGGCAGTTTTGTGTCGGATTCAACAGCCGCTATGGTAAAACTTTTTCCCGAATATTCCCAATACTTTACATTGGATGGATTCAGTAACGAGGGCTGTTTAAAAAGAAAAACCATATATGTGAACGTAGCACCGGTTATCGATCCGGCTGTCCGGCCGAAAGAAGTATCCGTCTGTTTGGGGGATACGCTCCAGTTTTATGCCACTCCGGGATATGCCTACCACTGGTTTCCCGAAGAAGATTTCGTGGATCCTTTAGTTGGCGATGCACTTCTCGTTCCCGAAAACGACCGGATATATTGGCTTGAGTTAAGAGATTCTTTTAATTGTCCGTTTTATGATTCGGTGAAGGTTTTTGTACTTGAACCGGCTTATGCCGATGCCGGTCCCGATCTGTCTATTTATGAAGGAGAATCGATCCGTCTGCATGGTCAGGGAAACGGCTCTTTTCTTTGGACTCCTTCTAAATGGCTGGACAATACAGGGATACAAGATCCATTGGCAAGTCCCGACAGCTCCATTACCTATACCTTGCTTGTCACTACGGATGATAATTGTAAGGCTCGGGATAAAGTTAGAATCAGGGTGTACCTTGAAACCCAGGTCTGGTTTGCCAATGCCTTTTCGCCCAATGGAGACGGTAAAAATGATCTCTTCGGCCCGGAAATATACAATGAAATTGAGATGGAGTACTTCGCAATATATGATCGATGGGGCAAGCGGCTGTTTTATACCCAAACTCCGGGCGAGAAATGGGATGGCCGCATCGGGGGATATCCAGCACCCGTGGGCACATACATCTATGAGTTCAAAGCCAAAGGCAATCGGGATAAACCGTTCTTCAAGCATGGCAACTTCACACTGATCCGGTAATCCGAAACGCCCGGGCTAACTTTTATTCTCAGAAGTGCTTAAGCATTTTTTGCTGTGGTTTCAGGAGAGTTGCCAATTTTATACGGTCAGCCTTTAGCGCTGAAACTTTTGTTTCCTATCTTTTATTGATTAACTATCTTTTATGCAGAAGAATAGTAAGAATGAAATTTATATTTAAAAATTAAAAAGAACTTAAAATGAGCAAGAGAGAAGACATTATTAAAGGCTTACAAAAGGCCTATTGGGATGAATTGGAAACCGTAATGAATTATATGGCCAACTCATTCAACTTGGATGGCATTCGGGCGGAAGAAATAAAGTCTTCCCTTTCAGCCGATGTACAGGAAGAACTGGGTCATGCTCAGATGCTGGTCAAGCGCATTCGCGAACTGTATGGATCCGTAGAAGGGTCTTTTAGTTTCAATGCGCATCAGGCGAGCAGTCAGCCACCGGAAGATTCAACGGATGTACTCACAGTCATTAAAGGTGTAATTGATGCGGAACAAAGCGCTATTGAGCACTATAAGTATATGATTAAGCTGACGGATGGCGAAGATTATGTGACTCAGGATATTTGTGTGACACTGCTGGCCGATGAGGAGGCACATTTGAGGGAATTCAAAGGCTTTTTAAAAGCCATAGAAGCGGGAGCTTAATCTATTTTGAACAGGCACAATTGTATAAAAAAGCCGGAGTTGATACTCCGGCTTTTTTATCATATAAGGTTGGATCTACCTTTATTTAATGGCATCTACCATTTCAGGTGTAACAACTGTGCCATTGTTGCCCCAGGAATTATATACGTAGGTCAGTACGTTGGCAATTTCTTCACTGCTAAGATTTTGCTTAGGCATCATTCCGTTGAACGTATTTCCATTTACCGTAATGCTTCCCTGAAGACCATGAGCAACTGCACTGATAGCAGCGTTAGCATCATTATTAAGGTAGTCTGATCCGGCAAGCGGAGGAAATGCTCCCGGGATGCCCTGACCATTCATCTGGTGACAGGCCACACAAATTTGCTCGTAAATACGTTTACCCTTGCTAATCCGCTCTTCTTTGGATACAGCTGCGACCTGCTGTGGGGCTTCTTCGCCCGGCATGGCTTGGATGGTGCTTCCTTCGGGCAGATAGATGCGCTCGTCCTCTTTGCCGGAGTATACCAAAAGGTTTTCTTCCCCGCTAACCTTTAATTCGGCAATAGCTCCTTTATTAAATGCATTGAAAAAGGAATGATCGATGAGCTTATACGTTCCCGGAGTTTCGACAACAAATTCGAGGATAGCCGTTCCGCCAACGGGAACGAGGACTGTAGAGGCGTCATTGCGGGTGACCTTGCCACCATCCGGTCGCACGTTGTCGAATATTTCGCCAATGATATGAGCCGATGAAACAGCTACCGGTCCGGCATTTCCAAAATAGATACGGATACGGTCACCCACTTCAGCTTTCAAGGCGTTATCTCCAGTAAGGGATCCTACACTTCCGTTAAATACTACATAATCGGGATCGCCTTTCAAGGCTTTTCCCATATCAAACTTATGAACTCCCGGGGCGGACGGATCACCATCTACATAAAATTCACTTTGCACTACATAGTATTCTTTGTCTACCTTGGGCAAAGGTGTCTTCGGATCTATCATGATGAGGCCATACATACCATGAGATACATGCATGCCTACCGGTGAAGTAGCACAATAGTACATGTAA
>Ga0114931_10006011_pt1 | contig 14989 bp, 12 predicted proteins | sample 2SBtaG_FD_89579 | JGI IMG/M metagenome (GOLD analysis project Ga0114931, IMG submission 89579) | Deep subsurface microbial communities from Kolumbo volcano to uncover new lineages of life (NeLLi) - 2SBTROV14_V59a metaG | ecosystem: Environmental > Aquatic > Marine > Volcanic | place: Kolumbo...
AACACCGTTGTGCGGCATTGAACACCGTTGTGCGGCATTGAACACTGCCCCCGTTTTCCGATCGCCGGTACCCCAGGTTGCCCATCCACGAAAGGTCGACCATCATGCCCTGCGAGCATCTCAAGCAACTTTATGATCTGTGCAACAAACACGAGTTGCAGCTTAGCAGTTCGGACTTGATCCGGATCATGTGCCCACACTGTCAGGTCGAGGAGATCTGTCCGTCGGTTTATATGGTGGAATATGAGGCTCGGGAAACGCGAGATTCCACCGACCAGGCTAGCGGGTCGGATGGGTGAATATCTTCCCTGACCCACGGAAAAGACGGGCCAGCGAGACATTTCTGGCGAATACGTGAAATTTTTCACTAAGTTGCTTGACTTCTCTGCTAAGGTGGTAACAATCAAGTATCAAAGGACTTCGTCGCTGCCCCTCACCCACGAATGAGGTGTTGATTGACCCGCCTGCCTCCGAACGACAAGCGGCGTGCGAAGCAAAAGCCATGTAGTTTATCCCCCTCTTCATAGTGAAGGGGCTGTTAAAGTACCCCCTGGAAGCTGGGGCACCTCATAAGTGTGTTCGTTGGATAGTGATCGCAAGGTCGTGGCACTGTTCTTGTTTGATGAAAAGTGATCGGAGTTTGTTGCGATGCGGAATGTATTTGAGGCTATTTTGGAGTGTGGGCACGACGAAGACTTTGTTCCGGTAGAGACCGCCGAGTTCGCCGCTACGTACGCGCCGGCCGGTTCGAGTGACAAGATCGAGGCGTTGGCCCGACGTGTCGAGTTGGGCTTGCCACTGTGGCATGCCGAGGATCGAGCGGACTACAGTGGACTGACGGGCGCCATTCGACCGCGCGACTAATCGCAAAGTCCAAGTGTCCGGGCATGGTAGTGCCATACAGAATCAAAAAGCCGGCCTCATCGATTGATGAGGCCGGCTTTCGTTATTGTCTAACGTTATTGCCTAACTCTGGGAAACACGCCGGGGACTACAACGGCAGATCGGTCAGAATTATCCAGATTCATCTGATTTGGCCGTTTGTTCTTGGGTCGCGGCCTGTTGGCGTGCGTTTTCTGCATCGAGTTCGCTTTGTGCCGCGGCAGTGGCTTGCTGAGCCGCGCTGGCTTTGGCGGCCGCCCCTTCGGCGGCGGCTCTCATTTCAGCGACCTGTTTTTCGATGGTTGCTTTGTCGGCGGCGAATTTGTCGGCGGCGGTCTTGGTTGCCGCTGCTTTTTCCGTGGCGGTCTTCGATTGGGCCGTACGTTCCGCGACGGATTTCCGCGCGGCGGCCAACTCTCCTTTGGCCTTTTCCAGGGCAGCCATCGCGGCGGCGACTTGGGCGGCAGCTTGTTCGGTCAGCGTGGTTCGCTCGGCGGTGAGCTTGTTGGCTGCCGCAAGCTGAGCGGCCGTCTCCGTCGCTGTCTTGGCCGCGGCCGCGGCTTCGGTGGCCGCTTTATTCGCCGACGCCGCGGTTTCGGCAAGGCGTTTCTCCGCGGCGGCGAGTTGTGTGGCCGCTTGTTGCCGCGCGGCGGTCGCGGCCTGTGCGGCTGCTTGACGTTGAGCAACCATCATTTCCAATGTTGGCGGGTTGGCTGACAAATTGGCAACCAGAGCCCCGTCGGCCGCATTCCACAGCCGCAGCGCCCCGGTCCAGTCACCGCCCACCACGCGTGCCCCGTTATACGTGAAGGTGGCCTTCAGGGCGATATCGCCGAAGGCTTCGAAGGTTCGCTGTGCCGCTCCCGCGCCGTCCCAAATTTTTACGGTTCGGTCGCGGCCAGCGGAGACAATTCGTCCATCTCGCGTGTAGCGCACCGAGAGCGTTCCCCCGCCGTGTGCGCCCCAGCTTTTCACCTGCTTTCCGCCATTCATTTCCCATAACCGAATGGTGGAGTCCTCGCTGGCGCTGGCCAGCATGTTGGAGTCTAGCCGCCAGCTCAAATCGGTGATCGCACCCGTGTGGCCCTTGAGATTCAGATACTCGCGAGCGGTTTCCGATTCCCACACGAACAGCCCACCGTTGCGGTCGGCGGTGGCCAACAGCACTCCGTCGGGGCTGAACTCCAGGGCATAAATCCACTCGGTATGTTTGCGAATTTCGTGCAGCAAGCTGCCATCGCTTGTCGAATAGATACGCACGACGCGGCTTGGCCCGCCAAGTGCGATTTGTGTGTGATCCTCGTTGATATCGGCGGCCAACACCGCATCAAGTTCATCGCCGACCTCGAAGACACGTTCGCCTGTGTTGACGTCGAAGACGACGACTTTGCCAGAGTACGATGCTCGCCCGCCGCCAGCCAACAGAAGCGATCCACTTCGGCTGAATTTCAACACATACGCGATCCCCTCGGGGAACGGCAAAATGCCAGTCAACTCGGCCGTGTCGCTGTTGTAGAGTAGAATCTGCTTCTGCCCCGCGACGGCGACCAAGGGGGCCCAAGGGCTTGCCGCCAAGGCCGTAACGGCGCCTGGCCGTCCAGTGTAGACCACTGGCTGGCGCGATACGTTGTGAGAAAGGCGGCTTCGCCAGTTGGTTTTTCGGACCCGGCCGTCATGGTGAGGTCAATTTTTGGTTTGTTCTTAATGACGGCCTTGGAGCCGGTGTTCTCCAATACCCCCCCGGCGATCCAGGCGCGGACAACAGCTAGGGTCTCGTCCGGAAGTTTGTCTTGCTCCGGGGGCATCTCGGGCGATTCCTGATGGGATATCAGGAGATAGATTCGCGAGGCATCAGGGTCACCCGGTTCGACCACGGCGCCCCCGGCACCGCCGGTCATCAACCCGGCGTAGCTGTCCAGCACGAGATCGTTTTCCGCATTGTCTTTGTTGTGGCAGCTAAAGCAGTGTTCTCGGAGGATCGGACGCACGTGATCGGCATAGGTGATTTTCTCGGCTGCCTTTTCCGTTTCGTCCGCCTTGGCGAGAGACGTCCCGCAACAGATGAGAACCAAGGCAGACAACCAGAGGGTCGATGCGAGGCGAATCATGATGTTGGTCAACTCCGTACGACGGGAAACGCCGTGGTTTTCTAGTTTCAAAGCAATGCACACAGGAGCAATGCACAACAGGAAGCGTTCCACCGAAAGCCGACGGAAACGCCTCACGGTTGCGTTAGTGGTTGAAGATAAACTCACGCGAATTCAGCAGAGCCCAAAACACGTCTTCCAGCCCTTGTTGTGGATTCGCCGACGCGCTGACGACTGCCATCAAGTTGGTTGTTTCTTCAGGGGTCGGTTGTCGCGACAGACAACGAACATAGAGTTCGGAGACGATTTGCTCCGGCGTTTTTTTCTCGTCCAGCATACGTTTCACCACGCCACCTTTCGTGACTTTCGCCTGGGTGGTATTCCCGTTGAGAAGGTGGAGTGCTTGAGACAGATTCGGTTCGGTCTTCGATTCACAAGCGCAAACCGTGGTGCGGCGTGAGCGACCAAACGTCGTCAGGAAATAGTTGCTGGTTCCACCGTCGGCAATTTGCACGGCCCGCGCGCCCACTGGCAGCCCACGGAACTTGTCTTTGGTTTCGGTGATCTGACTGATGCAATCCAACAAGTTCTCCGACTTGATGCGTCGCAACGAACTGTGGGCAAAGTTGAGCGTATCGTTCGTATTGCTCTCGTTAACCTGGGTCGAACGTTGATAGGTGTTGGAATTGCAAATGTCGCGCACAAGTTGCTTGAAGTCGTAGTTGTATTCCGTGAACTTCCGACCCAACGCGGTGAACAACTCTGGATTACTGGCAGGGTTGCTCACGCGGATGTCGTCGATGGGTTCAACGATGCCGATGCCGAAGAAGTGTGCCCACACCCGGTTTGCGATGCTTGTCGCGAAATAGGGGTTCTCCGGCGACGCGAGCCATTGGGCGAGCACCTTTCGGCGATCCTTGCCTTTCACATCCGGCACCGCACCGCCCAAGAACTTAGGCGCCATCACGCGTCCTCCAACGGGATGCTTTACTTCGCCGCCGCCGGAATTGAAGACGATCGTCTCTCGATAGTCCTCACCCGTCTTGCGGCCAATCTGTGCGAAGAAAGCGGCGAAGCCATAGTAGTCGTCCATCGTCCATTGATCGAATGGGTGGTTGTGGCATTGGGCGCATTGTGTGCGGATGCCCATGAACACTTGGGCCACGTTTTCCGCCGTCTTGAGCGTGTTACGCTCAATCTGATAGTAGTTCGTCGCCGGATTCGTGAACGTGCCACCGGTGGCCCCCAGCAACTCCCGCACCATCTCATTGATCGGCATGTTGTTGGAGATGCGCTCGGTGAGCCAGTTGTTGTAGAGGAACATCGCCTTGTAGCTGACCTGGTTCGACGAGCGAATCATCAGCAGTTCGGCCCATTTCATGGCCCAAATTTCCGAGAACTCTTTTCGTTCGAGCAACCGATCGACAAGCTTGGCTCGTTTGTCGGACGCGGTGTCGGCCATGAATGCCGCGTAGTCTTCCGATGTTGGCAAGCGGCCCGTGATGTCGAGCGTGACGCGCCGCAGGAAAACTTCGTCGCCACAAAGCTCGCTTGGAAGAATGCGGACCTTGCGCAACTTCGCGTCGACCAACTCATCGATGTAGTTGACCGGATGCGACTCTGGCGGGGTGTATTGTAGATCTTTCGGCAACACGAGTACCTGGGAGCCGACGGTAAAGGTTCCGAAGCGAGCCATTACGAACGCTTCGCCGGGGGCCGCGGACGTGACCAACCCGTTCTCGTTCACGCCGGCTGAGTTATCGTTGTTCGTCATAAAGACAGCCAGATTCGTGACGTCGCGGTCCGTGCCATCGGAGTATTTCGCGCGGACGACCATCTGCTGCGTGACGCCTTCGCCTTCAAGCACCGCTTGCCGTGGATACAATTCAACCGCTTCGATCTTGGCTACCTCTCCCGCATCGTTCGGCGCGCCCAACTTCAGCCAGCGAAGCAACGTCTGATAGTATTCACTCTCCTTCGTGAAACGCTTTCCGCCGGTGTGGGGGACCGAACCGTCGCATTTCTCCAGCACCAGACTCTCTTCGGGAACCGCCAAGTTGATGCGGCGAAAGCCGATTTCGTGTGTCAGTCGATAGTGGTCGGCATTGGGATCGAACCCGAACAGCGACAGGCGAAAGCCATCTTTACCCCGGGCCGCGCCGTGACAACTGCCCGTGTTGCAGCCGGTTCGCATGAAAACAGGCATGATGTCCAACCGAAAGCTCATGGGGCGATCGGTCTGGGAATCTTTGACGGTTATCGGCACCGTGACGCCGTGACCGGCGAAGGCGATCTTCATTTCGGTTTGCCCGTCGGCAACCGGATAGAGTGTTGCGTTTTCGAGTCGGGCGAAGGCGTCGCTAGCCAATGTGATTTGTACTTCCGCGGTCACGTCTTGCGTCACGCCGTCGGCGCGCGTTGCAACCGCGATGAAGTGCTGACGATCGCGCGAGGTCTCCAGCGAAACATCACTGGGAAACACCTGGAGCGATGTCCAGGCCGGTTCATCGGCCGCCGCGAGGTTTGTGCCAAAGAGCCCCACGATCATCACGAATAACATGACTGATCGGCTGACACGAATCCGGTTCATCGTTGTCTCTCCCTACGCTCGCACTGTGGTGCTTGTTTTTTCAGGTCGATTCGTATACCGCACGCATCGATGCCCGTGGTTGATGTTGAACTATTCAGGCTTCTTTTGGTCTGTCTTGGGTTGTGCGTCTTCTTGGGGCTTCGCATCTGGCCGAGGTTCTTCCGCGGGAGCCGTCTCGGCCGGTTTCTCTTGCGCTGCTTTGGCGGCCTCTTTTGCTTTTTCGCGGTCTACACGAAGCTGTTCCAGCCGGGTTAGACGCTTCTTCACCGGCGGCATCGGTTCGGCGGCCTTGGGGGCAGCCGGTTTCGGCTTCGCGGGGGCGTCGGCCTTCGGTGGCAATGGGACGTCGATGCGAAGTTCTCCGCCGCCGATCATATGCGTGATCGGCTCTCCGTTGGTCGTGATGATGGCTCGACACAAAAGCGTCTTGTGCTTGCCGGCGGGGGAATTGGCCGTTGTCTTCACATGGAAGATCCCCTCGGTCGAGTCTTTCGTGATCTCGATGGGCTCGGCCGTGACTTCGTTGGGAATGCCCAGGAGTTCGACCTTCGCCGCGCCCTCGAACGGCTTGTTCTGCGTGATTTTGATTACGACGTCGGTCTCTTTTCCCTGCTCGACCGCGGCCGGTTCAAACGCGAAAGAGAAAAACGGCTCGCTCACTTCAAGATCGGCCAGTTGCGTGGAAACGAGAATCGCCCCATTGCCCACGGTCGCCTGTCCCGTCACCGCGACTTTCCATGTCCGCACTTCGGCGTTGCCGTTGGCGTTCAACGGAATCGAAGCTTCCGTCTGACCTTCGGCGATCGAGATCGAATTCGCGGCACCGGTTCCAGGCGGGCTGTACAGCATGCGAATCGCGATCGGGGCCGTGTATCCCTCGTCTCGGGTGGCCACCACGCGGAGGTTCATCGTTCCCCCACGTACCAGCGGCACTTGCGGTTGGACAATCTCCACTTTGAACGGCACCGCCTCGGTGACCGCCATCGCCATGCGTTCGGTTCGATGTTGCCAGACCTGGATATTGTTCCGACCACGGACCAACGAGGTCATTTGGACCAGATGCCCTTCGAGGTTTTGGCTCTCGTCGACAAGTCGCCTAACCACATCGACCGTCTCGCCCGCCAACGCTGCCTCGGGCGTGGCTTCGAGCAAGACCGGGACATCGCTCCGATTACTCCGCATCGTTACGGTCCGCATGCTCACGCCCGCGGGAAGATTGGGCATGGTGAGATTCAACTCCCCGCCGAAATCCGCCCGGCTCGCGCTGACCAAAAAAGCCGTGCGATTTCCTTTGGGTACCGAGACCGTCGTGTCGACGTACTGCTGCCGTTGTGGCAATCCCATCGTCAGACGTCGCTGGACCGGCGCCACTTCGCAACGATAGACAAACGTTGGCCCGCCACGGCTCAGGTGATCGCGGATATAAATGACGTACTCGTCGTCTTCCGGCGCGGTGAAACGCAAATAGCTGTCCGGTCCGCCGCTGTCGTCGTTTCCGCCAACTCCAGCACCTCCGATACGGTTGACATTGAGTACCGAATCTAGTGGTGAGCGGAGCGCTCGGGCCATGACCCGAATATCAAAAACCTGTCCCTTGGTGGCTTTGAACTTAAAGCAATCGACATCGCCCTCTGCTTGAATGATGCCATTGACCGCCGCCGGCGCGTTGAAGACGGTTGCTTCGGCGGGTGCGTTGTTCGGCTCGACTTCGAGAGCATTTTCCAGAGGGCTCAGATGAAACGGATTTGCCGACGGCGCGATGCCGTGTTCATCGAGAGCAAATAGCCCAAAGTTGGTCGGAGCCTCGGCGGGGAGCGTGATGGTTTCGGTTTTTTCACCCGCCGGATCGCCCAACCAGCGTACTTCGATCGCTTGGCCGAATTGCCCGCCCGCGGGATAAACCGCCAACGGACGGGGAAAGGTGCCGACGTGCAAGCAATAGGTACAAGCACCACTGCCGCCGTAGGCACTCTCGCGGACCTGAACGACATACGTTCCGTCTTCGGGGGCAAGGATCGAAACAACGGCGTCCTGATAGACCAAAGCCGCATCGTCGGAGTTGGCGATCTCGAAACGCTTCATGTCCATGATCGCCAGGTAGGGATCAAAGAACGTGTTGCCAAGCCGGATGCCCTCGATTTCGGCCGTAATGCGTTGCCCCTTGGTGGCGTGGACCAGATAGTAGTCGACATCCTCGTTCGTCACGACTCCGTTGACCGTTACATCGAGATTGATTTGTTGCGGGGTTTCAAATTCGCTGTTCGGTTCAACCTCGGCCACCTCGGGCATGGCGCCGATGCTGAGAGTGCGCAGATTGCTAACTCCCGTGGCGGTTCGAAGTCGCATTCCATGTTCGCCCAGGCGGCAATCGGGGGCAATCTTGAGCGTGACCTTGACCTTCGCGTCGTCCTCCGGGGCAACGCCGACCACTTCAATGCCCGGCTCGTACAACAACACTTGCTGGGCATCTCCCAGTCGAGCGCCGTTGAACACGAACTCGATTTGTTGTCCGCGCTGAACGCCAAAGGGGACGATCGATCCCAGCGAGGGATTCGCCGCATGGGCGGTGGCGAGTGTTCCGAATTGCACGACGAACGCCATCGTGAAAATGCAGCCGGCGCGACGTAGCGCGAGAAGGCCACGAATTCGGTCGCGATGTTCAGGTCTCACGGCGAATCGCATGGAATGAATACCTCGTCGAACAAGTGTGTTAAGGTCGCCGTCGTGCATCCTTGTGGTGGTCCAAGAGTTCCTGACGAATGCTCCATGGCCGGTCGCCGTTTTCCGAGGAATCACGCGACGATTAGCGGCCAGTCGCGTCGCGAATCGATAACGAACCACGGACGATGAATCGCGGTAAACGGTTTGCTCTTCTTGGGCGGGGGGGCCATGACCCGAATCCACTTCAAGTCACGGTCTCGGTAGCGAAAACGATTCGGCGGCATCCTTGGCCACCGTGAACGTCCTCAAAGGCGGGATGCCTTCAAATATCCAGCTTAGGCAGCCCAGGCATGGGACCGCAACTGCCACGGCCAACTGATTTGAAGGGGTGAACTTGCTGCAAGTCACTCGATCACGGATTCGGTTGAAGAAGCAGGGGGCATTGATTGATTGATGCGCGGATGGGTTAGGCCAACAACTCTTTGCGAACCTTTCCGCCCTTGACGATCTCGATGGGGCGGTCGCCCTGTGCCATCAGTTCCTTATCCGCCACAATTCCCAGTTGGTTGTAGATGGTTGTAGCGGCATCGGCAGGCCCGATTGGCTTGTCTTCCGGTTCGCTAGCGACGGCGTTGGACGCGCCATAAATCGCGCCTCGCGTGATACCACCACCGGCCATCACTACGCTAAATACCTTTGGCCAGTGGTCGCGACCTCGGTTTCCGTTGGTCTTCGGCGTTCGACCGAATTCGCTGGAAACCGAGACCAGCGTCTCATCTAGCAGACCCGTGCGGTCGAGATCGGTGATCAACGCCGCGAACGCCTGATCGAACGCGGGCAGTTGGTTCTTCATTCCATTGGCGACGTTGGTGTGCATGTCCCAGCCGCCGTACGTTAATGACACGAACCGAACCCCGGCCGCCACCAAGCGACGCGCCATCAACATTCTCTGTCCGGCCGCATTGCGACCATATTCGTCGCGAATGGCATCCGGCTCGGCACTAATGTTGAACGCCTCTCTCGCCTGTTGCGAACTGACCAGACTGTACGCCCGATCGTAAAACGTGTTCATCGCATCAAGCGAGTCCGATTTCTCCTTGGCGGCGAAATGAGCATTGACCGCCTCCAGCGCTGTGCGACGACGCGTGAAACGTGGCTCGTCAACACCACCCGGTAGATTCAGGTCGCGAACCGTGAAGTTCTTGTTCGCCGGATCGGCACCCAAGCTGAACGGAGCGAACGACGAACTGAGGTAGCCCGTGCCAGCGAATTCGTTCGGCTGATTCGGTACGCAGACATAGGGCGGAAGATTGTTGCGCGGTCCGTATTCGTGACTGACCACACTCCCCATGCTCGGGAAGATAAGCGCCGGACTAGGGCGATATCCGGTGAACATATTGTGCGTGCCGCGCTCGTGCGCGGCTTCGCCGTGAGACATCGAACGAATCACGGTGATTTTATCCGCGATCGCCGCGCACTTGGGAAGCGTCTGGCAGAAGACCTCACCCGGGATGGCTGTCTTTACCACGCCCAACTCGCCCCGATACTCGATCGGAGCGTAAGGCTTGGGATCCCAGGACTCCTGATGCGCCATTCCGCCGGGCAAGAAAATGTGAATGGCACTTTTCGCCTTGGCTTCAATGGCCGCGTAGTCTTTCTGTTCGGCCTGCGCCGATTGAATTTGGAAAAAATCGGCCAGCGTGATACCAACGCCGGTCAACGCGCCTGCCGTGATAAAACCACGCCGATTCGGGCGATAGACACTGCGCTGCATGATAGCCTCCATGGAAATGGGCTGTTGAGCGTCCAGCGACGTTCTCAATCTCGATTTTGTGGCGGGATCAACGCAATCCTTGGCAAAGGTTCAACTCACATCAGGCCCAGTGGGAGAGCCCTCAATGCGATGTGCTAGGTGTCGCGCTAACGTAGGAGGGAAGGTGTTGTTGGAAAACCAACGTACGAACTGCAATCGCAATTGCACGAGCGTTTTTGAACTCGCATTACGAACACATTCCGTATGACCGGCAGCCTAGACGAAGAATAGTCGAATGTCAAAGACTTTTCTTGACAAATGATCTAATCTTGATGATTCATGACACTAGAAAAAGTTCACCAAGACGGTGTACTTTATTCTGTCATGGCTTGGAAGGTGAAGCCGCAAAGACAGTCATTTGAAGAAGATACGACCAGCATCGCAGTCGCGAGAGAGACTTTTTTAGAAGAGCACCCAATTCGGTGATTCGATGGAAACCGAAATGGCAGGCGCTCTCTCAAGAGAGCTCCAAGACGTTCAGCGTCGCGGCTATCATTAGCGTCTTGTTTTGCCTGCGGCGGGGCGGACACTGGTGGCTTGGGCTCTGTCTCGCGGATGTGCAAGACACAAGCCACCAGTGTCGATTCGATGCTTGAATAAGATCGGCCGCATGCCCGGCCCATCGCCACAATCAACCGACCGGAGAAACCACTGCACGGGAATCGTCTTTCAACGGCTTGGCGGCCACCGTTGAGGCAACTTTCGATGGCTGATCGTCTAGTTCGGCACGAAGCACGAGAAGATCGGAAGGGGCCTCAATTCCAAGACGGACCTTGTCTCCCCCCAAACGAACTACGGTCACGACAATCGAGTCACCAAGCTTGATTTTTTCACTTTGCCTACGGGATAAGACGAGCATGTTTCCACCTCCATGTAGAATATTAGTGAAAGTATGTATACCATTTCAGGGCCTGGCTTGTCAAGCAAGAGCCCCAATAATTTCCTTGGCCGCGCGACTCATTCACGCGGAATTCCCGCAAAGGTAGTCCGCTTCTTGGGGTCTTTCCTGGAATTTATCCTGCCTTTTCGTTGGTAAAACGGGGCAGCAACGTGTGAAATTCATCTATCACGTACCGCGACAAAAGTCGGATCAATGGGCTGTCTCGCTTACATGATTGGCACATGCGATGCCAGGGGCGTTGACCAGCAGCGTCTTTTGAAAGCGCTCGCCCGTCGAACCGTAAAACAGAATAGAGTTTCCGTCCGTCTCCCAGATCGCGGTGTAGCAGACAGATCGCGGCCCGTGCAGGCAGAAGTACATTCCGCAGGGAATGCCGCCTCGCAGCAAGGTCCGCTCGGTCATCGGGAAGGCATTAATTTCGAGTTCGTCGTGGGTGCATAGTGTTCGGGTTACGTATTCTCTTAGTTGATCTAATGTTTGCAGCTCGTAAGAACTGGTAACCATATGGGTTGTAGTCTCCGGCTAGCGCATGCCATGAAGGGGATAAACAAGAACGCTCAGGCAGGCAGGATAAAAAGGGATGAATGGCGATAAATGTAGCTATCGGCAGAATGAGCAGATTACTTGGCCGCCGATTCCGTCAATTTGAGGCATGTGACGAGTTTGGGAAGATCGCGACTGACGCTTATTCCGATTGGGCAAGGTGATGTTCTCCTGTCGTATACGCTGCCGAACGATATGGCCGCTGCGGCAGATCACTCATAAAGCATCCGGGCTAGAGCGATATTCGAAGGAGCATTTGCCAAGGGCCGTCTACTCGCACCGTCGGACTACTTTTTCTCGGCCGAGTATTGCTCGAACGCCGTGGCCACATGGCTCTCTTTTTCGTCACCCTTGTGGAACAAGATGCGATACCGCAGCACGATCGATTCGCCTTCCGGCAGGGTGAACTCGCCGATGTGTTCTTTGGTGTGTTGGAAATCGTGCAACCCGAACGGATTGGCCGCGAAAAGGCCATAGGTGCGAACGTGCCAATACGTTGGGTACCTGAAACTGCTCGGATGGTTCATTACGGCGATGCCCACCAGCTCACCATCGACAAGTCCGTGATAATCGACCCAAGGGGCAGGCTTTCCCCAGGCGGCGAGATTCTCGAGGCCCTCTGAATTGATGATGTGCCCCTTCGGTTTGTCTCCCTTTTGTTCGACGTCCATGCTCGAGGCCACTCGAATGCCCATCGTGCCTTCTTTTGTATCGCCAAAAACGACGGGACCTTCGCTGGCGGTGAGCGTGATGTCGAAGTCGATGCTTCGATAGTTCTCGCTGGCTTTGAATGTCAGCACTCTCCGATCTTCGAGCTGCTTCTTGCCGTCGGCGTCGACCCAATCGTTCAAAGTTTCGATGACCGCCTCTGGTCCACTCTCCGCCCGCACAAACTCACGATGGACGATGTGCCCTCGTCGTTTGCCTTCTGCCCAAAAATCAACACCGTTCACGTTGCCATGGGTGAACCAAAGCGAGCGATGATGGGGGTGGTCCCACCGTTCGCCTTTGATTTTCTCCATGGGGAATGCCCGGGTCATCGGCTTTCCCGTTGGGCCGATGATGGGCCATAGGATCGGCTTCGATCGGCTTTCGGTGATGTACTCCGTAAACAGCGCGCCGTCGATCTTGACGATTTGACCGGCATCGCTTGGTTCGACGGTGATTTCGCCGGCGACAATCGTCTGCGTCGCGATAAGCAAGCCAACCAGGGTCATCACCCCAATAAGCATTCTTGGAAATCGGAGGAATACGTTAAGCGTCGACAATTTGATCATCGGATGCGAAAGTCCTTGTTGTCGGAATGTTGGAACGACCCACGACGGGGCAAAGGCAGAGGGAAGAATCGTATGATAATCGTTGCCGAATCGAGGTTCCAGCCGCACGGCGTATCCTGGCTAATTCGCATCGACTTATCGCACGATTTCCAGATGAGGGTACCTTCGGCCTGCCCGCCACGCGGCGAATCGCCCCACGGCGGTCTTCGCAATCTCCAGCCGAATCAGGTTCGTTAGGAACTCGAGCACCCGCAATCCCCGGGAAGTAATGGCCGTTCGATTCAGGGCCAGATATTTGAGCGTGGGGATCGCTCCCAGGGCGTTTAACCCGCGATCGGTCACCCGGGTGTCCGAAAGATTTAACGATTGCAGCCCGCTCAGCGCGGAATTGTGCGCGATCAGATCGCGGAGTTCGTCGTCGCCCACACGGTCGCCGCGAAGATCGATGCCGACGACCACTTCGTTGATTTGCGCGAAATCTTCCCCGATTTCTTCACGCAACCACGTTAATTCCTCAAGGTGAACAAGGCCACCGAGTTTGCGCACTTGTTCGATGAACTGCTGCTGTTGGATGTATCGCTCGACCGACGAACTGAGCCAACGGGTGCGGCTGGCGAGAAACGAAGAGTACTCCAGCGCCTTTTCATATGCTTCCTGGATGGCACGAAACTCAGCCACATCGCCGCCATGGTCGGGATGCGCGGTGCGCACCTTCTCCCGATAGGCCTGCCGCACGTCTTCCGGCAAACAGGGCAGCATCAGTCCTAACTTGAGAAGAAAGTCGGGGCGTCGGTCCATGCAAGCGCTCAAGTCTCAAGGCAGATTGTCGAAACATCTTCGCGAACTTAGACATCCCCATTCTCAGAGAAGGCCCGCCGCGGGTCAAAGCCTTTGTGATCGTTCCCAGTGAGCAGATTGTACGTCAGGCAGTTTTTGGGTGGTTCATCGCGTGACCCAAAACGACGATGCCCTTCCCGCGGCGTGCCTCCGTTGAGTCAACCCCGCGGAAACTTCTTGGATTCTTTTGGCCTTGACCCTTGACTTCGATCTACTGTACTAATATACTTAATACAGCTAATGAGGTTCCCCATGGTATTCCATATTGATTCCGCGAGTCGCCTGCCCATCTACCGGCAATTGGCCGAGCAGATTCGCGACGGTATTGCCCGGGGGCGGCTCACCGCGGGTGAACGCTTGCCGTCGGTTCGCAATCTTTCCCGACAGTTGGTCGTGAACCCCAACACGGTGGCCCGGGCGTTTACGGAATTGGAACGAGAAGGCGTGCTCAACGCGCGGGCCGGTTTGGGCGTGTTCGTGGCCGAACCCAAGGGCGAACTGACCAAGAAAGCCCGCAAGAAACGGCTGCATGAAGTGCTGGATCGTTTTCTCGTCGAAGCCGTGCATCTGGGGTTCTCGTCTTCCGAAGTGCTTACCATTGTTTCAGATCGAATGGAACGATTTCAGTGGCCCGTATTACCCCAAGGGAGCCGGCAGCGTTAACGCCTCGGAGCGAATCTCCTTGCGAATGGATACTTGCATCAACCACTCGGTGAAGTATGAACGAACCAATCGTCACTCGCGGACTCACCAAATACTACGGCAACCGCTGCGTGGTCAATTCACTCGATTTGCGTATCCCCCGTGGCAGTGTCTACGGGTTTCTGGGCCGCAACGGGGCTGGGAAGTCGACCACGATCAAGATGTTGCTGGGCATGGCGCATGCCGATCGCGGGCAGGCCGAATTGTTGGGCGAAGATTCGACGAGCCTCTCGCCGGCTACCCGTTCTCGAATCGCGTATCTCGCCGAGGGTCATCCCCTGTACCGCTGGATGCAGGTGGGTGAGATCGTGCGGTTAACGCGCTCGTTCTATCCCACGTGGAACGACGAACTACTGGATCAGATACTCGATCACTTCGAGCTTTCTCGTCGGGCAAAAATCCGCAGGCTATCCAATGGTCAACGCGCCCAACTCTCGCTGGCGTTGGCCGTGGCGCCCGACCCGGAGTTGTTCATCCTGGACGATCCGACACTTGGGCTGGATACGGTCGTTCGCCGCGATTTTTTGGAGTCGATGATCCAGATTATCCAACGCCAGGGCAGGACCATTCTGTTCAGTTCCCACATCTTGGGCGATGTCGAGCGGGTGGCCGATCGCATTGGCATCCTGGTCGATGGCGTGCTGCGGGTCGATTGTCCCACGGAACACTTCAAGCAGGCGATCCGCAAGGTGGTGT
>Ga0114931_10006012_pt1 | contig 14986 bp, 15 predicted proteins | sample 2SBtaG_FD_89579 | JGI IMG/M metagenome (GOLD analysis project Ga0114931, IMG submission 89579) | Deep subsurface microbial communities from Kolumbo volcano to uncover new lineages of life (NeLLi) - 2SBTROV14_V59a metaG | ecosystem: Environmental > Aquatic > Marine > Volcanic | place: Kolumbo...
ATTACACCTACTAAGGCATATCAAAATATAGACAACAGTGACGTAGCTAAGATTAACAGTAAGTCCATTGACATTGTTAATGCCAGCATAAAACTAGAAAAAGATGCTCATTTACTTGATTACCCCGTATATGGAAATTACAAAAAGCAAGTTGTCACCTCCTGGAATACAGGAAATATAAAAACACCCTTCCCAGAGTGGGAATGGCAGCAAGGCATGCACCTTGATGATTCAAAGGATACTTATGTCTCGCTGTTAAATGAATACAAAATTTTGCACAAAATCTATCACAGCCAAGACCTTAACAAGCTCAAAGCTATAAACTTAGAAAGATCAGAAGAATTGTCGATTGCATATTACCTTAAAATTCCAGAAGCTGGTTTTGAATACAGTTCTGTTTGTAAGTTCATCAATCATCCCCGCGCAGAATTATTTGAGGACTTGAATACACAAAACACAAGGCTTGTCATATACGGCGATGGTAAATTAGCATCAATTCGAAGCGCGAGTGGTGTTGAGTCAGTTGTATTTGTCGACCAGGAGGAAGAGCAAGTCTACATTATTCACAACATATGGTACAAAACACAAAGTGGGAGCTGGGTAATTATTCGTTAATTATTCACACACATCATTAATTTATACCGTACCGAAAAAATATTATTTCAAAACGAGATAAGTAGTCAAAGTAGTTAATGATTACGAAGGCAGAAACTCTATAGGGTACGTTACTGTAATCCGCTCAACATCCTCGGCCCCAAAGTTGAACAGCTTAATACGCGTTATCAGGCGTCGTTCCAGGGACTTGTTATTCAGCTCGGATGAGACCACCTTGATGTGACTGACCTTGCCACTGGGTTCGATGGTAATCTCAAGTACAATCTTGCCTTTTATACCTGGATCTTTACGCCGCGCGCGGTTGTAGATGGAATACAGCTTGCTCTTGTTCTGGTCGAACACGATGGTGATATCTTCTTCCGCTCGCTCGTGACCGCTGCGGGATTTGGCTTTACTGGCACTCGATGCTTTAGCCGTTGCCATGGATGAGCTTACCCTGGTAGCAGTGCGCTCCTGTAAGCTGGCCTGTTTGCCGACGACCCGGGTGTATCTGGATTCATCCACACCGCCGCTGCCTTTGCCGGCATCAGCCATCAGCAGCTGTTTATTGACCGTGGCTGCTTTGGTGGCTGTTTTACTGGATTTTTTAATATCAGCCGAAACCATCTTGCTGACGTCACTGGTGTCCATCAAATCCGCCAGGTCATTACTCAGCGCCAGCAGGCCACTTTGAGCGGCCTTTGCGCGGGCTTTTTTCTGGGTTTTGGTCAGCGGTTTTTTAGCGACTTTCTTCTTGGGAAGTTTTTTGATTTTTGGTTTGGCTTCCGGCTTGGGTTTTGGTTGTTCAACTTTGGGCTTGGGTTTCGGCTTTTCCTTTTCCATCACGAACTGGGCGATACGTTCGGGTACAGCGGATTTTTTCTCCCGCACTTCTTTGGGAAGCTGGATACTTGAAAGAACCAGACCCACTAGCAGGAACGATACCAGTATAATAGCCGTCAGGATCAGGAACTGCTGGTCGTTCTCGTTTCTGGGCTTCCATCGCAACGCCAGATCGTCATATCGCATTACGGTCATTAAGCTTTATCCCTGGTCTTCTGGCTGGCAGCAAATGCTATACGTATGTAATTCGCCTGACGACAGGTAGCCAGGATTTTTCTGAGCAATGCATAGGGGATATTTTCATCACCCATGATCGTGACTGCCCTGCCCCGTTTTTTATCCTGTGGCGTAAACAGGCCTTTGCCGGACTGGAATTTCAGTTCTTTTTCCAGTTCGGGAATGGTATCTGATATGTCGGCCAATGATGTATCGACATTGGCGATACGTCGGCCCTGAACCAGGATATCTTTGTGGGTTATGGCGATGACCAGGGTCTCTTTAGGTGATTTTTTAGCCACAGAAGTGGGCAACCTGATGTCTTTACTACTCGGCAGCTGCTGCACATTGGATGAACTGACCAGCAGGAAGAATACCAGGATAGTAAAAATATCCATCAGGGATACCAGGTTCAGGCCTGAGTCTTTTTTACGCTTGTGATGCCGCTCCATACGTCTGGCGCGACGAGACGTCTTCATCATGATGCCGGCTCCTGGGCTGGCGCCAGTTCCGGTGCATCGCCAATGGATATATTCGGGAATAGCTCGACCGTTTCTACGGAAGTGAATTGCACCACATCAGTACTCCGAACACGGTCCATGACAGCAATCAGGGTTTTATAGCGGGTATTCTTTTCCAGTAACAAGGTAATACTGGTGGAGTCGGGGAATCGACGTTTGATTTCCAGTAGTACATTGGAAAAAGCATTCCAGTCAGTATCGCCCTGTTGCCTGGCAAAACGTTTAATCACACCCAGGTTGGCATCCTGGATAACAAAGGCATTTTTCCGAATGACCAGCTCAAGCTGCAGCTTAACCTTCTCTTCCTGCTTTACCTTGCTGTTAAGGGCGGGCAGATTCAGCTCCAGTACCGTCATGCGGGAAAAAACCGCGGTAATGAGCAAAAACGGAATCAAGATAACCATTAAATTCAAAAAAGCGGTTATATCGAGTTCAACGGTTTTTTCGATATGTTTTCTACGAGCCAGCTTCATTGGCGATGTCCCTGAGGTTTGGTGTGCCGAATTTAAGCTTCTTTAGAAATCAGATTCAGGCATTTCACCGCCGCCATCTCAAGGTTATCCACCAGACGGGCTGTTTTAGTTTGCAGGTAAGAATGGATCAGGATCAGGGGTATAGCGGCCACCAGGCCAAAGGCGGTGGTATTCATGGCAACCGAGATACTGGCTGAGAGCAGGTCGGCTTTTTCGGCAGGATCCGCCGCTGCAACCGCTGTAAAGGCTTCGATCAGGCCGATAATGGTGCCCAGCAGTCCAAGCAGTGTAGCGATATTGGCGAAGGTAGCCAGGTAGTGGGTACGCTGCTCCAGATCCGGCAGGACTTCCATCATGCCCTCTTCCATGGCGGATTCGATATCGTCCCGGCGTCGGCTGGAATCCATGCGAGAGAAGCCGTAATTCAGGACTTTTGATAAAGGGGTTTTGATTTTTTCAGTTCTGGATATGGCATTGGGGAAATCTTTTGCCTTGAGGATGCGCACCATCTCGCCCCACAGCTTGTTGGTCTGGCGTTGGGTTCGACTAAGGTACAGGAAACGTTCCAGTGCAATTGCCACCCCAAGTGCCAGCACAATCAGGATGGGGTACATGAAGCTACCGCCACTTTGGAAAAATTTTACCACTTCCATGAATCATCCCCTTTAGTATATTGAATTTCATGACTGGTAAGTATTTTAACGGAGATTTATGTTACGGCAACAAATTTGTAGAAATTTTATGGACATGTTTGCATTTTTAGAGAAATTCCAGCTATTTCCCGTTATTCAAGCCACTGAACTGTACCTGTTCGTCACTCTCTAAATTGACCCTGAACTTGCATTTATCGCAACACAATGCAAGATAACTATCTACTCCGAACATCATAAGCCTGTGCTAATATCAAACCCAGTTCATGCTAACCCATCAGGAGAACACTAATGTATGGTTTTAATGTCACAATGAAAACGTCCATGGAAGACGCAGAAGCCAAAGTAAGAGAGGCATTGATGGCCGAAGGTTTTGGCGTACTCACGGAAATTGATGTACAGAAAGTGATGAAGGCAAAACTCGACCTGGATCGCACCGGTTATAAAATTCTCGGTGCCTGTAATCCCCACCTGGCGCATCAGGCTATCGATGCTGAACCTGACATCGGCCTGCTATTACCCTGTAATGTCATGCTGCGTGAGGAAGACAATGGCGATATTACGATAGGATTTATGGATCCCGTTGCAGTTCTGGGTATGATCGACAACCCCAAAATTGGCGAGGTCGCTCCCCAGGTCAAAGCAAAGATGGAGAAAGTTGCAGCCAGTCTCGGTTAAGTGGCAATGATCCGCGGCAGACCTAAAAAAGCCGGGTATTCCCGGCTTTTTTATTGTTTATCCCTATCTCGTATTTAATGCAGCGAAAATGAAAGCTACTTGATCCGCATAAATTACCATAATAACAGCAAAGACATTATTTATCTGTTGATCCCGCTTAACAGGCCACCAGGATGGAAGTCAGAGTAGTCATCATTCCGAAGTGTGAAATCGTTATGACACTAACATGACATTCTGGTACGCCAGACTTCGAATTGTAATGTCTGCCATCAAAACAATAACGCCATCAGAGTATTCATCACGGAAGAACAAATCGAAGATAAAACTGTCACAGTTCATATACAGTTGACATCGGAGGAACAATATCATGACTGAACATACACTTCCCCAATTACCTTACCCCATGAATGCACTCGAACCGCACATTTCAGCAGAGACACTGGAATTTCACTACGATAAACACCATGCGACTTATGTGAGTAACCTGAACAACCTGATTCCCGGTACGGAATTCGAATCAGCTTCTCTTGAGGACATTATCAAGAATGCCAACGGCGGTCTTTTCAACAATGCCGCGCAGGTATGGAATCATACTTTTTACTGGAACTGCCTGAGTCCGGAAGGTGGCGGCAAGCCGCAAGCTAAACTCGCAGCCGCCATCGACAAAACCTTTGGAGATTTTGAAACTTTCAAGAAACACTTTAGCGAGACAGCCACAAAAAATTTCGGCTCCGGCTGGAGCTGGCTGGTCAAAAACCCCAATGGTATCCTGGAGATTCTTAACACCAGTAATGCAGGTAACCCGCTAACCGAAGATAAACAGCCGCTACTAACTTGCGACGTGTGGGAACATGCCTATTACATCGATTATCGTAATGCCCGTCCAAAATACATCGCCGCATTCTGGAACCTGGTTAACTGGGATTTCGTGGCACAGCAGCTGGAGCAGTAGTCCCCTTTATTCCTCCGACCACATGACATGCGACTGTTCCTTAGCCGGTGCAGGGAGCAGTCGCTCTGACATCCAGGCTTTACGACAGCAAGCGACACTGCTTGTGACTTGTGATCAACGCAGCAACCAGTACAGCCATAGTCAGTTCCAGGCCGGCCCCTCTTCCCTTACCACCCCGTAAATGAACCGTGGTTCACATTCAGGTGCAGTGCATTGATATTGGCATTTCGCGCCGGCGTATTATGGGTATGTCTAATCAGGGCATACTGGCTGGTTATGGCCTGGTCCAGGGCATTCGCATCCGGCTGCGGCCCTGCAGCTGTAGCTGCCGCCTGTAGATCCGCAGGCACATGGCCTGTCTGGTTGATATGCGCATCCAGTATCAGAGCAACGCCCTGCTGCGAAGTGATCACGTCGGTCAGGGCAACAGGTACACCGGCGACCGTGATATTACCCGCCTCCCTCACAATTCGATCCAGCCGGGAAGCCGCTTCCAGTACCTGGGCAGCCCGGTAGCGCAATGATGCGATAGCAGGCATCCGACAACGAGCCGCCCAGTCGGTTGTAAAGCTGGTTGTCGTACCGACGGTATGGCCACCGAAAAAATCACGCCTCGAAGCCCAGGTATTTAAATCCACGTGTGTAGCGTCTGGCTGTATGCGTTGAAATTTGAAACGCGGGTTGCCATGGCCATCGTGGCCGTCAGCTCTCAGGTCGAGATTGTAGATGCCAAAAAACAGTTCGAACTCCGCCGGCGCCATCTGTTTGTAGCGCCATAACAGGGCCGGCAGTTCGATATCCACATGGGCCGAAGACTGCTGGATTCCCAGTGACAGGATACCCCGATCACGTAAGCGTACCGCATCCAGAAAACCTTCGTTCACCACAATCGCAGCCACAATCTGCAAGCGTGCCGCCAGGCGTGCGTCGCCGGTGGGATTCAACAGGTTGGCGTTCGCCGCGATGAATGGCGCCGGTGCAATGCGTCCACCAAATGCAGGGCCACGATAGGTATTCCCGCCTGAATGGAAATTGCGGATATCCCCGGCCAGTACGTCACGCCCCAGCACCATACGATGTCTGCCACCCGGCGGATCATCTGGACGTATGCGCTGCCAGCCCAGGGCCCCCGGCCGGTTGGCAAGTTGTTGCGCTGTTTCGGGTAATTCCCTGGGTTGTACGAGTGTTCCACCCGGTAACAGTGCCGCAGTCAGCATACGTATCCCTCTGTCCCTGCTGGCGGTCTGCTGCGGGGGCAGTCCTACCGGCGGGTTATCCAGTATCCTGGCCAGCAGACGTAACACCGCATTACCCGCGGTCAGCGAGGCCAGTAGACGCATCTGGTGATTCACGGACTGGTCCAGGAACGCCAGTGCCGTCGCGAATGCCGCATTACGGTTCAGCTGGTGCAGAACTTCATGTACAAAAAACACCGCCTCGAAAGAATTGGTCAGCATGCGTGCATTCAGATGCACACCACGAGCAAGTGCAGTCGCCTGGGTACGTAGAAAGCGGCGGGCATCTCCGGCGATGGCAACCGGGTCCGGTTGTGCCAACCGCTGTGGCCGCTGATCCAGCAAGGGACGCCAGCCCGCCTGAAAACTGCGTATCCACAAACGGATGATGTTGCCATTCAATATCCAGTCGCCATTGCTGCGATCGATTTCGATCGGCAGCGGGATACGCACACCATCGCGATAATTGCGCATATTGGGTACCGGCAGATAATACTGGCTATAGACCAGTATCCCCTGTGCCAGTTGTTCCACCGTGGGTGCCGCGTGGCTGGCGGTGGCGGCAGCCGTATACAGGGGGTGTAGCCGTTCGGCAATGCCGCGGCAGCTTGCCCCGGGTCCCAGGATTACCGACACCCGCGCACGCAGGGATGAATCGAGGGTGCCAGCGAACAGGAAATCAACAATGCCCCGACACCCGCGCACGCAGGGATGAATCGGTAACCAGGCCGCCGCGTAACGCGGCAAGGGTATCGATTCGAAGATTCCCCGGCGTGTGGGGAAAAAGCAGCAGGTTCCGTGTAGCATCGGCCGTGTCCCAGGTTTCAGCATACAGATCATTGTACGAATCGCTATCGTCCGTATAAGCATCATGGAATGATCGATTTGCAGCAGATCGCCGCGCCAGGGGATCTGCCTGGGCGTCTGCCTGTTCGAATGATTTCAACCAGTGTTGCGCCGCCATGTCAGCACCGGGTGATCTTGATCATGCCAAAAATATGCTGCGCCTGGGGATTGGGTATACCACCCCATTGATCCACAGGAATACGCCTGATCCTGACCGACTGGTTTTCATTGCCGCCGATGGTTTCCACGTAACGTTGGCCATTGTGGGTCGTGGTACCGACCACGATGCTGGCATGGGACGACCCGCTGACCGCGCGATTCTGGTTACCACCCGACCAGTAGCGATTGCGTAAACTGGTATAACTGTGGGTGGTCATGTGCCCGTTCACCGGGCGATTGAAACAGATAAGATCACCGCTCTTCGGATCGGCTTCCCGTTGTACCTCAATCTCGTCTACCAGCCAGAAAGGCCGGTTCTGGTCACTTCTTTCACGGTTTCTCAGGGCCCCCACGATATAAGTCAGATGCCGTTGACTGAATTCAAAACCGTGGGCCTGCCGAATTCCGGCCGTATGCATGACATAACAGATGAATGCCGCACTCCAGGCTATCTGGTTGTTGATCGACTGGGTGGCGCGTGCAGTCGCTGCCGCCTGGGTCGTAAAACCGGGTACTGTTAACCAGTAGGATGTGAGTATCGCCAGCCGGTCCGGATGATTGCTTTCCAGATACTTGTTACCGTTAGGTGCGGTCCAGCGTGCTTCTTCGGCTCGGGCGGTTGCGGCAATGGTCTGGCGCATCTGGCACCAGTTGATCTGGTTAACGCTTTGTTCCGCCGGCTGCCATGAAGGTGGTTGTTCCGGTTCAGCAATCTCATCACTGTAAACGTCTTCATAATCGCGCAAGCCGGTAATTTCAGTACCAAACCCGGACGGACGCAACAACTGCTGGCCACGTAACATCCTGCCAGCTGTATCCGTCAAGCGTCGTCCTACCGAATTCAGTCCGTTATTGCCAGCCATGTCTTCCAGCACTTCCACGTAACCACCGGAGGCGCTGGATTCGACAGGCACGCCCCGCGCTACCAGCTCGGCAGCCGTTTCAATTCGAGGCGAGACAATCACCGCCGAATGCTGGATACCATCGTAGGGAGCCGAGCGTATTAACCTGTCACCCGGGCGTAGCGCCTGTTCCGGAAAACTGCCCGGTAATACCACCGGCACATAATCATCGGCGACAGGTAGATCCTGGAAAACCGGTTCCTCTGACATATCGAAGGCTGTATTTTGATAGGTATCGAATGACATCTTCATACTCCTGTTTCATATGGCTGCTCCGCATCTTCCGCTGACTGCAACCATTCCTGTAACTGGTTATAGGATTCCTGCTTGTCCTGATCCTGCTTGTTGTCGGGCTGATCCAGAAGTGACAGGGCCAGGCGCACGATCTGCGGACTACTGGATGGCAACAGGCTGCTGATGGCCTGGAACAAGGATTCGTTTAGTTCACCCTGCGCAGCTATCCCGGATGAATCGGCAAGCACTTCATGAGGCCGTAATACCAATGGCCGGCTGGTTTCAGGCTGTGTCTCGGCGACGGGACTGGAGGCAGAACCCGGCGAACTGGCGTTCACCGAATCGCCCTGTACGTCATCGGTTTCCCGCCACTCCCTTGCCACCTGCTCTGCCGAAGCGATGTTCAGGTAACCGTAACCCAGGCGATGCAGGTCCTGTATCGGCAAATCACCCGTGTGTAGCGAACCACTGTCCAGGCTGGCAAACAGCAGGGCCCGGGTATCGGATATTTCCAGGGGACGCACTGCCGCCTCGAACATGACGGCGATGGTACCAGTCACATGCGGCGCCGCCATACTGGTGCCGTTCTTACTGGTGTAACGTGCTGCCGGCTGGCTGCCCGGCGGTGCCGAACGTGCCGCCATGATATGCACACCCGGAGCGACGATTTCGGGTTTAATACGTCCGTCCCGAGTGGGACCGGCACTGGAGAAACGCCCGATGGGATGCTCAGTCAGAAACGGATCGTAGGCGCCCACCGTAATCGAAAATTTACTGTTACAGATGGTGCCCGTAGTGGTCGAGGTCGACACATCCTGGCTGATGAAGCTGGGCCTGGGTCCACGATCCCGCTCGATCCAGGCGTGGAATCGGCCATCTTCCACCTGCTCTGCCTGCAGCTGCAGTTGCCAGGTACCGCCCGGTGCATGACGTTGCAGGAACAGGTCGATATGCCGGTCACCACTGCCCGCCTGACGTAAGCGATGGTACAGGTGCCCGACTTCAACACCATCGTGCATCAGGGCGCAATCTTCGCCCGGTACGGCAGTACACATCGTATTGCCTTCCCCATCCTTCACACTGACGATGAAGTGATCCGTGTTTTCATAGTAAACCTCCAGTTCGCTGGGGGTGGGGTCGTTCTCCGGCACATTAAATTCCAGTACCGTTTGCTGTCCGGTTTTCAAACGTCCCTGGGCATGAGCGCGCGCGGTGAAATAATTACCGGCACTGTTGATGATCGCCTTACCCTTATTCAACCACACGGCACGATCAATACCCTGCTCCACCAGTGTCATGCCATCATGCGGCCCACCGTGGGCGCCCACGCTCATATTGATGACGCAAGGCCGGTCGCCGGCGATGGAAAAAACAAAATCGATGGCTTCGAGAACCGAAGCGGAGTCTCCCAGGTTTTCAAGACTCAGGACATCGGCAGTCCTGGAAAGATGCACAAACACCAGGTCAGCTCCCGGCGCAACCCCGGACATACCACCGCCGTTACCGTTACCGGCGGCAATATCCATGACGTGAGTACCATGTGAACCCTGCCATTCGCCACTGTCTTTGCTGCGGGAGTCAGCATCCGAGGGATAATAATCCAGCATATCGTAGGGATCATTATTTTCCAGGGCGCGATTAATGGCAGCGCGATCCAGAATACGGCCGTAACCCCAACGATTATTGCTATCGCTGGCCGCATCACCGCGTTGATCCCAGAGCGCTTCAATACGGGTACGTCCGTCGGCATGACGAAATGACGGGAAGGCAAAGTCCAGGCCCCAGTCGAGCACACCCACGACACAACCTTGACCGGTGGCAGTGACAGCTGGCGGACGTCGCGTGTATTCGCGTGACGATTCCTCGGACAGTTCGTCTTCAATCAGGGGCATGTCCTCCGTATCGTATGGCGCTTCGCAGAACTCGGGCTGGAAATCGTGTTCTGCATCATCCATTCGACGCAAGCTGCGGGATGCCTCCATATCCGATACTGCATTGCTTTCGATCAGCTCGTCGATACGGTTTTGCTTGACCCGCAGGGTTGCAATATCGCCAAAGCGGGTAATAACCCTGACCCCCTCTGGCAGCACAGCCGATTCGTTCAGGCGGGCGATGACCGGAATGTCGGCATCGCCTTCCCCGATACGAACGGCTTCCGCCAGTGCCGGGTCCAGATCGCCCAGTTGGGAAATCGCTGGCATGGTCGCTAGTCCGCTTTGCTGGCAGCCGGTTTCGCGCCGGCTTTGCCGGGCGGGCAAATCTGCTGCAATTGCTTGACGCTGGCTTCCAGCGATTCCATTCGCGTCTCCAGGCTTGCCAGGTCATGCCGCGCCGGCACCTTATCCAGCATGAGTTGCCTGGCGCCTTCCCTGGCGGATTTATCCAGCAAATCACCGTTTACCGCCGCCACCCAGGCCAGGCCATTTATCAGATACACCGGGTCTTCTTCCAGCTTGTCATAAGCGGCGCGCACCAGGGAAGCATTGACACCCAGTGCATGGGCTGCGGCTTGTTGTGCCGTGGTCGGCGTTTCTGCCAGGGACGGGTCATCCTGAACATTATTGACGGCAGCGATCAGTTCCTTCAACTTATCGTCATCGATACTTGGGGCAATAAATTTTTCCGGGAATTCCCGCGACTCCCGCGCCACCTTGAGAGCGTCATCCGCCTTGGCAAGGGATACCGCAGCGGCAACCGCCAGCAACGCATTTACCTGGCGACTGGTGGAAGACATGGAACTGAGAGGTAATCGCGTAACATTGACCGGCAGATTGAGTTGCGCGCCATCACCGGCAGTATAACCGACGACAGACGCCGGCCGGTTCAGTTTAAGAGGTATTTTGATACTCATAGCTAGTCTCCTGATTTGACTCACACAGATGAAATGAAGTTAAGCCAAGGAACTAGCTAGTCTTTACCAGACTGGCACCGGTACCACCCAGCAATCCGCTGATGATTTGCGGATTGCTCAACAGGAAGCCGATACCACCGATGACAAACGGGCTGGAGAATGCCCCCTTGCTGCTGCCGAACATACCGCTCTTTACCGCACCGCGTAACAGCGGTAATAAATTCAACGCAAGGCTACCGTCTGCATTGGCACTCAGGCTCTCGGCAAATTCCAGTGCACCGTCCAGTTTCATCTGGTGGTTGAGTTTGCCGATGTTACGGCTCTGGACGTGATTGACGGATACAACACTATTGACCCGCGAATTGACCTTGCCAAGCCGCTGATTCACTGTCTTGATACCGACAGCATTTCGACGGACATCCTTGCCTACCCGAGCCAGGGCACTTTTCAGTTGTGGTTGAGTCACATATTTCCTGGATGTCGGTGTACGGTAGGCCGAACGGCCTCGCGCGGTTCTGACAGAACGACGTTTACTACGACGGGCACGATGACGATGACGACGGCGTCGACGCCTTTCCGACAGGTCATCTCCTTCATCATCTTCTTCCATCAGGGCTTCCAGCATATCGTCCATTTCTTCGTCTTCATCGCCTTCATCATCGACATCTTCGAAATATTCCATTTCGTCATCCATGTCATCGATATCGTCATACAGTTCTTCATTCATGGCATTACTCCTTCAGTCAACAAAGTCAGTTTATCCGCGTTTATTGGCGGGATTCATTTTGCGAATTCGCTTTTTCGTGCGTACTCGCCGTATTGCCGGCACCACCAGTTCGTTAAACAACTGGACGTCCGGCATATAAGTTCCGGCATAACCCTCGCCTTCACATTCATGACATTCGTCATCGCCCCCCCAGCAGATCGGGCAGGCGCCCAATGCAGCGGCCAGCGTATCGTTCACGTTTCGCAGATCATTTAATTCGCGCCGAAACTGACGAATGTCGTAAACATTACTATTCTGCTGGGTATCTTCGTAGTCGGTGTCGTCATCATAGTCATCAGCAAGATATTCATCGGACAGGGCTTCACCTTCGATGATATGCCCGGTGTCTTCGTTATTTCCCAGGCTGACCAGTAGATCGATAATCGATTGTTGTTCCGGAGACAGGTTGGAGTTATTGAGAAAAGACGTCAGGATAGAAGCGCCGTTGTCGCCCGCATTAATGGAATCCATAAGCGTCTGAGCGCCGCCATTCCCCAATGACTGAAGCAGTGCCTGGATAGCGGCATTACCGCCTGCTTGTGAGTTCGTTGTGTTGCTGGATCTATCCGTCATAGCCATGCCTCCCCTGCCAGTACCTGTTCGTAATCGTCGAGTGCATCGAATTCATATTCATCCTCCCAGTCATCATCGATATCGGTATTGTCATCAAAATCTTCCGTGTCCATGAATTCCTCCGTCGCCTGCTGTGAAATATCATTCAGTAACAAGCGGGCGCGCTCGGCGGGGTTCACTACATCACCACGGAGATTCCCTGCTGCATCTACCAGGTAATCCGACAAATGATCCGCCGGTGAATAAGACGCGTTGTCAGCCACTTCCGCGGCAATTTCAGAAATTGCGTTAGCGAAAGCCGCAGCGGGAACAGAACGATTCCCGACTGCCACTGTACTGCGCCCCTGGCTGGACATGAGAAGTGCGGATAAGGCCTGCATAGTTTCAGGTCGAGCCAGTAAGGCCAGTAACTGCTGAATGGGGGCCATGTTGGGTGTGCCTCCGGCTGTTGGCGGCCTCGTTGTCGCTGGTGCGGCTGTTGGCGCCTGCTGTGGTGCCTGGGCCTGGGCTGGCCGTGCTCCGGGCTGGGCCTGGCCTCCGCCCGACAGCAGGCTTGCAGCCCCGCCACCAAGGGCACCGGCCAGTGCCCCCCAGGGCCCCGCCACCATACCGCCCTGGGCGGCACCCTGGATGATGCCCGGCAAAGCCCGTTGTGCAATGGGAGCAACCTGCCGACCAAAGCGTTGCAGGCTGCGCATAAAATCCTCCATATCTTCGGCACTGGTATCCGGCATCACGTCTGCCAGATAATCCTCCAGTTGCTCGTCGTCCATCTGTTCGTGCGTCATATCCAGGGCACGCCGAATTGCGGGATACTCGGTTTCAGCCATTTCCCAGTTGCGTCTTGCCTGCATGTTAACTCTCCTGTATCTCACCATTGGCCTGGTGTAAATCGTTTACGACATCATCACCCGACCTGGCGATGAATCTCGCATTAGCCATACATCAATCACACAATCAGTTACCAAAAACCTATTTGTTGTTATCCTGTGCCTGGTCATCCGTCAGTGAAATCAGCTGATGAATAATCTCCGGTAACTGTTCAAGACTCGCATAAGCTTTTTTCGTATCCTTTGTCTCGCCGGATGCTTTACAACTCACCCAGCCATAACAATGAGTGATATCAGCATGAACCTCATCAGGTTTGCATATATGCTCAATCAGAAAAATATAACGCTTTGTGATTTTGCTCTGATTCACTCAGTTGTTCTTTATGCATTGGCTGACTCAAGTTAAACCTATGACCTTATTACCATCATTGCATTACGGTGAGAGCCTAACGCCAATGCGACACAGAAACGTCACAAAATCGTCTCAGGAACATTACATCCATTTTTGAACAGCAACAGGCGTGATTGCCCGGACATAAACAGGCGAAGAATAATGAACGGCACTGAAACGCCCCCTGGCTCCGAAGAACCCTGGCGCTATCAGAAGGGATATTTGTGATGAATTATTTCAGAAGCTGATCCGCAGCACGGGTTAATAATCGTTCAGACTGACGGATATTCAGTAACGCCTGGTTGACTGTATTCAACAACGACTCAGGCGTGGAAACCGGTATTTTCGAAGTATTTTCAGTTTGCCTTTTAATGATATCTCGATACAGGATTTCCGTTTCCGATGATGGCGACACGCCTAGTTCGTCGATTAGCAATTTGCGGCACGACTGGTACTGGTTAATGGCCGATGTACGGTCACCTTTACCACCATAGGATTGCATCAGGTAACGATGGATATGTTCCAGCAAGGGATCATGGGACAAAAGCTGGTTGGCATACACAATGGCATTGTTCCAGTCGCGCTGGCACATACAATACAGCACCAGCAACTCCAGTGCTATCAGGTACTGTGATCGAAATTCTTCGCGCCGTAACATAAACCAGGCATTGTCGAATGATTCGAGTAAATCACCGCGATAAATGGCGATACAGCGTTTGAGCAAATCGAAATCAGCTTGAGTCAGCTGCTCGATCTCACGGGTGAGCACGACCTTCAAACCGGATTCAAACTGCTTCACGTCGAATTCATGGTCCATATTATGATTGAAACTGACACTGTGCTGGCAGATCAGCAGGCAGCAGGAAGCGTCTAAAGACCTAGACTGCAAGACTTTTTTAATTCGCCATAATTCCGTACGCAGACATTTCCTGGCCTTGTCGGTCTCCAGGTCCTGCCACAGCAGATTCGCCAGACTATCGCGCGGAATTGCCCTGGGTGCTTCAAGCACCAGTCTCGCAAAGAGTTCTTTTGATTTTCTGGTGGGGAAATCAGGTAAGCGGAAATCACCTTTTTTCAGTTCCATTTCACCAAAAAAGGCAATTGATAGAGTATCGTTGGTGATCATCAGCACCCTCCCTGAAGCCTGGTAGACAATTCAACAAAGCAGTAACAGCCGATAAACCATTGCACATCCATACTGCCAGGCAACTTATTCTGCGCTTTTATTCGCGGGTGTCAATATGAAAAGCAGCAGCGGGTTAAGTGAATAAA
>Ga0114931_10006013_pt1 | contig 14984 bp, 8 predicted proteins | sample 2SBtaG_FD_89579 | JGI IMG/M metagenome (GOLD analysis project Ga0114931, IMG submission 89579) | Deep subsurface microbial communities from Kolumbo volcano to uncover new lineages of life (NeLLi) - 2SBTROV14_V59a metaG | ecosystem: Environmental > Aquatic > Marine > Volcanic | place: Kolumbo...
CGCCTCGCCGAGCAGCAGTAATTTCACACCGTCGAGTTCTATAAATCCCGGCACTTACTTTTGGCGAGTACGAGCGAAGAACAGCGCTGGTTCAAGCGCCTGGAGTGCGGTCTGGTCTGTGACGATTAATCCCACGCCTTCGGCATTGATTATGCCTGATGCGCCAACCATCTCGCAATGTGGACAGGAATTCTTTGTGCCCATTGTCATTGAAAACGTCAGCAACCTATCCGGTGTGAGTTTTGACCTCAACTATCAGACAGCCCACATCAACTATGTTTCGGCGCAAGCTACACCGCCCCAGGGTGCGGCATCAAATCTTTTGGGAACCAATTTGATATTTCTGCCAACCCCAAGTGATGCAAACGGAAGAGTTAGTATCGGGGTAACTCAGAGGGCTGGCATTGGTGCCACCGGCAGCGGTCCAGTTGCATGGATTAGATTTGTCTCATCAGGAAATACGCCGGATCCGACCAACATAACCTGGACTCTATCCAATGTAACGGCGAGCAATCCCAGTGGCGGGAGTATTTCTCTGTCTCCCAACAGCGCTACGACGTCTATAAGTTGCGGCTGCATCGTGTGGCCTGGAGACGCCAACAATGACGGTGTCGTTAACTCTGCCGATGTGTTGGCACTCGGACAATTTTTTGGGAGAACCGGCCCGAATCGTCCGGGTGCATCCACCTCATGGAATGGCCAAAATACGACCTGTTGGAGCGCAGAAAATGCCACTTTTGCTGACTGCAACGGTAATGGCATAGTAGGGTCTGAGGATGTTCTACCCATTGGTCAGAATTTTGGTAGAACGCACTCGGCTTCGGTGGTGAGTTTAACCGCGCGATTCCGAGAGGATACCTTGAGCACGCCAATATCACAGGGTAGTGAGTTGAGTTCTCAGACGCCCATTATTGAACCCGTTGTGCTAGATGAGGTTTCCGGTGACAATTTCACAGTTTCTGTCCGGGTGAAAGACGTTTCTGAACTGTTCGGACTTGCTTTTGACCTCGTTTACACTGCGAGCAGCAGTGCGGTTGAGGCATTGTCGGCGCAACCTGGACCCTTCATGGGTAATGACTTATTATTTTTGCCGACAATTAGTTCTTTGGACAAACGCGTCAGTGTCGGTATAACCAGGAAAGCAGGTCAAGGCGGCGTTAACGGTGAAGGGATCGTTGTGACAATTTTGTTCAAGGGTTTTGAGACAGCACCGTTTGGGACGCCCGTGACTTGCACACTCGAAAATGTCACGGCTAACGACGAGAACGGCAACCCGATCACTTTTGATGTCCGGTCAGCTTTGACTATTGTGACTGACGTCGAAGAAACCAACTTGAAATCCGAGTTGCCAAGTTCATTTGTTCTTCATCGGAACTTTCCAAATCCATTCAACCCAGAAACCAGAATCGGTTATGATTTGCCAATTGACACGCCGGTCAAACTAGAGATTTTCAATCTTCTGGGCCGCAAGATTAGGATTTTGGTAGATGCGACTCAACCTCCTGGTTCTTACTCAGTTATTTGGGATGGTCGAAACGACTTCGGAAGATCTGTAGCATCCGGCGTGTACGTCTACCAATTGAGGACCCGTGAAAAAGTTCTGAATAGAAAGCTCTTGTTGGTGAAGTAGTCTTTGATTTTCGAATAGCCAAGTCCCCGGCACTTCCCAGGTGCCGGGGACTTTAAGAGCAAACCGCCCTTGCAATTATTCCAACAACTTCATAACTTGTCTTACTATTTTTTAAGCAGGTGTCGTGAACTGGAGAGAACCCAGTTTCCAATGCGATTAAACTACTTCTACATTTTCGCCCTTCTTATATCCTTACAAACAGGCCTGTTGGCCCAAACTCCATCGTTCCTGGAAATCACCCTTCCGGTCCCTCAGACCTACACCGTGCGCGTGTCTGGCGAAATGATCTGGCCTAACAACGGCGGCAAGTCCGCCTCCGGAGTTTTGCTTTATTTCGATAATGACTCGACCACCACCTGGGCGCAGCTCATGCCGGGTGAAGAAACGACCTTCACGCAAAAGGCCTCGCCGGTCATTTTTGCAGGCATGCCATACACCAGTTTAGAGTCGCAGCGTTTGAAAATATCAGGGAAATACATGCTGCAAATAACCTCCTCTGATGGCGCTTTCTCGCAACAATTCTCGGTGACCCGCGACCATGTGGTTTTTATTCGAAACGAGTTCAAGAATATCGTGATTCCGGTGTTGAAAGGATACACTGCCTCACTGTCCGGGCAAATGATGTTGCCAGACAACGGCGGTCAACCGGCCCCGGGCATGCTGCTCTACTACGATGATAGTTGGCACGCCAAATGGTCTTTGCTCAAACCTGGCGGCAGCGTCACCTTTCAGCAAAATAACACAGCCACCGTTTACGCTGGTTTTATTTACGCTGGTGAGCCGGCAAATCGTGAACTCATTCAGGGCGAATTCACGCTGCAACTCGATGCCTCTGACCAGAGTTTCTCGCAAACCGACGTGGTCGACAGTACCCATGTGATCCTGCTAAACGAAACGCCGCAGGCAACCGTGCCGGATACCCTCATCAGCCTGTTGTCCTATACTGCAAATACCGAAACCGGCAGCGATATCTTTCTGATGCAGGGCAACAGCCGTATCATCAACCTGACGAACAATCCTGCCAATAATGCCCTTCCGCAAATCTCCAACGATGGCCGTCACATCGCCTTTAGCTCAGACAGGACGGGGCAGCACGAGCTGTACGTCATGAATATCGATGGCGCCAATGTAAGAAGATTGACGACGAATTTGTTCGGAAATTTTGTTCTTTCACCCGCGATTTATGGCATTGACTGGTCTCCGGATGACAGCAAACTGATCCTTTGCGTTAGGAAGGACAATCCTGACCGGGTTTGGAAATTATACGAAATGAATGCGGACGGTACCGGCGATCTCAACCTACTGGCAGGCAATGACGTCGTTGCAGGCGGAAGGCGCGATGTCACTTTTGCCCGAAACACACCGGAAGGCAATACGATCGTCATGGAACGGATTACGCCATTCAACGGTTGGACCACGGAGATATTTTCATCAAATAGTGATGGCAGCAATATGGTGCGCTTGACCGCGCAATCGAATGGCTTTAATAATATTGGCACAAGCCGTACGCCATACCCTACCATAATTGACGGTGAATTGAAAGTGCTGTTCACCCGCGGCACGACCCCAAGTAATGGCGGTGATATTTTCATGATCAACATTGACGGCTCAGGGGAAACCAGCATTACAAACGACGTGTTTGAAAACGACTTTCCTGTTGCCCTGCGGCCCAATGCCACCTACATCGTTTTCGTTTCCGACAGAGATGGGGACGGCATTTCCAACCTGTGGCGTATCAATCCTGACGGAACCGACCTGAGACAACTCACAACCACGGGTGCATCTTATCCTTCCTGTTGGGTGGGTGTGCTGCCCAAACCTGAGATTGTGAGTATTAGTGCACCCTCCCGGATTACGGCGTCAAATTCAGTGCTTGTCTCGTCTGTTGTTTCTACGCTCGCCCCGGACGAAGTCTCTCTAAAATTTCGGCAAGGAGGAGATTTAAATTTTGAAGCGCTGCAGATGACTGAACAGGAACATCGCGTTTACGCAACCACAATTCCCGGCGTTGCCGTAGGTGCCAAAGGACTCGAGTACTTTGTTGAGGCAAGCGATACAGTTGGCAATGTCGTCCGCTCTAATCTGCGAGCCATTGCGGTGAATCTACCCGAAAACCGCTTGACAAGAAATCATCCCGGCGGAAATTTTGGCAGGGACTATCGTCTTATTTCTCTGCCGCTCGATTCTGACAATTCCAATATCGACTCCCTGCTTCTCGATGATCTCGGTGTTGCGGATACGACTCGGTGGCGGCTCTGGGATATTGATCAGGATGCGGCTAATACCCCATTTCCATATCGAGAATATCCGAACGTCGGCCCGCTTGAAGCCGGCAAGTCCATGTTTCTGTTAACAAGAGAAATCACGGAACTCACGACTGAGGCCGGTATCACTCTCAATACATTGCAGCCTTTTCAAATCAATCTGCACTCGGGCTGGAATATGATCGCGAACCCGTTCGATTTCGACCTGCCGATCTCGGCCGTAAGCCCCGAGAGTCTCAGGATCCATTTTTACAAATTCGATGGCGAGTGGCAGTCAAGCATTACCCAAATGCAGCCGTGGGAAGGATACATGCTTAAAGTAACCGAGCCCACGACTCTGACCATCAATCCGCAAGCGGGACGCGAAGTCTCGCAGTCGACCTTAGCGAAGGCCGTGGCGTTCGCGCCTGATTGGCAGATTCAAATCATTGCCTCAACGGAATTTGCCCGCGACACTGACAATTTTGTCGGCGTCTATCCGGATGCTGCCCCGCGGTGGGACCGGCACGAACGGTACGAGCCGCCATCGATCGGCGATTTCGTCATGGTCTCTTTCCCGCATCGCGATTGGGGAAGCTTTTCCGACATCCACACAACGGATTTTCATCCACCATCTGAAGAAGGTCAGGTTTGGGACTTTGAAGTGACCAGCAGCTTGCCGAATCATCCGGTTAACTTGAGCTTTGTGCCCAGTGGCCAAGAACGGCTGAATTGGGAGATCGGTCTCATAGATCTGGACCTCGGCATCAAGAAGGACGTCAGCGTTGAACGAAAACATGTCTTGCGGCCAGCCGTTTCTCGCCAGGCCAGACATTTTAAACTCATCGTTGGTGACCCGCAATTTGTTAGTCAGATATCCGGTGAATTCGCGCCGGTTCCTGCTTCGTTTCAGTTGGAGCAAAACTTTCCAAATCCGTTTAATCCCTCTACAAAAATCAAGTTTGGTTTGCCGGAAACCAGTACGGTGACACTGGAAATCTACAACGTACTGGGCCAAAAAGTTGTCATCTTGTTGGACCATGCGGAGAAGGAAGCCGGCTTCCACGTGGTTGCTTGGGAGGGGAAAGACAAATTTGGACAGTCCGTCGCCAGCGGTTTGTATTTTGTTCGGTTGAGAGCCGGGCGGCAGTCATTTTTGCGCAAGATGACATTTATCCGTTGAGAGCAGCATGAAGCAAAGCGTTCAAAACGTCGCTATTCGGCTATTCAACTGATGCATCGAAATATCAGCATTTGACGCTGAGCGTCTAAACAGGCATTCCCACGCAGGAGCATGGGAACAAGAAGAAAATGTGTCGCCTAGCAAATTGAAACCACGAAGAACGCGAAGGGCACGAAAAGACGGTGGTATTAAACGGCTTGTGCTCTAAAGTCTTCGTGACCTTCGTGGTAGATAAAGATGAAGCTGCTTCAGGGATTGGAATTGTCAAAAGTTGTAGGCTAATCTCCCTTTCAAGGGAGACAGGTTTTGGCTCGTCCAGAGCGAAAAGCAGAGGGATGTTAGTCCCGAGGTGCCAGATTGATTGTGAATTTTGAAATCTCATGAATTATCCAAACTAGTGTTTGACCTAAAACTCAAAAAAACTAGCTCGACGGCGTCTCGCCGAGACACTCTTAGACTCAACGCACCGAACGAAAAATGCTCGGCGGGGACGCCTCGCACTAGTTTTCGGTCAGTCACTGATTAAGTGCCTTGAATGACAGCGCAGGTTTGTGCCTTCGATATGGAGCCTGGTTCACATGTATATACAAACAGCCAACATTTTTCTCGCAACCATCCTGCTCACGGTCATCGTGAGCGTGAGCCTTGGCCAGACACCAGAAGACGATAAGGTGAAGTTGGCGGTTCTTCGCGTCGATTTTACCGATTTCTCAACAGCAGAGAAAACTCTGGTGCGCCAGGCTCTTTACCAACGTCTGCGCGATCGGCGGCTTGTCATCATGGACGAGGATGCGACCAGAAACGCTTTGAGTGCTACCGGGCAAACAGACGTTGACCTCTCCGATTCAACCGCTTACGTGCAGGCAAGCAAGAGACTCGGTGTAGATTTCATTCTTGTTGGCGCGTTGGACAAGATTGGAAATTTTGTGGAAGTGACTTTCCGCTTGTATTCGGCTTTGGAGAATATCGAAAAAATCTATCCTGAGGGGAAGACCTTCCAACTTCTACTCGACAAAGAGATACCGGCGCTCATCGAAGCGATTCATCGCGACATGGGACTTGAGCCGATACCGGAGCTGAAGTTAGGGGCAGAAGGAAAGAAGGGCGGTAAACTGTGGCTATGGCTTGCCGCGGGTGGGGTGGCGACCACCGTTGTTTCAGCAATCCTGGTCTCAGGAAGTGGCGGCAGCACATCCGGGCCCGTAGGCCAACCAGGCTTGCCTCCTGCTCCCATCGTGCCATAAACCGTAACTATTTAAGTGTTTAGACTGTTAGGCTGAAGGTTGGTAGAAAATTCCGCGGTTAATCTGATAGACGATAGTTGCCAAACTTTGCGGGGCCAACTCAAGTACTCGAAAGTTCATATGATCTCCAATGGATTTTTTCTACAGCGTAAGAGTCTACAGCCCGTCTACCTGAATAAGTTAGCTTAGACATCTGGCTCAAACTGACAGGAAACATGACCGCAAACGAAAAAAACTTCTTGCAGGAAATTCGCTCCAGACTTAAGGCGGAACGGTTTGAGGGTGCCTGCGTGTCTCATGACGAAGTTCAGAGAATGTTGAAAATCGCAGCGAAATACCTGACGCTGCATGAAATCGGCAATCTGCTTTCATCGCGAATGGAATTCAATGACCTGCTCAAACTCGCAATGGACAAAGTCATTGAGGTCACCGGTGCTCAAAGAGGGTTCATCGGGTTGGTCGATTCAAACGGGGAAATCGATTTCCGTACTGCCCGGCACATGGAAAAAAGTGATATCGGGAATCCTGATTTTGAGACCAGCCGGAATATCATAAGACGTGCGCTTTCGGGCCGCGAAACGATTTGTTTGGCCGATGCGATGGCTGACCAGCACTACGGCGGCTTTGAGAGTGTGGCACGCCTGCAATTGCTTTCCGTTTTGTGTGCCCCCATTGAGATTGATGACAAAGTCCGTGGACTCATTTACGTTGACAACAGCAACGTGAAGAACCTGTTTGATGATTCGATCGGTGAGTTGGTCAATGCCTTTGCCGGGCAACTGGCTATTGCGCTCAAGAACGCTTTCCGCTTTCAGGATCTGCGACAGTCACATAAGAAACTATCCGCGGAGTTGCGCGATAAATATCAATTTCGCGAGATCGTCGGAACCGGCCGCCAGATGACTGAAGTGCTTGCGTTGGTGGCCGACGTTGCGGATACCGACGCTTCGATATTGATTCAGAGTGAGAACGGGACCGGCAAAGAACTGATTGCCAGGGCGCTTCATTTCAATAGCTGCAGGAGTGGCAAACCGTTCGAGACGGTCAACTGCGGGGCGCTGCCGGAAGGTCTGGTCGAATCGATCCTGTTCGGACACAAGCGCGGCGCTTTCACGGGCGCAGTGCAGGACAGGCGCGGCAAGTTTGAACTGGCCAACGGCGATACTATTTTTCTCGATGAGATAGGGGAAATGACCTTGGCTGCACAAGTCCGATTGTTGCGGGTGCTTGGGAGTGGATCCTTTTTGACGGTGGGCTCTGAGTGAGAAGAAAGATGCAATGTCTGCGTCATTGGCGCCACGAACTGCGATTTGCGGCAGTTGATTTCGGAGAAAAAGTTTAGAGAAGACCTGTTCTATCGACTCAACGTTATTACGTTGTGCCTCCCGCCCTTACGCAAAAGGCAAGAGGATATTCCGCTCCTGATCGACCACTTCATCACAAAATACAATCGTGCTTCGCGCCGACCGAGGTTGTCAAAACAGGCCGAACACGTTCTGTTCGAATTCGACTATCCCGGCAATGTCAGACAACTGGAAAATATCATCCATAGGGCTGTTATTCTTTGTAAGGGGAAATCAATCGAACCGAAACATTTGCCGCCAGAAATGTTTTCAGACGATCGGAAAGGACAGAAAGGAGGAAATGGAGCCATCCTGACCTTCCAGGAACGCAAGAAGAGAACCATCGAAGAATTCGAACGGGGTGAGTTAAAACGAATCCTGGTTCAGACCGGCGGTAAGGTGCGCGAATCCGCCCGAGTCGCCGGCATGGATGTCAAGAATTTTTCTGAGAAGATGCGGCGATATGAGATAGAAGCGAGTCAATTTAAATCCTGACACGGTGGAGCCCCGTATAAAAACCCTGCATTTAACAACCACAAATGGTAACTATTCAGGTGTTTAGGCTGAAGGCGATTTGGCTGTTAATTCTTGCCTAATATTTTAATTAAGGTGCCTGAATAGGCTTGCAATGCCAATTCGTTGCCCCATCCAATTCGAAGGTTCCTACCATCTCGCATCTGTTTCGCCTACGGCCTAAAAACCTACAGCCTTTCTGCCTGAATAATTGCTGTAGATGAGCTTCCCTTCTTCCCCCAAATCTCGTGTCCGCATCATCGCAGCCTGTATGGTAATCTAACTTAGACTGAAAGTCGATAGGCCAAATTTTGGCCATTCCAAATAAAACGGCCTAACTGCATTTAACATGTCAATTCACCCTTCAGGAGAGCCAGGATGTTATTGAACCGATTAAATAGAGTGGCACTGCTGGCCCGTGCATTTGTACTTTTCTTGTCAGCGGGAATGATCCCTGTCATGGCTCAGACCTCGTTTCTGGTCAACTCCACTCAGGACAGTGGACCCGGCACCCTGCGCCAGGCTGTTCTGGATGCAAACGCGACCGCAGGTGTGGATACCGTTCTATTTAATATTGCCGGGGCCGGTCCGCATACGATTGCACTGGTGTCCGAACTGCCGGATATCACCGAAGCGGTCGTGCTTGATGGCACAACCCAACCGGACTATCAAGGTACACCGGTTGTTCGGTTAGATGGCACAACTGCCGGGCCTGCCGCCGCTGGTTTTCGCATCGAAGGCGGCGCTTCAACGATCCGCGGGCTGGCGATCCTGCATTTTCAGGATGGTATCGTCTTGCGGACAAATGGCGAAAACCATATCGAGGCGAATTTCATCGGTGTCGATGTCGATGGCCAGAGCTTCGCGGGCAACCGACGGTACGGCCTACTGATTTGGGCTTCTGCGGACAATGTCGTTGGGGGAATGGATGAGAGCATGCGGAACGTGATTTCTTCCAACGAGGCTGGCGGCATCCGAATCAGTCAAATCGGCTCACAAGGAAACCGCGTCGAAGGCAACTTTATCGGCACCGACGCCAACGCGGTGTTTTCAGTCGGCAACGCGGCCCAAGGCGTCCTGATCGACAGCAGCGCCTCTCTAAATAATGTTGGGGGCGCGGAGGGTGCCGGACGCAATGTGATTTCCGGAAATGAGGAGTCTGGAGTTGTGGTTCGGGGAGAGGGGACAGTTCAAAATCAGATTCTAGGCAATTTTGTTGGCGTGAACCGCAGCGGAGACGATGAGCTTCCGAACAATCATTATGGCGTCTTGCTGGAGGAGGGTGCGAGCGACAATCTCATTGACGGCAATGTTATCGCCCGCAACGGTTTTTCGGGCATCGGCGTTTTCGGGGCGACGAGTCGCCGTAACCGAATTAAGGCTAACACCATCGGCACGGATTTAGATGGCGCTTACGAGTTGCCCAACGATGTAAGCGGCATTACGATTGAACAGGCCGTTGAGACCGAGGTGGGGAGCGTGCCGGGTGAGGGGAACATCATAGCTTTCAATCGGGCGGCTGGGATCAGCATCCTGAGTGGCATACGTACAGCGGTCCTGGGAAACGCCATTTTCGGCAACAACGACTCTGGCATCGATTTAGGTAGCGATGGTCTGACAGAAAATGACTCCACTGATCTGGACGATGGCCCAAACAACTTGCAGAATTTTCCCGAGCTACTTGAAACTGGACTCAACGGTGACGACCTGATAGTGAAATACCATGTCGATAGTGAACCGGGCAACGCGTGCTTCCCGCTGACGATACAATTTTTCGAGGCGGATGATCGAGGCCAGGGAAAACGATATTTGGGGCAGCAATTGTACGCCGTTGCCGCGCTCGCGGATGAGAAGACTTATGCCAAGCTCGGGCAGACGACCGGAATTGTGGAGGGCAATGGCATCGTAGCGACGGCCACTGATTCTTTGGGTAACAGTTCGGAATTCTCCGAGATGGCAGTTGTCGGCAACATTACCAGCGTTGTCTCTGAACAACCGGTCACGCCAACGACCTTCGTTCTCTTTCAAAACTACCCAAACCCATTCAACCCGGAGACTTCAATCCGTTTTGAAATGTCGGATGTCGCTGTGGTGAGCGTCAACGTCTATAACATTTTGGGGGCAAGGATCAAGACGCTCATCGATACCGCTCTGGCTGCCGGCGAGCACAGAGTTTCCTGGGACGGCACAAATGCGAACGGGAAGGCGGTTTCGAGCGGCATTTACCTCTATCATGTTAAAGCAGGCCGCTTTTCTGAAGTTCGCAAAATGATGTTGTTGCGATAAAGACCCCCCAGATCAACAGAAAAGGGATGCCTGCCATGCCGCACCTGCCATGCTTCAGTTCATCACATTGACCGTCAGATGCGAAGCAAATTTGGGCGTGTGGTAGACGCGCTGCGTTGCCTTTACAAAATCTTCGGCCCTGGCGGCAAAGATGTTTTCAAATTGCTGTGGATTACGATCTACCATTGGGAACCAGGTGCTCTGCACCTGTACCATCAAGCGATGCCCCGCCTTGAAACAGTGAAAAATATCCTGTAGCTCAAACTCGACCTTGGTGACTTCGTTCGGCACAAATGGTTCCGGTTCGGAGAGACTATTTCTGAACTTGCCACGCAAGACATCCCCGCGTACTAGCATTTCGTATCCGCCGAGTTTCACCTTGGCAGGATTTGGTTTCGGGTCTGGTGTATCATCCGGGAAAACGTCAATCAATTTGACGATCCAATCCGAGTCTGTCCCTGATGTCGAGACAAATAGGGTCGCTGTAAAAGGGCCAGCGACCGTCAAACTATCGGAGAGCGGTTCTGTCTGGTAAACCAGGACGTCAGGCCTCCGATCAGCAAAGCGCTGGTCTTGCAGCATAAAAGACGCGTCGTACCATTGCGTGATTTGTGACGTGTAAGGGACCGGTTTGGCGGGGTCGCTTACATATTCGTCGAAACTTGTCCCGGATGTTTCCGGTGCCCTGAAGGTCAGTTGGCCACCTTCCTCGAAATAGATGCTGTGCTCCTTTGTCTTTCGGGGAGGCCATTGTTCCAAAAAACGCCACTGATTCGTACCGGTTTCAAAGACGCTCGCCTCCGCAAGTTTCAGGTCACCTTGTTGTTTCAGGTAATAATCAAAAAACGGTCCTTCAATGTGCTCAGTATAAAAGTCCGATGTTCTCGCGCCGAAGTCGATATCGCCCAGAAACTGTCCGTTCTTTCTGGCCCATTCTCCGTGCGACCAGGGTCCCATCACCAGACTGTTGCGGGCACCTGGATTGTTTTTTTCGATGGCAGCATAAGTATGTAAGGCGCCATACAAATTCTCGGTATCAAACCAGCCTCCTACGACCAGCATAGCAGGCTTGATGTTTCTTAGATTTGGCAGAATGTTTCTGGCCGCCCAGAAGTCGTCCCATTGCGGGTGGCCCGTCAGTTCCTTCCAGAACGCTACTTTGTCATGCATGTATTTGGCATTGGCATTGGAGACGGGACCCATTTGAAGGAAGAATTTGTAGCCATCCGGCGTACCATGCTTAAATCGGATGTCCGGGACACTTTTCGGTTGCGGCCGCGGCTGCCCAAACGCCATGTAAAAATCGAAGGCATGGGGGAGCAGGAACGCGCCGTTGTGATAAAAATCGTCACCGGCCATCCATTTGGACACCGGTGCCTGCGGCGAAACGGCTTTGACTGCAGGGTGGGCATCGATGGCGGCCATCGACGAATAAAAGCCTGGATATGAGATGCCGCTCACGCCGACTCGGCCATTGTTTCCGTTCACATGCTTGATGAGCCAGTCAACGGTGTCGTAGGTGTCCGTTGTTTCATCTATCTGCTTTTTCTTCTTGTTTTCAATATAGGGCCGGACGTTGACATACTCGCCTTCCGACATGTAGCGTCCCCGCACATCCTGGAAAACCATAATGTAGCCTTCATGGAAGTAGCGTCTTCTCTGGTTGTCTGATTTTGTCTGGAAGTTGCTGACGCCATAGGGCCGGACGCTGTAGGGCGTGCGTTTCAAAATGATTGGATAATCTTTTGATTTGTCCTTCGGCACATAAACCGCCGTAAACAGCTTTACACCGTCACGCATGGGGATTTGATACTCGTACTTGGTGTAGTGTTCACGGACATAGGTGGAATCTTGAGCCGAGGTCGGTACCGGCAAAGTTAGCAACCAGACGAACATCAGGCTTGCGGGCCACAGCAAGTTGAAAACGCGGGAGAATCGATTCATTTTAGCAACTCCTTCCTACCTTAGGACAGATCAAAATAATCGTCTGTCTGCCTGAAAGACAACGCCTGACATTTGAGCGTTAGAAAATGTTTCAGGCCACGAGACGTTCTTAAGTTGGAGACGTGGAAGCACCAAGAGTTTACGAAACAAGGCAGACAAATACAAGTCCGGTCACCTAAGTAATCCGGCTTGACCTTTGTAATACGACAGCGTAAGATGGGAGGTTAAATGCTCGGATCAGTCTTTTTTTGATCGAAAATATGTCTGAGCATGTTTTGGTATTCCTTCGTCAGGTCGATGCCTCGACGCTGCATTACGATGCGTGCTGTTGCGAGTGCTTTTTCGAAATCATATTCTGCGAGACCATCATTTCCTCCCCAGGAGAAGGATGGAATGAACTTAGGCGGAAAACCTGCACCGAACACGTTGCACATGACGCCGACCGAGGTGCCGGTGTTGAACATGGTGTTGATGCCCGTCTTTGAATGGTCTCCCATATATACGCCGGCGAAGCGTGAGCCCGTATCGACAAGGTCGCCATTCGTCCAGACTTTGACTGAGCCATAATTGTTTTTCAAATCGCTGTTGTTCGTGTCTGCGCCGAGATTCACCCATTGCCCCAGATAGGAATGGCCAAGGAAGCCATCGTGCTGCTTGTTGCTGTGCGAATGGACGATAGATTCTTCTACCTCCCCTCCGACCTTGCAAACCTCCCCAATACTGGTTCCTTCATATATTTTGGCTCCTATCTTGATGACGGAATCATCGCCAATGCTCGCCGGCCCTTCTACTACGGCATTGGGCATAACGGTAACTCGTGCCCCGATATGAATGGGTCCTTTCGTCGCATCCAACACCACGCCCGGGCCGATCTCGGATTCAAGGCCAACATCAATCTGTTCATCACACAGCAACACCGCTCTCTCGCTAACGAAGCCGTTTATTTGAGCACGGGACGCCAGTCTTTCGAAATCGTTCACGATTTCAGAAGCATTCTTGTTTACCAAATCCCAGGGGTACTGTATCAGGACCGCATGTGGCACTTGGCATTGCTCGACTTCCGCGAGGTTAAAGGCGGCACGGCCAGCAAGATGATCTGCGAACTGTCTCACATTGGTTCCCGTAAGAAAAGCTGCAACGATTTGGGTGCCCGACAGGAACACAGTGTCTTTCGAAACGGAGAGTTTCTGTCTTAGCCCCTCAGCAGCAAGCAATCGACCGTTGATGAACAGGCACGTCTTGGCTGGCATTTCGTTTACCGATGCTTCTGGGTTCTGCCCGCGCACCAGGCCACAAAGGGACTCCCGGCACAGCAAAAAAACCGGTCTTTCAGGGTGTGCCTGAAGAAGTTTCTCCTTGAGCGAGAAGATGCCACACTTCAAATCAAACACGGGTCTGGTGAGCGTTAGCGGATAAAGGTGCGAATAACCAGAATCTTCAAAGATGCAAAGCGGATAGGTCATGCTTGTCTCCTCGCCCTAAGTGGCCCCGGCTTGTTTGACCGTCAAAGTTGGGCAACTCCTGATTCAATCTCTGATTGTCATTCCACATCGCAAAGTGTTCGCCAAGTCTTAAAGTGTAAGATTGTGCCCCAATCTAGTGGGGCCGGCCTTCGACAGCGGACACGTTCACCAGTGCTTATTATAATCTAATAAAATGGACGAATAAAGGAAAATAGATAATGGTGACAGCTTACTTGCGATCTCTCCTCCAATTTTGGGGCAACTGCGCGCACAACCAGATGCTTCTCTCGGCAGTCTTTGAGCCTACAACCCCAATCTCTTTCTTGATTGTGAATTTTGTTCACCGAACAGACCAAAAAGTCTTGCTTTCTTCAAAGAGAGTTATATTTTTGTAAAACCTTTGAAGGATTCGAGGAAGTTGCTGCAGAAATTAGCACTGATAATAGGTGTAAAGTGAACCGACCGGAGTCGCTCTTACGCTCAGGGGAGAGGACAATTTTTCTTATTTTTGAGAAAATGATACAAGAAAATAGAGAAAATTGGATGAAATGTCAGGGTTCGCTTGTTAGCTAAGTTAAATCGTTTTCATATCTTTTTATTTTTTGTAAGTTTCGAGCAATCGTCATTCGGAATGGATTCCGCCCTCAACGCAAGGACTGCTTCGAACTGTACAAACTAACGAGCGAGGAGAGGTAACAGGACTTTTTTAGCAGTTTGGACTTGTTGCAAAAACGATGTTGCCTCAGGTGAGTCTGCAAAATCAGGTGACACCCGCCTCACACTGCTAACTGGGTAAGGGCTTCCATATTTTTAACCATCCGTGTTTCCCCATCAATATTCTTGAGGGATGAAACTAACGGGCTTCTCATAGGCTGTCTATCGTTTCGCAAAACAACCGAGAAGATAGGAGGAAGGCATATGAAGGTAATGCTCGTAAGCCCTCACAGAGGCAAGACCTATGAATCCGTTGGCATTCGTGTTCCACCGTTGGGTCTATTATACGTAGGCGGCGCGCTACGGCAGGCGGGACACGATGTGAAGCTTGAATTGTCGGAAGACATGGAAAACCAGGAACAAATTGATTTTTCTGACGCAGATATTGTTGGAATTACCAGCACGACTTCGCAGTTCAAGA
>Ga0114931_10006014_pt1 | contig 14984 bp, 10 predicted proteins | sample 2SBtaG_FD_89579 | JGI IMG/M metagenome (GOLD analysis project Ga0114931, IMG submission 89579) | Deep subsurface microbial communities from Kolumbo volcano to uncover new lineages of life (NeLLi) - 2SBTROV14_V59a metaG | ecosystem: Environmental > Aquatic > Marine > Volcanic | place: Kolumbo...
ACTGTGATCTAAACACTACCTTACGGCGTCGCGCCGTGACTAGGCTCTTCGGAGTCTTCCACCGGCGTATCGACAGAGGTATCCGTCGAATCGGCCTGGACCGTGGAATCTTCCGCCACGTCGGAAGACTCCTTGGATTCCACTTGGACGTCTTCAACTTCGGACGGGTCGCTCGCGTCGCTGACCGCTTCGCCCTCAACCTCAGGTGCTTGTGACTCACCCTCGACTTCATCCTCGGATGACATCGACTCGGCTTCGGCACTCTCGGCAGCGGCACTCTCGGCAGCGGCGGCCCGTTCTTGCTCGCGACGCAATCGTCGCTGTTCAGCAGCCACCTTCTCGGCTTCCGCGGCCCGAACCTCTGCCTCCTCCACGATTTTGTCGACCTGCTCCATCGTTAGGCCGCCCATCTCCATCAGCGAGTCGGGCTCGATGATGGACAGGTCATCGTAGGACAAATAGCCTTCGCCGACCAGTCTTTCACTGAGGTTTTCGTCGACCCCCTCTAACGAGCTAAATCCGGCGACCGCCACATCGATCTGCTCATCGAGTTCCTCGCGGGTCATAATCTCGATATCCCAGATACAGAGTTTACTAGCGAGACGGACGTTTTGGCCTCGACGGCCGATGGCCAAGGACAGTTGATCCTCGCGAACCAAGACGATTGCCCGGCCCAACATCTGACACAGAATTACCTCTTCGACCTCGGCCGGCTGCAATGCGTTGGGGATCAACTCCTGCATGTCGTCGCTCCAGCGGACGATATCGATGCGTTCACCAGCGAGTTCATCGACTACATTCTTGATTCGATTCCCTCGGCTTCCCACGCAGGCGCCAATGCAATCCACCCGAGGGTCGCTGCTGGTGACGCCGACCTTCGTACGATAGCTCGGTTCACGGGCGACACCCCTGATCTCGATAATTCCCTCGGCGATTTCTGGAATTTCTTGTTCAAACAAGCGGCGGACCAGATCGCCGCGGGTGCGGCTGAGAATGACTTTGACACGGGTGCCGACCTTGCGAACTTCGCAGACCGTGGTTCGGACGCGTTCGTTCGTGTGATGCGTTTCACCGGGGATTTGTTCGCTCCGAGGCAGCAGCGCCTCGACATTTGAAAGTGCGACGGTCGCCGCTCCGCCGGAGTATCGTTGAACAACGCCGGTGACCATTTGTCCGATCAGCGCGGTGTACTCGTCGTACAGGGCGTCGCGTTCAGCCTCGCGAATCTTCTGAATCATCACCTGTTTGGCCGTCTGCGCGCCGATCCGCCCAACGGTTTCCTCAGGATCCAACGGCTCACCGTTATGTGTCCCGGAAATCGAGCCGTCTTCGCGATCGATATGCACAACGATTTCGGATTCTTCGCCATAGTGCCGCTTGGCAGCCGAGACGAGCGCGGCCTCGATCCCTTCGAAAACGATCTCCTTGTCGATATTTTTATCCCGGTGAATCGTGTCGACGATTCGCAGCAGTTCATTGGGATTCATTCCAGATTCACTTTCCCCCGCATGACGGGGAACTGAGCATTTCGAGTTGTCCAAATTGTCCTCGGCGCGAGAACCGGATGATTCAACACCCCATCCCGGCACCTTGCCTGACGACATTCGTGGCACATCGTCGTGGCGGTTATACTGATTCGCTTCGTGTCGGTTTCCTCCTCGGCAGGTCTTCACGCTAGTCAGAACACGTGTAAGAAAAAAGACGGTTCGCGATCCTCGAGCCGGGAAACACAGAGCACGTTTCCCGCGACCCTTGGATCAACCGTCCGCCAACAAAACACTCGGCAACGATTCTTGGCCCTCGCCACGGACCACCGCATCTCCGACCCTCACCCAATTCGGCGGACCGGCCCACAATTCGGCTCCTTGTCTTTCGCTTAAATCCTTCTTCGATGTTCCTCTACGGGGTTGGACGACCACCGGCGTACGCAAGGTTCTCGCCTGTTTCAATGTCGAAAAAATGGATGCATCTCGTATCAATCTCTAGCGCAACATTTTCGCCGGATTCCAGTTGGCTCACGGCGTCAACCTTACACACCACGTCCGCCGAACCGGGCATGCCTTCCACGCCAAGCCGCATGTTTACAATCGTTACATCGCCCAACGGTTCGACAAGGGTCACCTTCGCCGGCAGCCTCTCGGCCGCCCCTTCCAAAGCCCCCACAAGATGGACCGCCTCGGGGCGAAAGCCAAGCACGACCTGATCGCCAACCCTCCTTTGTAACCTCTCGGTGGCCAATTTGTCGACAGCAACTCTGCCGGCAATTGTCTCTAGCGACCATTGCCCCTCATCGACTCGGAGGCGTGCTTCCAGAAAGTTCATGGGTGGGGTGCCGAGAAAGCCCGCCACGAAGCGGTTTCGTGGGTGGTCGTACACTTCCCGCGGGCTGCCTGTCTGCTGAATCTCTCCATTTCGCATCACCGCGATGCGGTCGCCAAGAGTGAGCGCCTCAACCTGATCGTGCGTCACATAGATCATGGTCGATCGCAATTCCGCGTGCAGTTGCTTCAATTCACGACGCATTTCAAGTCGCAATCGGGCGTCGAGATTTGAAAGCGGTTCATCAAACAGGTATGCCACCGGCTCGCGCACCAATGCGCGGCCAAGCGCCACCCGCTGTCGCTCGCCGCCGGAGAGTTCTCGCGGACGGCGCTGAAGCAAGTGCTCGATTCCTAGTTTTTCGGCCACGGCATGGACTTTGAGACCAATCTCCTTCCGCCGATGAGCCGCCGCGGTTGCTTTTGCTGGCGCGGCAATCCGCTGTACAAGTCGCCGGAGCAACCCGCCTTGACGCAAATTCAAAGCGAAAGCAAGGTTTTGCCGCACCGTCATATGGGGATACAACGCGTAATTCTGGAAGACCATGGCGATGTCACGGTCTTTTGGCGGCAGGCGATTCACCACCCGGGATCCAATGGTGATCTCACCGCTGGAAATCTGATCAAGCCCCGCGATCATCCGGAGTGTCGTGCTCTTGCCACAACCGCTGGGCCCGACAAGCACCATGAATTGGCCATCGGGAATCGACAGATCGACGCAATTGACCGCGACGGTCCCGTCGGGAAAGATTCGAGACACTCCCCGAAGGACGACATCCGCCATCGCTGAGCCTGCCGTGGTGCTGCTCTTGCAGCCGCTAGTAGGTGGGGCGTAATTCGCCAAGTGCCGGAATTGTCCAAACCCCTTGCAAACATTTAATTTAGCAGGGGTGCTTGGTCACTCTATCGTCGCCCCCGAAACGGGTCAAGTTGCGCGAAGTCACAACCAAACGTCCACCAACAATTACAGAGTGCGTACCAAGACGGCGCTGGCTTGCCCCTGCTGGGTCACGTTGAGGTTCAACGCGCTGCGGCCAGGCGACGTATCTGGAGCGGTCGCGATCGCCACGGGACATTCCGGATCGGGTACCTCGTACGTTAGGCTGGGAAACCAGCCACCCCGATCCAGTGCTAGAATACTGGCCGCCAATTCCACCGCGCCACCCCCGGCACCCAAATTGCCAAAGTACGATTTCGCGGCGGTTACAGGTGGTTGATTCTCGGGAGATCCAAAAACCTCCTTAATCGCGCGCGCTTCATCAATATCGCAACTGCGGGAACTAAGTCCGTGGGCATGAAGATGACCAATGTCGCTGGGCGCTACGTCGGCATCGCGCATCGTTGCTCGCATGGCGTTGACCAGCGCGAATTCGCGATTCGCGACTCCCCGCCCATCTGCCACCACGGAGGAGCCCGCGCCGATGATTTCGGCATAGATTTTCGCGCCCCGCGCCTTGGCCATGGACAGTTCCTCGAGAATGAGAACCCCGGCACCTTCGCCAAGCACGGCCCCCGATCGATCGCGATCGAAGGGGCGACTGGCCGACGAAGGATCGTCGCTATCAGTCAACTCCTCCTGGAGTACCGTTTGCACCCAACGCACCAAGTGCAGCCGCGTCCCAGTAGCCCCGGCGACCATCATATTGGCGCTGCCCCGCTGGATCGTGCGCATCGCCTCGCCGATCGCCTGATTCGCCGACGTTTCTCGCAGAGTGAGTGAATTGTTGGGGCCGCGAAGGTCGTTGTAGATCGCGATATGGCAGGCTGGCATGTTCGGCAGATATCGCAACAGCCATAGCGGGGTCATCTCCCCCATGCCCTCCGACGACCACCGCTGGAACTCGAATGCCCCATCCTTGCCAATGCAGTTGCGGAACGCGTCAGCCACGTCGCGTGGCTCGGAGAGCATGTAATCCGAGCCAAAGACAATACCCGACTGCTCGGGGTCGTAGCTATTCTCCGACAATCCGGCGTCCGCCAACGCACACTGAGCGGCCGCGACGCCCATTTGGGTCTCACGGCACATGACTTTGAGCCCCTTGCGGATGGCCTTCTTTCGCTCAGGCTTTAACTCACTGAAGTCCGTGATCGTGCCCGAGAATTTTCGCGCTGGCGCGCCGATCCCCGCGGCCATCTCCACGCCACACTCCGCAAGAGATCGGACACCGCCACGCCCAGCGGTTAACGATTGCCATAACTCATCGATCGTGTTTCTCAGCGGAGACACAACCCCCAGTCCAGTGACCACGACGCGTCGTTTTTCTTTGGTGCGGACGCTCATCCGCTAGGCCCTCGCAAGAAAGATCGAAATTCTACTGCCCCCCGGAACGGTCGGCGACCGCGAATCGGGCACATCCCTCCGGTCACGAATTTTATGGGCCGAACACCCAAACGTCGAGACGGAACCACGGTCCGTGATGTCAAAGGGGATACAAAGCGGCGAAAAGAACGCCGGGGGGGGGGAGATGCAATACAGACGACCGACAAGCGGCGCGAGTGGGCAATCTGAAATCCGACCAAGCCCGTGGCTGCCTCTAATACCGTCCTCGGTAGCTGCCCGATCCACGCTGGGCGCTTCGCGTGGTGTCCGAAATCGACGGTTTCTGTTCCCCCTTTCCGTCGACGAACACCAGTAGATCGGCTCGGGGGGGGGTGTCGAGGAACGGAATCGCACCGAGAATGGCGTTGCGCTGTTGGGGTACCGGAGTGGCCACCACGCCGAGCCCCACAAGGAGTACATGGTCGGCTGGCCAGCGGAATTTCTCGCGGAAGCGAACATGGGTCAACCGCGGCACTTCGATCTTCGCTCGTTGTCGCTGCGCGACCGGAGTTGGCACGTCGATCATCACCGGAACAAGCTTTTCAACTTGGTCGACATGACAATCCAACACGACGTCGATCATGGCGCCGTCGACCGAGAGCAACGGGCTCATCTCTAGCGAGAACCCTTCGTCCACATGACCTACTTCCATTTCAAACCCAGGCCAGACATCGGGACGCGGAATCACGTCGCGAATGTAGGTCCGCGGCTGAATCACGCTCACGACATTCGATTGTCCATTATTGATCAGCAAATGCGGCGAGCTGTGCATGCGGAAATCGGAACGTTTGGAAAGATCGGCCAACAACAGCGCGGCGTCTTCCTTGGCAATGATCCACGCCTGAACCCCTTCGGATTCGACGGCGATTGGACGCAGTATCCGGTGCGCCTTGGCTCTCCAGTTGGGATGGCCAATCGTAATCACCTGCACGCCGAAGGCATGGCTCTCGGCTTCGCTGTTCACGAACCGGTCAACCAACTCCGACACGATCGCCTGGATCTCCGGCGTGTGATACACCCGCAACGTGCGATGGTCGGCGCTGAGAATGCCCAGGGGGGTTCCATGCCACGCTTCATGACCCGTCTCGCGAAGAATCCAGTCGACCACGGCTTGCTCGGGTTTCACCGTCGAGGTAACGCGACTGGTGTAAGGCGTGATATCGTACTCTCGCCAAACTTGTCCGTCTTCATTGGGTAACGTTCCCGGTCCCTTGGTCACTCGGGCGATCGACGCCCGTGGCCTCGCATCCAACGGACGAAGCGGCGCGGCGCGGCCTTGTTGACCGCCGGGGGTGGCCGCCGGTGGGCCCGATGTTCGTGGTCCCTCTCGAGGCGCACTACCGGACTTCGCATCGGCGGTTCGTGGCGATCGCCACTGTGGATCCAAAGCCACGCGAGGTGGCGATTGTTGCGCAACGACGGGCAGATTGAATCCAAGCCCGATCAGAAGCGCGGCAACTATTCCACGCGCCAGCATACGTCAGCCTCCTTGCCCGATGAACGTCGGCCGCCGCGCAATGTATCAAACAGGGACGAATGTCCACGGCAGCGCACGGCGGCGGGAGTATAGGGACGACGTATTGTCGCAACAAGGTCGAAATACGGACGAATCCGGACGGGGGTGCTTGCAGTTGCCGGCTTTCAGCCTAGCAGTGGCGAATTCGCCACTTTTTTGGCGGGCCGTTATCCGAGCAAACCACGGATGGTTGCCTTTCCTTGTTCCAGCGCCGCGGCAAGCTTGGAAGAATCTTTTCCGCCAGCCTGCGCCATATCAGGCCTCCCCCCGCCACGACCACCGACCAATTCGGCCGCGGGCCCAATCCAGTCGACCGCGCTGAGGCCACCTTTAGTTAACTCGCGACTCAGCCCGGCAACCAACAAAACCTTGCCGTTGACCGCTGAACCCAACATGACGGCCACCGGACCAGATTTCTGGCGGAGGTGGTCGATGTATTGCCGCATCGCCGGAGGTTGGGCCTTGGGAATCTCGGCGACCACGACTTTGGTACCGCCCACGTCGAACGCCGCGCTCAGCAACTCCTCGGAGGTTGTTTCCCCTTTGGTCGGGACGGCCGCGAGTTGCTTCTTCAATTCGCGAACGTCTTTGAGCAACGTTTCGACCCGGTGGGGAAGCGAATCGGTGGGTGCTTTCAACAACGTCGCGACCTGCCCCAACACGGTCTCGTGTTGATGCATGTCGGCCAGCGCCGCTGGTCCGGTCAGTGCGGTGATGCGTCGCGTGCCGGCGGAGACACTTTCCTCGCCAACGATGCGAAACAACCCCACTTCACCAGTATTGTTCAGGTGCGTACCGCCGCAGAGTTCCTTGCTGATGTCACCCATTTCGACCATGCGGACTTCGTCGGGATATTTCTCGCCAAAGAGCATCATCGCTCCGGCATCGCGGGCCGCGGCCAGTGGCAGCGTTGACCAACGGATTGGTTCCGCTAGCGTGACATAGCTGTTCACGTTATCTTCGATCTTCGTGAGTTGGTCGCGTTCGACAGCTTGCGGATTGGTAAAGTCAAAACGAAGCCAGTCGCGGTCGACCTTGGAGCCTTGCTGCTGAGCGTGTTCGCCAAGATTCTCTTGCAACGCCTTGTGCAACAGGTGGGTCGCGCTGTGGGCACGGCGAATACCCTGACGTCGCCGGGCATCAACCCGGGCAACGACCATCGCGCCCAGCGCTAAGGTGCCCTCTTTCAAGTGACCTAGATGAAGATGAAATTCACCTTCTTTGCGGGTGTCAATCACGTCGAACAAGAACCCGGAACCAATGAGCTGACCCACATCACCGACTTGGCCACCGCTTTCGGCGTAGAAGGGCGTTTTGGCCAGGACGACGATGACCGGCTGTTGATGACCGACTTCGTCGATCTCCTCGCACAATTGATCTTGCGCGATGAGCCCGACGACTTTGCACTCCGCCTCGGTGGTTTCATATCCGAGAAAGGTAGTGCCGTGCATGGCCTTTTTCAGCGCGTCCAGCGGACTGGAGTGAAAAAGCTCCAGGCGTTGTCCGCCCCCGGAGTCCAACCCATGCTGTTGCATCTCGCGATGGAAGCCTTCCCAGTCAAAGGTCAGATTGTTCTCCGCGGCCAAAGACTCGAACAACTCGGGAGGGAACCCATGCGTCGTGTACATGTCGGCGGCTTCGACACCGCTAACCATGACGCGACCGTCGGCTTGCATCTCGCGGACGATACGTTCGATGCGTTCCAAGCCGGCATCGATGGTCGACAGGAAATTGCTCTCCTCGCGACGAATGACCTGCGCGACACGCTCCTCGGTTTGTTGGAACTCGGGATAGGGACCCCGCATGAGGTCGGCCACCACGGGGACCATTTGATACAAGAATGGTTCACGCACGCCAACTTGATGCCCATCGAGAACGGCACGCCGCAGCAGACGCTTGATGACGTATTTCTCTTTGTTCGGGCCAGGGTAGACATTTTCGTGAATCGCGAAAACACACGCCCGAACATGGTCGGCGACTCGCCGCATGCGACGACCGTTCTCGCTCGCGGGGTCGTACTTCAGGCCACATATTTCGGCCGCCGTTTCAACGAGCGGGCGTAGGATATCGATGTGAAAGTTCGAGTCGACGCCTTGCAGGACCGACGCGGTGCGCTCCAGCCCCATCCCCGTATCAATGTTCTTGCTGGGCAGCGAACGTAGGTTTTCAGGCGGATCGCCGACGCGATTGAATTGGGTAAAAACCAGATTCCAGATCTCGACTTCTTCTTTGGGCGTGTCGTGATAAAAAATCTCGCTGCACGGACCGCAAACGCCATCGGGCCCCCGGCTGGGAGCGTTCGCTGGCCAGAAATTATCGTTCTCCCCCATCCGCCGCACTCGCGACGAAGGCAGTTTGATCTCGTCGTGCCAGATGCCATACGCATCGGTGTCGTCCTCATAGACCGTAACCGAGAGTCGATCAGGGTCGAGATTGAGCCAGTTTTTGTCCGTCAGGAACTCCCATGCCCAGAGGATCGCTTCGCGTTTGAAATAGTCGCCAAAGCTAAAGTTGCCCAGCATCTCGAAAAACGTGTGGTGAAACGGGGTGCGACCTACATTTTCGATGTCGCCCGTGCGAAGACACTTTTGACAGGTCGTCGCACGAGTAAAGTCGAGTTTGCACTTCCCGAGAAAATGATCTTTGAACTGGTTCATTCCCGCGGGGGTAAACAAAACCGTGGGATCCCATCGTGGGACCAAAACGTCGCTTGGACGTCGGACACAGCCTTTACTCTCGAAGAAGGTTAGGTATTTTTCGCGAAGTTCGTCGGTTTTCATCAGGGTATACGCGAGATAGTGGCAACGGGTTCAGGACGCAGCCCATCATACCGGGGGTCCGTCCAGCCGACTAGCGGACTGAATATCAGCTCGGATGAGACAGACGATGCGAGCGGGTGATGGCTTATGAAACCCCACTGGATGCGACTCCGTGAGGGCAGCACGATGCGCTAGCAGTCGCTCGCTTTACCGTGCCCGATCACCGGTGAGCCCGGATTATTCCGCCGGCGATGGTTCGATAACCGCCGTGCTAGGGCCATCGAACGATTCAGCAAGGCGAAGGCGAACGTTTTTTTTCTCACCACGCACGAACGCTTCAAAATCCTCGGGCGACGCCACCCGACGGTTCCCGATGTGCGTGATAAACATGCCACGTCTCAGACCGGCCTTCCAACAGGGACTACCCTCTTGGACATCGATCACCACCACCGCATCTCCCGGTGGGGTTTGCCGGAATCGTGCTTCCTGGATCGTGGCGGTCTTGTAGTCGACCAACACGCCACGCCAATGCGGACGTGGTTGATAGATCTTTCGTCCTTGCACGGGAAATTTTGCCAATCGCACGTTCGTCGGCGGCATTTGATCGGCGTTGCGAACTATGCCCAAGGTGACCACCGCATGAACCGGTTGCTTTCCCACCTCCAAGACCAAGGAGTCGGCGTCGAAGATCGGCTTGCCGTCGACCGTGGTGATGATGTCGCCTTCCATCAACCCCGAATCTTTCGCGGGCGTTCCGGCATAGACCTTATTGACCCGCATCCCCCGTGGCACGATTTTTCGCTCTTGCTCGGTTAGGTTGTCTGGTTCGATTCCCAGGAAGCCGTATTCGACTTCGCGTCCCTCCTTGAGCGTATCGACGATCCGTCGAAAGGTGGCGTCGACCGGAATCGCGTAGCCGGCGGCCTTTTCATATCCGGCGATCGCCGCCAAGGCGGTTGTTAAGCCCACCATTCGCCCCGTTTTGTCGATCAACGCGCCACCGCTGGTTCCCAGGTTTAGTTTTGCATCGGTTTGAATCAGTGTGCCATAGTGATGCAACGTGGCTCCGGGATTCCCAATGCCATCGGAGGAGTCACGTGGGGCTTTGCGGTGCAGATTCGCCACAATGCCCCAACTGGCACTGACTTGACCATCGCGAGCGATCGCGTAGGGATTGCCCAGGGCGATCACGATTTGGCCCTTCCGCAAATTGTCCGCATTGCCAAACCTGATGGGGCGCAGCCCAGACGCTTCGACTTTCAAGATCGCTAAATCGCTTCGCGGATCCGATGCCAGCACGGTCGCCTTATGGGTTTGGCGATCAATCGTGGTGATGTAGTAGTCGTATGACTCGCCGCTGCCCAGAACATGATTAGCCGTCAGAATCAGTCCCCCGCCATCGACGATCACGCCCGTGCCATATTCACTCGGAACGAAACTAGGATCCCGCGGACCCGGTTCCTGTCGCGTGTTAAAACGTGCTCCGAACGGATCGAACGGAGGGCGTGGCGCCACGGACTGTTCCGGGAGCACCCGGGCGATACTCACGATCGACGGCTCGGCACGTTCGATCGCGCTGGCTACGACCTGTTCGATCGCCTCGACGACATCCAGAGCCGCCGGCGGCTGAGCAACACTCGAACGCGAGACAAGCAAGACCGCCAGCGTCATGCAGCAAGCGATCGCCCTCGACCAACTCGAAACCGTGGCTCGCGACGCATTCAAGCTTCGTGAGACATGGCACATGGGAATCGCCGCGTCTTGCGTTCGGAACTCTCTACCTAGCATGGCGGTCACCTTATCACAGGCGAGAGCCACGCCGTTTGAACGACCGAGGGCACCTTGCCCATCGCGGGGTGGTCGTTGCTGGTCGCGGGCTCGTCGCCTAACTCGTACTGATTTCCTCTTCACTCCCCGACACGTCGTCTTTGGTGGGTAGAACTTCGTCGAGAAACCCACCAGCCTGCATCACTTTTTCTTTCAGTTCGGCGGTGACCTCGGGATGCTCTTGCAGGAAGATTCGTGTCTTCTCGCGCCCCTGGCCAATATGCTCACCGCCGTAACGGAACCAAGCCCCGGAGCGCGTGACAAGATTATGCGCCAATGCCAAATCGAGTATATCACCTTCGTAGCTGATCCCAGCGGCGTGCATCATGTCGAATTCGGCAACGCGGAACGGCGGAGCCACCTTGTTCTTGACAACCTTGGCACGCACGCGTTGCCCTACCACATCCTCGCCGTCCTTGAGTTGTCCAATCCGACGAACGTCGATGCGACACGAAGAATAGAATTTCAACGCTCGACCGCCGGGCGTCGTTTCGGGACTGCCGAACATGACGCCGATTTTCTCGCGAATCTGGTTGATGAAGATGACCGCGGTCTTGCTCTTGGCGATCGCGCCGGTCAGCTTTCGCATCGACTGACTCATCAGTCGCGCTTGTAGCCCGACGTGCGAGTCGCCAATCTCGCCGTCAAGTTCCTTCTTGGGAACCAGCGCGGCGACCGAATCGATAACAATCACATCAACGGCGTTAGAGCGGATCAGCATCTCGGTGATCTGCATCGCCTCTTCGCCGTGACTCGGTTGGCTGACAAGCAAACTCTCCAGCTCAACGCCCAGTTTCTTCGCCCAGGAAGGGTCCAACGCGTGTTCGGCGTCGATGAACGCGGCGATTCCGCCTTCGGCTTGTGCTTGGGCAACCACATGCAATGCCAGGGTTGTCTTGCCGCTCGACTCAGGGCCGAAGATCTCAATCACGCGACCTTGCGGAATGCCCTGCCCACCAAGAGCCATGTCGAGCGAGAGGCTGCCGGTTGAGGTGCCCTTGATGCGCCCCAACTGATCGCTGCCCAAGGGCATGATCGCGCCTTCGCCAAACTGCTTCTCGATTTGAGCGACCGTAGTGCGCAGGTTATCGCTCTGCTCGATCACCGAAGGCGATGCAGGCTTGGCCGCTTTCTTCTTGCGACTGGCTTTGCTATTAGTTTTCGACGTTTGGTCTTTTTTGGCCATCAGATGATTCGACTTTTCGGCTGTCGATACCATGGGCACAATCCTTTATCTTGAAGAAGGTTACGTCACCGAGTCGAGCCAGGCAACGGGGCGGATTGACCGCCGGCCGAATACTGTACGCCTGAACATCATATCGGCGAGCACGCGCCGCTGCAAGAGCCCTTTTTTGTAAAATGCAAAATCCTTCTTTCTGGCCAGGGAGTTCCTGCTGACTTAGGCCAAGTCAGCGTGGCCCAAGTTTGTGTAAACAGGGCCCTCTCGCCCTAAGTTGCTAGACACAATGGCCACCTCGTCGACCATCAGTTTACCAGCCACGAAGCTGTCGTGTTTGGCGATTAACTCGCTGAGTTCGGCCAAATCCCGCGGGCGCTGTCTCACACGTCCTAGTGTCAAATGGGGGGTAAAGCGACGACCGTCGCCGCGAAATCCCAGTTCGGCCAACGCCCCGTCCAGTGCCTCGTGCAACGTGACCATCTCATCCCGACCCTTGGCCACGCCGATCCAAATGGTTCGTGGCTTTTCGGCATTCGGAAAGGCGCCGACTCCGGCCAGTTCGAGATCGAACGCCGGCAGTTTGGACACGACGGTATCAACCGTCTTGCAGACTTCGGGAATCATGGTATCTCGAACGTCGCCAAGGAACTTGAGCGTCAGGTGCAAATTGCCCGATTCGACCCAATTTACGTTCGCGCCGCATTGACCAAGCCGCCCGATGAGCCGCCCAACCTGATCGGCAACTTTCGTGGGAATTTCGACGGCGACAAACGTGCGGTAGGAACGGGGCATTCGTATTTCTAGAAGCTGAGCATCTTGCGATATTCTTCCATACGGTGATCGATCTCTTCTCGTTCGATCGTCTTGAATCGTTCGAGGCTAAAGTCTTCGACATTGAAACTCGCCGCTAGCGTGCCGTAGGCCATCGCTTCTTTCAGGGTTTTCGGTTCAAAGTTGCCACATTCGGCCAGATAGCCCATCATCCCGCCGGCGAAGCAATCGCCTGCCCCGGTCGGATCGATCACATCGGGCGTTGGATAGGCGGGCATGACATAGGTTTCGTGCTCGCTGAAGAACATGGCCCCGTGCTCGCCCTTCTTGATGACGACAAACTTCGGCCCCATTTCTCGTACTTTGTGTCCCGCGCGGACGAGATTCTCGTCGTCGGTCAACAGCTTCGCCTCGCTGTCGTTGAGCACCAGCCCATCGACCCGTTTGAGCAATTTCATGAGTTCGTCGTGCTGCGTACTGATCCACAGGTCCATGGTGTCGGCCACCGTCAATCGGGCGCCCGGCAGTTGATCGAGCACTTTCATTTGCACCACTGGCGAACCGTTTGCCAGGAAGAGGAACTCACAAAGTCGATAGTCTTCTGGCAGGACGGGGTCGAACTCTTCGAAGACGTTCAAGTGTACTTCGAGCGTCTCACGGTCGTTCATGTTCACTTCGTACTTCCCCCGCCAGCGAAAGGTCTCGCCTCCGGGAATCACCTGAATCCCGGTGGTATCGATGTTCCGCTTTTTCAGCAGCTCGGTATGCTCGCTCGGCCAGTCTTCGCCCACCACGCCGACCAGGCGAACCGAACTGAAGTAGCTTGCCGCGTAGGAGAAATAGACAGCCGAACCGCCCAGCACGTTGTCGCGCACTTCGGTCGGTGTCTCGACACTATCCAGCGCAATCGACCCCACAACCAACAACGGCATGGCAGCCCCCTTCCAGAAGATGAAGATGAAGATAAGGACAAAAAGGAATGCCCGCGATTATCTCTGATCGTTCCCGCTTCGCAAGGCGTTGATGGTGGAGGAACGAAATGCGTGTCCGCGATTCGGGTTGCATGACGGCCGTTTCACCGGAGCAGCGACGAATCGCGGTGGGCAAGACCAAGGTTCCTGAACCGGTGGGGCAAAGCCCCAAGAGGCCGCGTTCGCCTAGTCAAGAAGGGTCCGCTGTCCGAAACAATGCCTCCGGGTGTCGGGGGTACGCTGTCTGGATGCCCAACGATCGACGCGCCTTCACCGCCCGGTGGCACGTACTTTTTCACGGTGAAAACCGAACTCTATGCGCCGGTGTTTGGAGAACTCACCGCCGTGCGACTCTTGGGACCATCCTTCGTGAAGCCCAACAGCGATGGCCGTTCAATAGCGCCGCCATAGCTGTGCTTCCCGGTTTAGATCGAACAAGCGTCGGCGTTGTTAGACGGAAGAATGCAATGAAGTGGGCTTGCAAGCGGTCGTCGATGATTTTCCGTTGGACAGCCACGGCGACATGATGGCCATCGCCGTCGATTGCCGACAGCCTCATAGGGCGTTCAAGAACCATAAACCCGAAAGGGATTGAATCGGTCGACTCCGACAAAACCCGAGGAATTACCCCGAGAACCCCGTGTCCTATCTAAACTGCTCGACGTCCATCGGTACTTTCCCAAAAAAGTGCCACTCCGCGAAATCCAAAATCACCTGCCAGTCTGCCAGCGTTAAGTCGTGACCTCCCTTGCGGAAGTGAATCGCATTCTTGGTGCCGGCACCTAGTAACTCAAACGCTTTTTGCGCTGCTCTTGTCGTGGCCCGAGTGCCCAACGGATTTGCCCACGGGTCTCCCTCGGCTTCGGTGCAAATCAAAGCCCTTGGTGCAACGACCGCCTTTAGAAAATGTTGATCAAACGGTAGCCGATCTTCTTTGCCATCGAACCAGCGGAGGCGCGGATGAAACCAATAGGCGAATCTCTCGGGCTCCGTGATTTTCCCTAGCGTTTCGCATTTCTCGTTCTCGATGCGATAGCAACCCGCACCGCCACATCCTGAACCATTGGCGGCGACCAGTGCGAAACGTTCGTCGAACGCACCGGCCAGCAGAGCCATCTTTCCACCACGTGAATGCCCTACGATTCCGATCCGGTCGAGGTCGACATCGTCTCTCGATTCGAGATAGTCGAGCACACGCATTCCTCCCCATGCCCAAACGGCCAACGTTGCCCAGTCGTAATCCGGATACGCTTGTTGGGCCGGTCCAGCGACATTCGCCTGATCGGGATCGAGATCCTCGCGAGCGTACTCAACCAGCATGA
>Ga0114931_10006015_pt1 | contig 14983 bp, 15 predicted proteins | sample 2SBtaG_FD_89579 | JGI IMG/M metagenome (GOLD analysis project Ga0114931, IMG submission 89579) | Deep subsurface microbial communities from Kolumbo volcano to uncover new lineages of life (NeLLi) - 2SBTROV14_V59a metaG | ecosystem: Environmental > Aquatic > Marine > Volcanic | place: Kolumbo...
GCACCCGCGCGGGCGACAAGGAGACGATCCTCGACCTGATCGTGGGCTTCAACCCGAGCGAGTCCTTCGAGGCCTACCTCAACGCCGACTACATCAAGACCGAGGACAGCGTGGCCGGCGACGTCGATGGCTTCGGCATCGCGGTGGCCGGGCGCTACGCGGTCACCGAGCGGACCGGCATCGCGGGCCGCTTCGAGTACGTCGACCTCGAACGCGACGGCATCGGCATGTCGCCCGACGTCCCGCTCCAGCTCTTCACGGTGACCGGTACGGTCGACCACAAGCTCGCGAACAACCTGACGGTTCGCGGCGAGCTGCGCTGGGATTCGATCGATGACGGGGGCAACGGCCCCGGTGCCGACAATCTCTTCATCGACGAGAGCGGCAACTTCACCCAGGACGACCAGCTCGTGGGTGGCGTCGAGGTGATCTACAACTTCTAGTCCAGTGTTCCGAACGGAATCCGAAAGCATATCCGAAAGAGACGGGCGCGGGATCCGATCCCGCGCCCGTCTTGTTTCTCGTCTTGTTTCTCGTCTCGTCTCGTCTCGTCTCGTCTCGGGTCGGGTCGGGTCGGTCGCCCCGCTGGCGGGTTCCGGCCTAGCGTCGCCAGCCTGCGGACAGCTGGAAGGTCTCCTCGATCCCGAGCTTCTCCATCTTGGTGTAGAGGGTGCGCCGGCCGATGCCGAGTTCGCGCGCCGCCGCGGACCGGTTGCCGCCGCAACGCCTGAGCGCGTGGACGATGCGCCAGGCCTCGGCCAGATCGACCCAGTCGCGCAGCCCCGGCACGTCGCCGCCATTGCGCTGCGCCACCGTCTGCAGGAAGGCCTCGAAGAGCTGCTCGGCCAGGGCGTCTTCGGGCTCGCTCGCGTCGGCGGGCGCCCGGCCGGTCGTGTCCGGCGTCGTCGTCGTCGGGTAGGCGTGGGCCACGGGAGGTCCTCCTTCGCCCCCCCGATAAGCAAGGACCGTACCGGGTTGCGCCGGCGTCTCCGCGCCCGTCGGGGCGGATCCCACCGGACCCTGCCCGCTTCGCAGGCAGGCCTGCATCGCGGGTGGGCAGCGCCCGGCACAGTCGGGCAGGCCGACGCCGGAGTTTCCCGGGTGGGCGCAGACCGCCCGCCCGGTACGTGGTAGCGTCCCTGCCGCGGCACCGGATCCCGAGGAGGCGCCATGTACAAGATCGAAGCCATCATCAAGCCGTTCAAGCTCGACGAGGTGAAAGAGGCCCTGCACGAGATCGGCATCCAGGGAATGACGGTGACCGAGGTCAAGGGCTTCGGCCGCCAGAAGGGCCACACGGAACTCTACCGGGGCGCCGAGTACGTGGTCGACTTCCTGCCCAAGATCAAGCTCGAGGTCGGCGTGACGAACGACATGCGGGACAAGGTCGTCGAGGCGATCGTGAACGCGGCGAACACGGGCCGCATCGGAGACGGCAAGATCTTCGTGCTCCCGATGGAAGAGGCCATCCGCATCCGCACCGGCGAACGAGGCTCCGAAGCCGTCTGACCGAGCCAGGCGAGCCGAGCGCCGAGCGCCGAGCGGGGACGGAGCTGAGAAACCAAGAAACCAACTTACCCGGCGTTCGCCGGGTAAGTTGGTTTCTTGGTTTCTCAGCTCCGTCCCCGCTCGGCTCGCCCTAGACTGCGCGGATGGCGGCGCGGCGACTTCAGCGGGGGTCTTGCCTGGGCAAGTACCGGCTCGATCGAAGGATCGGGAAGGGTGCCCTCGGGACCGTCTGGCGCGCGCGAGATCTGGTGGAGGACCGCGCGGTCGCGCTCAAGGTCGTGGCACCCGAGCAGGTGGCCGAGCACGGGCGCGACGCCATCGCACACGAGGCCCGCGTCGCGGGCCGACTCTCCCACCCCAACATCGTCACCGTCCGCAACGCCGATTGGGTGGATGGCCACTTCGTGATGGCGAGCGAGCTGGCCGAGCGCAGCCTGGCCGACTATCCCGGCGCCCGGCGCTCGGGCGAGCGCGCGCTGGCCGTCATCCGCCAGGTCGCGGCCGGGCTCGCCCACGCGCACGAACACGGCGTGCTGCACCGCGACGTCAAGCCCGATAACATCCTGATCTTCAAGGACCGGCGCGCGGCGCTGTGCGATTTCGACGTCGCCCGCAAGACCGACGGGCGCACCGCGGCCTTCACCGAAGCAGGCACCCTCGGCTACATCGCCCCCGAGCAGGCCTATGGCCGCACCAAGCTCTCGAGCGACGTCTTCTCGCTCGGGCTGATCGCCTACGAGCTGCTGACCGGCGTGCTGCCGACGTGGCCGTTCGACTGGCCCTTCGAGCGGCACGATCGCTTCGAGCAGAAGGTGCCGGGGCCGCTGCAACCAGCGCTGCGCAAGGCCTCGGCCTTCGACCCGGCCCGCCGCTTCGCCGACGGCATGGCCTTCCACCGCGCGCTCGAACGCGCGTTCGAGCGCGTCGAGAACGGCGCGAAGTCGACCCGCTCGGCGCGCCGCCGCCGCCGCCCCGCGCCCGTACGCACACCGCTCGAGGTCCAGTCCGAGGCCTTCCGCAAGCAACACGGCGCGGCGCTCGGCATGCGCTTCCAGTGCTTTCGCTGCGAGGGGCCGATCGCCGAGTCGATGGCGGTCTGCCCGTGGTGCGGCACGCGGGACAACTCCTTCCGCGGCGTGACGTCGTACCCGCTGGTGTGCCCGGATTGCGAGCACGGCGTCGCCGCGGAGTGGACCGCGTGCCCGTGGTGTTCGTCCGGGCGCCTGGCCGGGAACGGACGCGCCCCGCGCAAGGACCCGAAGGCCGTGCGCACCTGCACGCGCCGGGGCTGCGACGGTCAGTTCCAGCCCTTCATGCGCTACTGCCCCCGCTGCAAGCAGAAGCCCAAGCGCCTGTGGCGCCACGACCACCTGCGCGACCGCTGCAAACGCTGCCGCTGGCCGGTGTCGCGTTCGTTCTGGCGCTTCTGCCCCTGGTGCGGCCGCAAGGAACCGGAAGCCGGGAGCTTCGGAAGCTAGTGGCTGGTCCCGGACCCCGGGCGGTAGATCAGCAGCGCCAGGTCGTCGGGTTTCGAGGGCGCGCGGCCGCCGCCATCGCGCATGCGCGCGGCACAGGCCAGGGCGATCTCTCTCGCGCGCTCCTGCAGGTCGCCGGTGCGGACCGCGTCGGTCAGCTCCGGGATCGACAGGTTGTCGAGCACGCCGTCGCTCGCGAGCACCACGGTGTCGCGCGGTGCCAGTTCCACGACCGGGCCGATCTCGATGCGCATGTCGGCCGTACCGACCGCGTTGGAGATCACGTGCCGGAGCGCGTGGCGCATCGCCTCGTCCTCGCCGATCAGCCCGGCCTCGACGCCGTACCCGACCGGCGAATGCGCCACCGTCTGGTGCTTGATGCGGCCCCGCCCGCCCACCACGAAGAGCGCGGAGTCCCCGGCGTGGTAGGAGCGCAGGCGCCGGCCATCGATCGCGGCCGCGACCAGCGTGGTGGCCGCACCCTGGCCGCGCGCCAGCAGCGCGCGGTTCGCGGCCTCGACGCCGTCGAGGACGGCCGCGCGCAGCGGGCTGCCGGGTTCGGCCGCGAGGGCCGCGTCCCAGAGGTGCTCGAGCACGGACTGCGCGGCTTCGGCCCCGCCGGGCTGGCCTCCGACGCCGTCGGCCAGCGCGATCAGCCCGCCGCCGCTGCGCACCGGGAAGACCCCGATCGCGTCCTCGTTGGCGTCCGCTTCCTTGAAGGGTGCCGCGACCGTGATCGCTGCGGCTTCGCCGCTGCCGAAGGGGATGCGCTCGGGTGCCGCCAGCGAGACGCGCGAGAACAGGCGGCCGTGCCGGGGCTCGCGGGCGCTCAGTCGGACGCTCCGAGACCCAGCACCTGTTCCATGTCGTAGAGGCCGGGCGCCCGGCCGCGCAGCCAGCCGGCCGCGCGCACGGCGCCGCGCGCGAAGTGGTCGCGCGTCGACGCGCGATGGATCAACTCCAGCCGCTCGCCGCCGCCGACGAACATCAGCGTGTGCTCGCCCGGGTTGTCGCCGCCACGCAGGGCCTGGATGCCGATCGCGCCGGGCGGTCGCGGCCCCGTGTACCCCTGCCGGGACAGCACCGCGTGCTCTTCCAGGTGTTGCGAGCGCCCTTCGGCCACCGCCTCGCCGATGCGCAGCGCGGTGCCACTCGGGGCATCGACCTTGGCCGCGTGGTGGATCTCCACGATCTCGGCGTCGAAGTCCGGGCCCAGCAGCTCGGCCGCGCGCCGCGAGAGGTGGAAGAGCACGTTCACGGCCACCGAGAAATTGGCCGCGAGCACGATCGCGACGCGTTCGGCCAGCGTCCGGATCTCCTTCTTCTGGTCGCTCGAGAAGCCGGTCGTGCCCACCGCGCACGGTACGCCCGCATCGGCGGCGCGGCGCAACAGCTCGAGGGTGGCGTCCGGGGTGGCGAACACGATCGCAGCCTCACAGCCGGCCAGCGCCGCGCCGGCGTCGTCGCCGAGTGCGACTCCGGGGGCGAGCTCGCTGCCGAGCGCGGGGTGGCCCGGCGCCTCCACCGCGGCACCGAGGACCAGGTCCGGGTGCTCCGCGAGGACCGCGCGCACGCGCTCCCCCATGCGCCCCATGGCGCCTACGACGAGGATGCGACCGCTCACAGGAGACCGAACTCCTTCATCACGACCTGGAGACGCTCGCGGGCCGGCTGGCTCATGGGCGTGAGCGGCAGGCGGAGCTCGTCGCCCACCATCCCCCGCAGCGCGAGCGCGGTCTTCACCGGGATCGGATTCGTCTCGCTGAACAGCACGTCGAAGATCGGCCGCAGGTGGTAGTAGATGTCGCGGGCGCGCCCCGGGTCGCCGGCGCGCCAGGCGCGCACGAGCTCGACCATGTCGGCCGGGACCAGGTTCCCGCAGGTCGAGATCACGCCGCGCCCGCCGATGGCCAGCAGCGGCAGCACCGCCCAGTCGTCGCCCGAGAGCACCACGAAGTCGTCGGGAACGCGCGAGATCAGCTCCGCGATCTGGTCGAGATCGCCGCAGCTCTCCTTTACGCCGACGACCTGTTCGATCTCGGCCAGCCGCGAGAAGGTCTCGGGCAGGATGTTCGACGCGGTGCGCCCGGGGATGTTGTACACGAGCAGCGGGAACGCTGTCTCGGCCGCGACCGCGGCGTAGTGCTCGACGATCCCGTGCTGGGTCGGCTTGTTGTAGTACGGCGAGATCAGCAGCGCGCCGTCCGCGCCCGCCTCCTTCGCGTGCTGCGTGAGCAGGATGGCTTCCTTCGTCGCGTTCGAGCCCGTCCCCGCGACGACGCGCACCCGTCCGCGCGCGGCGGCGACGACGACCTCGACCACGCGGGCGTGTTCCGCGTGGGAAAGCGTCGCGCTCTCGCCGGTCGAGCCGCAGGGCACGAGGCCATCGACGCCGGCCGCGATCTGGAACTCGACCAGCTCCTGGAGCGCGCGTTCGTCGACGGTGCCGTCGCGGAACGGCGTCACCAGCGCAGTGAAGACCCCTTCGAACATCGCGCTTCCCCCTAGACCTCGACCTCGCCCGTGTACACGGTGGTAGCCGGCCCGGTCATGAAGATGCTGGCGTCTCCGCCCTCCCATGCGATCTGGAGGTCGCCCCCGCGCAGCGCGATGCGGACCTCGCGATCGGCGATGCCGCGGAGCATCGCCGAGGCAGCCACCGCGCAGGCGCCGCTTCCGCAGGCGAGCGTCTCGCCGGTGCCGCGTTCCCAGGTGCGCTGGCGCAGGTGGCCGCGGCCGACGACCTCGACGAACTCGACGTTGACCCTGTTCGGGAACGCGGGGTGTTCCTCGATCGCGGGGCCGAAGCGTTCCACCGGGAAGGCGTCCACGTCGTCGACCAGGGTGATGCAGTGCGGGTTGCCCATCGACACGGAGGAGACCGTGAGCGTCTCGCCGAGCACCCGGAGCGGGACGTCGAGCACCGGTCCCTCGCTGCCGGGCTCGCCGAGCGTGGTCGGGATCTTGGCCGGCGCCAGCACGGGCGGGCCCATCTCGACGACGACGTGGGCGTCGCGTCCCCGGCGCCCGGACCAGCGCGGAACGACCACGCCCGAGAGCGTCTCGACGCGGACCTCGTCGGCCGTGGTGTGGCCGGTGTCGCGCAGGTACTTGAAGAAGGCGCGGATGCCGTTGGCGCACATCTCGACCTGGCCGCCGTCCGCGTTGAAGATCTGCATGCGGAAGTCGGCGTCGCCGCCGGCCTCGCGGACCACCAGGAGCTGATCGCAGCCCACGCCGAGGTGACGGTCGGCGAGGAGGGCCGCGATCGGCTCGAGCGGCGGCAACTCGTCGCGGATGCCGTCGAGGACGACGAAGTCGTTGCCGGCACCGTGCATCTTGGTGAAGCGCAGCGTCGTCATGGCGAGTGTTCCGGGGCCTCGGGCCGGACCGGGGGCCCGTACTTCCCGCAGGAGACGAGCGAGATCCCGCTCGACAGGCACAGGCACAGGGCGAGCACGGCCAGCGTCCTGCGGGAGGCGGGGCGATGCATCATGGGGTCTCCTCGCCGAGTGCGTCGCGCTCGGCCGCGAGGGTGTCGAGGGCCTGGTCCAGGGCTTCGGCCACGCGGGCGCGCGCGGTCCCCCCCGGCAGCGCGCGCTCTTCGAGCGCGCGCTCCAGCGAGAGCAGATCTCCGGCGCCGGTCGGGAAGGCCGGCGAGAACGCCTGGAGGTCCGCGTGGGAGAGCTGCCGCAGGTCCACGCCCTTGTCGATGCAGTGAGCCACGATGCGGCCCACCACCTCGTGCGCCTCGCGGAACGGCAACCCTTCGCGCACGAGCGCCTCGGCCAGGTCGGTCGCCAGCAGCATCGGGTCCTGCGCGGCCTCGCCCATGCGGGCCACGTTCACGCGCAGCGTGGCGAGCGCGCCCGCCATCACCTCGAGGCTGTCGCCCAGCGTGCCGGCGGTGTCGAAGATCGGCTCCTTGTCCTCCTGCAGGTCGCGGTTGTAGGTGAGGGGGAGTCCCTTCACGACCGTGAGCAGGGTGACGAGGTTGCCGACGACGCGGCCGCTCTTGCCGCGGACGAGTTCGGGCACGTCCGGGTTCTTCTTCTGCGGCATCAGGCTCGAGCCGGTCGAATACGCGTCGGCGAGCTCGACGAAGCCGAACTCGGCCGACGACCACAGCACCAGCTCCTCCGCGAGCCGGGAGAGGTGGATCATGCAGATGGCGGCCGCCGCCAGGAACTCGAGCGCGGTGTCGCGCGCGGCCACCGAATCCATGCTGTTGGCCGTGGGGCCGTCGAAGCCGAGCGCGGCCGCGGTCTGCGCCCGGTCCAGCGGCAGCGTCGAGCCCGCAATCGCACCGGCCCCGAGCGGCGAGCGCGCGAGCCGCGCGTCGAGGTCGCGGAAGCGGCCGGCATCGCGCGCCAGCATCTGTTCGAACGCCAGCCAGTGGTGGGCGAGCCGGACCGGCTGCGCGCGTTGGAGGTGCGTGTAGCCGGGCAGCACGGTCTCGACGTGCTCGGCCGAGCGCCCGATCAGGACGCCGCGCAACGTGGCGAGGCCGCGTCGCGCCGCCCGCGCCGCGTCGCGCAGGTACAGCGCCAGGTCGGTCGCGACCTGGTCGTTGCGGCTCCGACCGGTGTGGAGCCGCCCCGCCACGGCCCCGATCCGCTCGGTGAGCCGCGCCTCCACGTTCATGTGGATGTCCTCGAGCGCGGGGTCGAATGCGAAGGTCCCGGCCGCGATGTCGCGCGCGATCTCCTCGAGCCCAGCCACGATCGTGTCCGCGTCGGCCTCCGGAATGATGCCGCTGCGGCCCAGCATGCGGGCATGGGCGATCGAGCCACGCAGGTCGTGGCGCGCGAGCGCACGATCGAATGCGATCGACGCGCTGAAGCGTTCCACCGTGGGGTCCGTCGCGTCCGAGAAGCGGCCGCCCCAGAGCTTCTTGCCCTGCTGTTCGCGCTTCTCCGTCGACATGGGGGGAATCTCCGCGATCCCCCGACGGGGCGCAAGCGCGCCCGCGGCCGCCGGGGGACCAAAGGGGCCTGCCGGGAGCGCGCGTGGCCCGGAGCGCCGGGAACGCGCTGGACGGCACCGACGTCTGTGTCAGGCTAGGAAGTGGGGGGAGCGGTGGCGACACAGCGCAATCGCAGCGCGGGCCGGCGAAGGACGGCCCGTCGGGGACGTGCGTCCCCGGGCTCGCGCGGCGCGAAGGGCCGGGGCGGCCGCCGCGGCACCCCGCGGCGCCGCAGCATCGCCCGGTCCTTCTGGCGCGTCACGGGTCTGCTGCTGTTCGGGCTGGGCGTCGTCGGGGGCTTCGTGACCGCGCGGCTCGTGGTGCAGATGGACGCCATCGTGACCGAGCGCTTCGAGGGGCGGCTGTTCCGGGTGCCCTCCAAGGTGCTCTCGGCGCCCACCATCCTCTATCCCGGCCTCGACTGGAAGCAGATCGATCTGCGGGGCACGCTGCGCCGGCTCGGCTACCGGGAGGCGCCGTCGGCACAGGGGCTGGCGCTCGGCCGCTACGCCTGGCGGCCGGGCCGGCTGACGCTCCACCGCCGCCCGTTCGACCATCCGAGCCGGGCCGAGCCGGCCCGCCTGATCTCGCTGCGCCTCGAAGGCGGGATCATCAGCGAGATCCGGGACGTGCAGACCCGGCGCGAGGTGGGTGCGGTGTTGCTCGAGCCCGAACTCGTGGGCTCCTACTACGGCCCCGACCACGAGCAGCGCGAGCTGGTGAAGCTCGCTGACGTCCCCCCGCACCTGATCGCAGCGATCCTGTCGGTGGAGGACCAGCGCTTTCGCGAGCACGGGGGCATCGACTGGCGGCGCATCGGCGGGGCGCTGCTGGCCAACCTGCGCGCGGGCGGGATCGCGCAGGGGGGAAGCACCCTCACCCAACAGCTCGCGAAGAACTTCTTCCTGACGCCCGAGCGCAAGCTCTGGCGCAAGATCCAGGAAGCGACGATGGCCGTGATCATGGAGGCCCGGTACGACAAGGACCTGATCCTCGAGGCCTACCTGAACGAGATCTACATGGGCCAGCGCGGCGGCACCGCGATCCACGGCGTGGGCGAGGCCGCGCACTTCTACTTCGGCCACGGGGTCCGCGACCTCGCAGTCCACGAATCCGCGCTGCTGGCCGCCCTGATCCAGAGCCCCAACGCGCTTTCGCCCCACCGTCAGCCCGATCGCGCCCGCAAGCGGCGCGATCTGGTGCTCCAGCTGATGCGCGAACAGGGTCGCATTGGCGAGGGCGCCTACCAGCGCGCGGTCGCGAAGCCGCTGCGGGTGGCCGCGGTCACGCCGGAGCCGCGCGAGGGCCGCTATTTCCTCGACGCCCTCCAGCGTCAACTGCCAGAATTCTACGATACCGCGACGCTTTCGACCGAGGGCCTCCAGATCTACTCGACGCTGGACCTGCGGCTGCAGCGCGCGGCGAGCGCCGCGTTGACGCAGGAGCTCGGCCGGCTCGAGAAGGCGCACGCGTCGTTGGCCCCGCAGGGGGGCGAGCAGCTGCAGGGCTGTATCGTGGCGCTCCGTCCCCAGACCGGCGAGGTACTGGCCCTGGTGGGCGGGCGTTCCTACGCGAAGAGCCAGTTCGACCGCTGCACGCAGGCACGCCGTCCGGCCGGCAGCGTCTTCAAGCCCTTCGTCTACCTGGCGGCGCTCGAGTCCGGGGTCCTCACGCTCGGCGACTGGATCGACGACGCCCCGCTCGAGGTGGCGGTCCCCGGTGGCAGCTGGAAGCCGCGCAACTTCGACCGCAAGTTCCACGGGCGCGTTCCGGCGCGCACCGCGCTCGAGAAGTCCTACAACGTCGCGGCCGCGCGGCTCGGCCAACGCGTCGGGATCGACCGGGTGGTGAAGACCGCTCGCGCGCTCGGGATCCGCAGCCCGCTGCCGCGGGTGCCGAGCCTGGCGATCGGGGCGGCCGATCTCTCGCCCCTCGAGGTCGCGCGTGCGTACGCGACGCTGGCCAACGGCGGCATCCGGCCGCGGATCCGGACCTTCGAAGACGTGGTCGAGCCCGCGGGGGGGACCGTGGAGCGGCAACCCATCGGCTTCGACCGCGTCATCGACGCGGGCACCGCCTACCTGGCCACCTCGCTGCTGCAGGGCGTCGTCGACCGCGGGACCGCGGCATCGATCCGGCGCCGCGGCTTCACCGGTGCAATCGCGGGCAAGACCGGCACGTCCAACGATTACAAGGACGCCTGGTTCGTGGGTTTCACACCGGAGCTCGTAGTGGCGGTCTGGGTCGGCTTCGATACGCCGCGCAATCTCCGGCTCGCGTCGAGCAGCCTCGCGCTTCCGGTCTGGGCGCGCTTCATGAAGGAAGTGACCGGGGGTCACGTGCGCGGAGACTTCCTGCGCCCGCCCGAGGTGGTGGAACTCGAGATCGAGCCCGAGACCGGGGCGCTCGCCCTCGCGGGCTGTCCCGAACGGCGCAGGGAGTTCTATCTTCGCGGGACGGAACCGGCGCAGACCTGTCCCGAGTGGGGCCGGCCGCCGCGGCGGGACGGGGACGGGGGGAGCGGCGGCTTCTTCGATCGCTTCTTCGACGGTCTCTTCGGGGAGCCCTGATGCGCCACCTGCTCGCAGCCACGACCGCGGTCCTCTGCCTCGCGACGGCGGGCTGCGCGCTTTCGGGTGCAGCGCCCCCGCGGGCCGGCGGGCCCGCGCTCCGCGTATCGGAGTGGGTCGAGCGCGGCGACGCGCAACGCCGGGCCTCGACCCGCATGGTGCTGCAGGGGCTCGACGTGAGCGAGTATGGGCGGGAGGCCGAGGCCGTGGCCGGCTTCGAGCGCGCGATCCAGGTGGACCCGAGCAATCCGCTCGCCTACCTGGCCTACGCGCGTCACGAGGCGTTCCACGGCGATCCCCGCCGGGCACTCGCGTTCCTCGACAAGGCGGAAGCGACCTTCGGGCGCTCCGCGCAGGGAATGGGCGCGGAGCCCCACCTGCTGGGCATCCGCGGGGTCGCGATGAAGCGGTTGCGGCGGGCCGGCGGGGACGCGCTGGTCGATGATGCGCGGCGGGAAGCCACGGTCTGGTCCGATGGCCGTCTCGACGCTGCGGAACTGCGGTGATAGCTTCCGCCGTCCTATGAGCCCCAATCTCCGGCTCTTCTTCGCGGTCGCGGCGACGTGCTTCCTGCTCGATCAGGGCTCGAAGCAGTGGGTGCTCGCGAACATCGACCCGTACGGATCGATCGAGGTGTTCGGCAACCTCTTCTACCTGACGAACGTGCGCAACCCCGGCGCCGCGTTCAGCATGTTCGCAGATGCGTCGAACGCGTTCCGGCAGTTCTTCTTCGTCGGCGTCGGTGGCCTCGCGATCGGGATGATCGTCTCGTTCTACCGCAGCCTCTCCCCTGGGGATCGACTGGCCGCGGCCGCACTCGGTTCGATCCTGGGCGGTGCGCTCGGCAACCTCTTCGATCGCGTCTTTCGCGGAGAGGAGTTCTTCCTCGGCGGCGTGGTCGACTGGTTGCACGTGCGATTGTGGACCGGCGGATCGTTCCCGGACTTCAACTTCGCCGACTCGTTCATCATCATCGGGGTCGCGCTGCTCGTCTTCGAGTTGTTCACGGCCGAAGGCGAACTCGATGCGGACGCCGGGGATGATCCCCGTGGGAGCGAGGACGAAGCCCCGGCATAGGGGTTTCGCTTGCGCGCTTCGGAACCGACCATACACCGATTGGTGTTAGTCGCGTTCTCCGTCGAAAAAGTCGCGTCGCGACGTCAGTCTTTCTTGACACCCGAACGGTCCCCCGGTTTAATCCGAAGCGCCGTTGTTCTCTCGTTCGCACGCTCTGGGATGACCACGGGACCAGGGCACGAACGCACGAAACGAGGACCCGGATGCCATGAAGTTCTTCATCGACACCGCCAGTGTCCAGGAAATCCAGGAAGCCGCGGACCTCGGCCTGCTCGACGGTGTGACGACGAACCCGTCGCTGCTCGCCAAGGAGAGCGGTGACCCGATCGAGATCTTCCGCGAGATCTGCAAGATCGTGGAGGGCCCGGTCAGCGCCGAGGTCACCACGCTCGACCACGAGGGCATGGTGCGCGAAGCCCATGCGTTGCGGAAGATCGCGGACAACATCGTGGTCAAGATCCCGATGACGCTCGAAGGGCTGAAGGCCCTGAAGGTACTCTCCCGCGAAGGGATCGAGACGAACTGCACGCTCGTCTTCAACGCCACGCAGGCGCTGATGGCGGCCAAGGCGGGCGCGACCTACGCCTCGCCGTTCGTCGGCCGCCTCGACGACATCTCCGCGAACGGCATGTTCCTGATCGAGCAGATCTGCACGATCTATCGCAACTACGACCTCGATACCCAGGTCCTCGTGGCCAGCATCCGATTGCCCGAGCAGGTCACGCAGGCCGCGGTGATCGGCGCCCACGTCGCGACCATCCCGCCCAGCGTGATGCGCCAGCTGGCGAGTCACCCGTTGACCGACATCGGCCTGGCCCGGTTCATGGCCGATGTCGAGAAAGTGAAGAACCGCTCCTAGCGCCACAGCCCGACGCGCCCGCGTCTGTGCCGGAGGTCCCCCCCCTTGCGCAGGTCCAAGAGTGACTACGTCATCCAGACCGTGGTCAATGCCCTCCGACTCCTGGAAGTCTTCCAGGAGGACGAAGTCCTCGGCGTCACCGAGATCTCCCGGCGACTCGATCTCCACAAGAACAACGTGTTCCGGCTGCTGGCCACGCTCGAGGAGCGGAGCTACGTGGAGCAGTGCGAAGACGATCGCTACCGGCTGGGGATGGCGTGCCTCGAGCTGGGCCACGCGTTCTCGCGGACGCGGAGCCTGGCCCGCCAGGCCCGCCCCGTCCTCGAGGAGCTCTGCGCGGCGACCGGTGAGACCATCCACCTGGGCGTGCTCGCGGACTTCGACGTGGTGCACCTCGACGGCGAGCAGCCCGACCAGCTGGTCGTGACGCGCCTGCGCAACGGCGGGCGCCTCCCGGCCCACTGCACGGCGCTCGGCAAGGTGCTGCTGGCCAACCTGGCCGCGAACGAGCTCGAGCGGGTCGATCGCGAGCACCTGTCGGAGGGCGCACTCATCGCGGAGACGCCCGAGACCATCACCGACCGCGAGAAGTTCATCGAGCACCTGCGCGCGGTAGCCACACAGGGGTGGGCCCTCGACCTCGAGGAATGCGAACCCGGGCTCGCGTGCGTGGCGGCCCCGGTCCACGATGCCGATGGACGCGTCGTCGCGGCGCTTTCGCTCTCGGCGCCGACGCTGCGCGCCAGCGAGTCGGTGCTGGTCGACCGCGTGTCGGGCCAGGTGGTCGAGTCCGCGAACCGTCTCTCGCGCCGTCTCGGGTGGGCCGGCTAGCCGGCACGCATCATCTCGCACGGGGCCCGGTGCCAGCGGCCGCGGGCCGCCGGGCGTCCAACCTCTTGTCGCCTCCGGGCGTCCGATCCCTTCGCAGCGTCTGGCCCGCATTTTCCGTGCTGGCTGCTAAGTTCCGCGCCCCCAACCCCGCGGATTCGCGGGGGAATTGACTGGAGGTCAGTTTCCATGGACTTCTCGCTGAGCGACGAGCAACTCGCGCTGCAGGACACCGCGCGGCGCTTCTCCCGGGAGGAGATCGCCCCGATCGCGGCCGAATACGACCAGAGCGGCGAATTCCCGATGGAGGTGATGAAGAAGGCCTACGAGATCGGCCTCTCCCACGTGACGATCCCGACCGAGTACGACGGCGCCGGCCTCTCGCTGCTCGACACCGTGATCGTGACCGAGGAGCTCGCGTGGGGCTGCGCCGGCATCTCGACCTCGCTGATGGGCAACGACCTCGGTCTCGCGCCCATTCTTGTCGGCGGCAGCACGGACCAGAAGAAGGAATGGCTGGGCTACCTGACCGCGGACTTCCACATGGCCGCCTTCTGCCTCTCGGAGCCCGATGCGGGCTCGGACGTGGCCGGGCTCCAGTTGCTGTGCGAGAAGGACGGCGACGGCTACGTGCTGAACGGCACCAAGTGCTGGATCACGAACGGCGGCGTGGCCGACCTCTTCACGGTCTTCGCGACGATGGACCGGGCCGCGCGTCACAAGTCGATCTGCGCCTTCGTCGTTCCGGCCGACACGCCCGGGATCACGGTCGGGAAGAAGGAGGACAAGATGGGGCAGCGCGCGAGCGACACGCGCGTGCTCCACTTCGACAACGTGCGGGTCCCGGCCGCCCAGCGGCTCGGCCAGGAGGGGCAGGGCTTCGTCGTCGCGATGAAGACCCTCGACACCACGCGCCCGTCCATCGGTGGGCTCGCGTGTGGCATCGCGCAGCGCGGCCTCGACGAGAGCCTCGCCTACGCGGCCGAGCGCAAGGCCTTCGGCTCGCCGATCGCCGGATTCCAGGCGGTGCAGTTCATGCTCGCCGACATGGCCAAGGACATCGAGGCGGCACGGCTGCTCACCTACCAGAGCGCCTGGATGATCGATCAGGGCATGAACGCATCGAAGTACTCGTCGTTCGCCAAGTGCTTCTCCACCGACATCGCGATGGCGGCCACGACGAACGCGGTCCAGGTCTTCGGCGGCAACGGCTATACCAAGGAGTACCCGGTCGAGAAGCTGATGCGCGACGCCAAGCTGATGCAGATCTACGAGGGCACCAACCAGATCCAGCGGATGGTCATCGCCCGGGAGCTGCTCAAGGGCTAGAAGTGGCGATCGGCGCCTGCCCCCGCGCGTACCCGGCCCCGGTGAGGCTCGGGCCGTCGATCCAGACGACGGGGCGGTCGGAATAGGCGTCGAGGAGCTGCGCGATCCGCGCCGGGCTGTCGCCCCGTGCGACCAGCGGCGCGTCCGGGTCCACACCGAGCGGCGCGTAGACGCGGGCGGAATCGTAGTCGCGGCGGGGAGTTCCGCGCACGATCAGCAGCGCCCCCGGCGGGGCGGATGCGATCAGGGCCGCCGCCCCCGGCTGCATCCCGCGGTAGTGGTGGTACTTGTCGATCGCGCGCCACGGCACGAAGACGCACAGCGCCAGCCCACTGGCCATGCAGACGCCGGCGACCAGGCGCGACCCTGC
>Ga0114931_10006016_pt1 | contig 14981 bp, 10 predicted proteins | sample 2SBtaG_FD_89579 | JGI IMG/M metagenome (GOLD analysis project Ga0114931, IMG submission 89579) | Deep subsurface microbial communities from Kolumbo volcano to uncover new lineages of life (NeLLi) - 2SBTROV14_V59a metaG | ecosystem: Environmental > Aquatic > Marine > Volcanic | place: Kolumbo...
CCGACCAAGACAACGCTCCAGATCGCCATTTCGCCCGAATAGAAATTTTCTGAACGATTCACTTCTGCGGTGGAGCGGACGCCAAAGCCCGTTTTTCGTGACGCACAGACGGGCGAGACGCCCGTCCCACCGACCAACTGTTCAGTCGGACGGCTCGCTGTTCAATCGAAGCGAGATCACTGTGCCGGCAGGACTTCGCCTCGGCATTCGCCCAGGCTTATTCGGCGGGCGCCTTCTTTTTCGCACCAGCCTCGCATGATGACGGCGTCGCCGTCGGCGAGAAACTTTCGTTCTTCGCCGGTGGGGAGGATGATAGGTTTCGTGCCTCGCCAGGTTTTTTCGAGCAGGCAGCCTCGGGCGATTTCGGCGGGGCCCGAGACGGTGCCCGAGCCGAGCAGGTCGCCCGGGCGGAGGTTGCAGCCGGTGGAGGTGTGGTGGGCCATCATTTGGGCGGGGGTCCAGTACATATCGGCGAGCGTGCCGAGGCTCAGGCGCATCGGCTCGATGGACTGGTCGCGCATCTGTTTGGATTCGAGCAGGACTTCGAGCGTGACGTCGAAGTTGTCGCCGGCGGGCGTGAGGTAGTCGAGGTTGGGCGGATCCTCGGGTCCTCGGGCGGGCGGGCCTGCGGCGAAGGGTTCAAGGGCGTCGATCGTCACGACCCACGGGCTGATCGAGGTGGCGAAGTTCTTGGCGTCAAACGGGCCGAGCGGGACGTATTCCCATTTCTGAATGTCGCGGGCGGACCAGTCGTTGAGGAGCGTGAGGCCGAAGAGGTGCTGGCGCCAATGTTCGATGTTGATGCGCTCGCCTTGTGTGTTGCCCGAGCCGACGACGTAGCCGATCTCGAGTTCGTAGTCGAGCAGTTTGCACGGGCCGAAGGTTGGGGCGTCGGCGTTGTCGGCTTTGGTCTGGCCCATGGGCCGACGAATGGGTGTTCCTGAGACGACGATCGAAGAGGACCTGCCGTGGTAGCCGACGGGCAGGTGTTTGTAGTTGGGGAGCAGCGGGTCGCCGTCGGGTCGAAACATTTTGCCGACGTTGGTGGCGTGGTGGGCCGAGGCGTAGAAGTCGGTGTAATCGAGTATCGCCATCGGCAGGAGAAACTCGGCGTTTGCGAGAGGGAGGCACAAACGCGACCGCAGGGACGAGTTGTGGGGGATGGTCGAGGAGCGGGCGTCGAGGAGCTCGCTGATGCGGTTTCTGGCGGAGGTCCAGGTGTCCGGACCACAGTTCATGAATGGGTTGAGCCCGGCGGCGGCGAAGAGGTTGGCGTTTTCGACGAGCGTGCCTTGGAAAAGGCCCGCTTGGTGGGCGACCGCGAGGTCGAATATCTGATCGCCGATCCCGACGCCGACGCGGAAGGGCTCGCTGGCGCCTCTGTTGCGAAAGACGCAGTAGGGGAGATTTTGGATGGGAAAGTCGCACGCCGATTCGTTGGCGGCGTCGATCCAACTCGTAAGCGTCGGGTCAGTGGTGTTGCGCATAGGTTTTCAGATGAGTGAGAGGGAAATGAGATCGTCGACGGGCTCGGTGAAAGAGCACGAACCGAAAGACAGACAGAATCGTTCGCGGGCGCGGGTCAGCGAGTCGTCGTCCAGACGAATGTCGCGCCAGGCGACGCCTTCGTCGTCGAAGTGGAAGGCGCCCATAGTGGTTTCGTCAAAAATGGCGGCGGCGGTGTCGGCGTCGCCTGCGCCTGCGTACAGAACGGCGGCGGCGAAGAAGACGTTGATGAATCCATGCATGATCGCGTGGGGCGCGTCGGCGTCGTAGGCGAGGGCGTGGTCGGCGCGGATCGGGTGGTGCAGGCCGGCGGTCGCTTTGAAAGCGACGCGGGCGTCGGCGCACGCTTTGATGAATGCGAGTACGTCGGACGAGTGGGGGATCAGGTCTGGTCGCACGCCGCCGGTGCGGATCTTGGCTCTTCCTGAGGTGCCTGCCAGGGCGGCGATCATGCCTCGCGGATCGGGCGCCGGATCAATCTCGAAAAACGGCGTCAGGCCTTCGGGGATCTGATCGAGGGCGTCGTCGATTTCGGTGGAAGTGGCGGCTTTGGTTTCAAAGGTGTCGATGAGGGCGAGCCCTCGCCCCGGCGCCGAGTGTCGCTCGTTGAACTGAGCCATGCGGTCGATGTTGGAGGCGAGATCCACGTCGCTCAAAGGCTTGACCAACGCGCTGATCATCCAGGGCATGTCGTCTTCGCCAGTCGGGAGCAACTCAGCAGCGGCCGCTTCAAACTCGTCCAATCGAGACGCCGGAACGATCAGCCGACTGAGCATCCACGATTGCGCCGACTGCACATAGTCGGCGTAGTTGGCGACGGTGGTCGGCATGTCCAGCCCGGCGGGCGGGAAAAGGCCGGCGTAATCGACCAACTGGGCAAAGAATGAGTGGGCGCTTCGCATCTGGATCTCCATTGGATCGGAGCATTAGGGTACCGCGCGGCCGCGAAGTGTGACGCACACGATTCGAACGCTCGAAATCGGTGAAGAGAAGGCGACAGTTGACGAAGGACCGTGTGGCATTGAGATCGCTGAAATAGACATTCAGAAGTATTTCAGTGGGTCGGCTTGCGCATCGCGCCCCGACCGAATCAGCAGGAGAAGGCGCCATGCCGCGACGAGATTGGGCCAGGCCGATTGTGCGAGTGGGACAGTGCGTGCAGGCTCGGACGAGCAAGCGGTTTGCCGCGACGGCGCGGGCGCTAGAGCGGTGGGTTCCGGCGGGAGGGGTGTGCCTGGACGTCGGCGCCAATCATGGGAAGTTCGCCAAAGAGCTCGCCAAGATGCATCGTTCGAGTTGCCGGGTGATGTGCTTTGAGCCGATGCCTTACAATTTATTTCTTCTGCGATGTGTGGTGGCTGGTCAGCGGCGAATCGAAGTCCACCCCGTGGCGTTGTCTGACAAAGCTGGGAGCTGACGCCGGTGGACCCGACACAACGCGGCAAAGGCGATTCTCTTTTTCTGACGCCATGAAACGTTTTGCTTTGTCGGCGTCTTTTTGTTGGGTTCGATTGGATTTGCGGCGTGTCGCAGGTGTCGCTGGTGTTCAGTCGTCGGCGATGGCAATCAAAGTTTCGTCGCTCGCGTCGTGGACGGGAGAGCGGGCGCCGACCATCGTTGTCTCATCGCGACCACTTCCTCGGGCGCGAAGAAATGTTGAACAAAAAGCGACGAATACATCCGGTCGAGGTGCGATTCGTCGTGGCGAACCATCCGGCTGAACTCGGTGTAGACATCGGCGTAGGGTCGTTGAGCCGAGGTGTTGCGTAGGGGGATGACGACAGAAGAGAGATTCAGATACTCCGCGATGGCGTGGGCTTTTTTCTGGTCGTTCAGATCAGTGCGCAACGCCAGGAGTTCGTAGGGGCCTCGCCGATACGTTTGCCAGCCTTGATCGTGAGCGAATGGGCGTGCGTAGACATCGATCCCGTACGCCTGTTGAATTTCGTCGTCAAACCACGAGAGCGCCTCTTCGTGGTCGAACACATCGAGGTACACCTCGATCAAACGGGAGAGGGTTTGTGTTTCGTAGGCAGCCGGCTCGTCCCAGATGTCGGGAAGATTTTCGAAGTACCAGGAGATGTTGCGAGCGATCGGATCTCGAACCAACGTGATGGCGCGAAGGCGTCGTCGGTGTTGAATCAGTTGTTCGTAGAGCATCGGACCCAGCCGGTAGTAGTCGCCGTAGCGGTCGGCGCGTCGGCGTGTTTCGTCAAGAACGGGCGCCCGACTCTGGTAGGTCTTGGGCGTCATCCAGTGAAGGTGGCAGGCGTAGAGACCGTTCTTGTGACGCAACGATTTCAGGATGGACCGCGAGCCGACCCGGCCCATGGTGTGGATCAGGACGATGCGGCGATGGAGCAGGAGCGCAGTGCGCAGTTGCAGAAAATACCGCAGACGCCGGCGCCGGCGCTTCCATGTTCGTGGTGTGGCATGGTGTGGTGGCACAGCGGAAGGCTCAGTCGCGTTGCGGTCGACGGTTGGACATGCGGAGGAACAATCTTGTTCTGACGAGTCGGACACTGGGTCAATGATACGGCGCCAATCTGTCTGGCAGGGGTGCGGCCGGCGCGAACAGAGTCGATGGGACAACCACCGAACAAAGGTCCGAACTGTGGCGATGCGGAAGCAACCAACTCCAACCTCGACGCCTCACCCCAGCCATCTCCCGGTAGAGAGGGGGTCGGAGGGAGAGGTTATTCGCCGCCGGCGATGGCGATCAGGTCTTCGTTGGTTTTGAAACGTGACAACGCCGCGAGCAACTGTTCGACCTGTTGGGGCGGGTGCATGTTGAGCAGGCGCCGGCGAAGGGCGGCGATGGTTTCATGCTCGCGGGGCGATTGGAGCAGCTCGTCTTTGCGCGTGCCGCTGGCGGCGAGGTTGATGGCGGGGAAGATGCGCCGCTCGGCGATCTTGCGATCGAGTATGAGCTCCATGTTGCCCGAGCCTTTGAACTCTTCAAAGATGACCTGGTCGGCCCGGGAGCCGGTGTCGACGAGGCAGGTGGCGATCATGGTGAGCGAGCCGGCGTCTTCGGTGTTGCGGGCGGCGCCGAAGATTTGCCGCGGGACACTCATCGCTTTGGAGTCCATGCCGCCGGACATGGTGCGCCCCGAGTTGGCGTATTTGGGCGAAGAGTTGAACGCCCGGCCGAGCCGGGTGAGCGAATCTAAAAGAACGACGACGTGTTTGCCCGCTTCGACCATGCGTTTGCAGCGTTCGAGCATGAGCAGGGCCAACTCGATGTGACGCTCGACGGTGTGGTCGTTGCTCGAGGCGATGATCTGGGCGGGGACGTTTCGTTTGAAGTCGGTGACTTCTTCGGGTCGTTCGTCGATGAGCAATGCGAAGACGTCGAGCTCGGGATGGTTGGCTTTGAGGCCCTCGGCGATGTCTTTGAGAAGCTGGGTTTTACCGGCTTTGGGAGGGGAGACGATCAGGCATCTCTGGCCTTGACCGATGGGACAGAAGAGGTCGATCAGTCGGCACGAGACGGCGCCTCCGGGGTGCTCGAGTGCGAGCCGAGGCTGCGGGTCGACGACGGTCATGTCGGCGAAGCGGGGTTGAGACGCCATCTTGTCTGGCGAGAGACCCTCGATTGAGAGGATGCGTTCGACGACCGGTCGGGGGATGCGCGGCCCAGAGTTGGACCCCCTGCGTCGACGACGCGGCTTGCGCATGATTACCTCGACGGTCACCTCCTGCCCATGGCGCAGCGGATACTGTTCGCCCAGGGCGAGTGGGACGAACGGGTCGTCGCTGTGCTGGACCAAGCCGCTGGAGAACTGTCGAACCCGACCTTCAGCGCGCGCGGACCATTCGAGGATACCTGTCATTTCCGACATAAAGAGTCGATCGGAGGGTTTTTTGAGCGATCAGGGCGCCGTTCAAAACGGCTCCAATGCTGATCACTCTTGTTGACCCCAATAGAAGGACGATGATTTCACCAACCAAGTCTCTGAATGTCAAGGCGTCCATGGAGGCAGGCCCGCGCAGGCAGCCGGAGGGATGACCAGTTAGAATAGATTCACAGCGATTGCGATGGGGTTATCGGTCGTTTGGCCCGTTCTTCAGGGCGCTCTCCTAGGTGGAGGCGCTCTCGTTCCGGCGTGATCATGACTCCGGGGCGGATTCAGCAGATTCAGACGCATGGAAGTGTTCAAAGGCATTCCGGTTTCGCCCGGCGTCGTGATCGGCACGGTGTTCGTCATCGACGACGAGCGTGTGCGCATTCCCAAACGGACGGTCAAGAAAGAGGATGCTCCCAACGAGCTGGGGCGATTCGAAGAGGCGCTGGCGATCTCGATCGCCGAGATTTCGACCCTGCGCGATCAAACCGAGAAGGAGCTGGGGGGCGAAGTCGCCACCATTTTCGCTTTTCATCTGGGCATGCTCGCCGACCCGACGCTCACCGACCCCATCCGCAATCAAATCCGCGACGACCAGGTCACCGCGGAGTCGGCGGTCTCGGCGGTGTTTCACCAGCTCGCCGAGCGGTTCTCCAAAATGGACGACTCGGCGTTTCAAGCAAAAGTCAACGACATTTGGGACCTCGACCGTCGGCTGCTGCGAAAGTTGATCGGGGAGCATCGAAGTCAGTTGGTGTCGCTCAGCAAAGGCGCTGTGGTCGTCGCGCCCGACCTGACCCCGAGCCAGGCCGCCGAGCTCGATCGAGATCGCGTGGTTGGGTTTGTCACCGATTCAGGAGGGAAAACCAGCCACACCGCGATCCTCGCGCGGGCGATGAACATCCCCGCAGTCGTCGGCGTCGAACGGCTGGTCAACACCGCGATGGACTCGATGCGCATCGTCGTTGATGGCGATCGAGGCATTGTCATCTTGGATCCCGACGACGAAACCGTCGAGGAATACACCCGCCGAATCCAAGAGCTTCGCACGTTCCGTTTGTCGCTTGATGAGCTGGCGGGAAAACCAAGCGTCACCAGAGATGGCGTGGAGATCGGGCTCTTTGGCAACATCGAGTTCCCCCACGAGGTCGACATTGTCTTGGCCAACGGCGGGGCGGGCATTGGACTCTTCCGCACCGAGTTCCTCTTCCTCAACAGCGAGTCGCTGCCAACAGAGCAAGAGCAGTTCGAGGTCTACAGCGATTGTGTCAAAAGGCTCGATGGCCGGCCGCTCGTCATGCGAACGATGGATCTGGGATCAGATAAAACCAGCGACCGCTGGATGTTCCCAGAAAAAAATCCGGCCCTCGGTTGCCGAAGCATTCGCTATTGCCTGCAGCATCTGCCCATGTTTCGCACCCAGCTTCGGGCGATCGTGCGGTCGTCGGCCTCGGGCGCGGTCAAGCTCATGTTCCCCTTGGTGACGACGATCCACGAGCTTCGGCAGGCGAAAATGATCGTCCGCGACGTCATGGACGATCTGGACGAAGAAGGCGTTCCCTTCGATCGGACCCTCCCGATCGGCATCATGATCGAAGCGCCCTCCGCAGCGATCATGTCCTCCATTTTCGCCCGTGAATCGGATTTTTTCTCCATCGGCACCAACGATCTGGTGCAGTACACACTCGCGGTCGACCGCACCAACGAAAGGGTGGCGGCGCTCTACACGGCGGCCCATCCGGCGATCCATCGGCTCATCAAGGACGTGGTTCGCTCGGCGCGTCGGCACGACGTCCCCGTCTCGATCTGTGGCGAGGCCGCAGGCGATATTGAGTACACCATCTTGCTCATCGGGCTCGGGTTGCGTAGCCTCTCTATGACGCCTTCCTTGATCCCGCACGTCAAGCGGATCGTCCGAAGCGTCGATATTGGACATTGCGAGCGGGTCGCCCGAAAGGTCGGCTCCTTCGATTCCGAGCGCCAAGCCACCGCATTCTTGCGGGACGTGACGCGGACAATCATTCCCGAAGTGTTCGACGGGCGTTCCGTCGATGAGCGATAAATCATTGTAGATACGCCACTTCGAGACAGAAAACCACTCGGCGCCCGCCGGACGAATCGGTCTGGGGAGTCGTTGGGGGACCGGCCTGTGCCCGGGGCGATTCGGCTCGAGCTTCTTCTTGGAGGCTCGTCGGAACGCCTCATTTGATTGTGAGCGAGCGTCAATGGCGCTGGCTCCTTCGGGCGATTGTCAGGGCCTTCCCGATGACCTTCAGCAAAGCGACCCGTCCTGCACCCGCGCCGTCCATAGTGACCGCGAGCGTGGCAGATGCGCCAAAGCTCCAATCTGATGAATGAACGAGCGACTCGGGCCCACCGCCGCCGACCATCGGCCGCGCCAAACCCAGCCAAACCGCTCTGCCCATCGCGGCGCCCTGTGAGGACCCAGTGCCCGAACGAAAAATGTTGATCAACTATGTCCCCGGCCAAGAGTGCCGGGTGGCCGTCGTCTCCTCCAATGGACAGCTCGAAGACCTTCACGCCGAACGCGCCGGCGCCGCCAGCCACGTCGGCAACATCTACGTCGGCAAAGTGATGAATGTCGAGGCCGGCATCCAGGCCGCCTTCATCAACTTCGGTCTCGAACACAACGGCTTCCTGCATATCTCCGACCTGCACCCGCAGTACTTTCCCGGCGAAGACGACGAAACCACCGAATCCGTCGGCTCCAAAACGCCCCGCCGGGATCGCCCCCCCATTCAAAAAGCCCTCCGCCGAGGTCAGGAGATCCTCGTCCAGGTCATCAAGGAAGGCATCGGCACCAAGGGGCCGACGCTCACCAGCTATCTCTCCATCCCCGGGCGGTACCTCGTCATGATGCCCGCGATGGACCGCGTGGGCGTCTCTCGAAAAATCGAGGACGACGAGCTTCGCCGAAAGATGCGCGACACACTCGATCAGCTCGATCTGCCCGAAGGCTTCGGCTTCATCCTTCGCACCGCCGGCATGGAGCGAGCGAAAACCGAACTCAAACGCGACCTCGCCTACCTCAATCGGCTCTGGCGAGACATGGAGCGGCGGCGAAAAGCGGGCGGCGGCCCACGTCTGCTCTACGCCGAGAGCGATCTCTTGCTCCGGTCGCTCCGCGACATCATCACGCCGGACATCAAAGAGATTGTCATCGACGACGAATCGGCGCTACGAAGAGCCAGCCGATTTCTCAAAATCTTCGCCCCGCGGTCGGCGCCCAAACTTCTGCACTACGACGCGCCCGCGCCCATGTACCACGCCTACAACATCGAAGAGCAAATCCATGCGATGTATTCCCGCCGCGTGGACCTGCCCTCCGGCGGCTACCTCATCATCGACGAAACCGAGGCGCTCGTCGCGATCGACGTCAACTCCGGCAAGATGCGAGGCCACGGCGACGCCGAGACCACCGCGTTTCGAACGAACCAGGAAGCCGTCGACCAAATCTGCCGACAGATGAAGCTCCGCGACCTCGGCGGCCTCGTGGTGCTCGATCTGATCGACATGCGCTCCCGGGCGCACCGACGCGACATCGAAACACAGCTCCGCAACAACCTCAAAAATGATCCGGCCAGATCCAAAGCGCTTGCGATCAGTCAGTTCGGACTTGTCGAACTCACCCGACAGCGCATGCATGGTTCGATGCGCAGCGCCAACTTCACCGCCTGCCCCGAGTGCGAAGGCAGCGGCTTGGTCCGGCGACCCGACTCGGTCACCAGCGCCGCGATGCGCCACCTGTCGGCCTTGCTCGCGTCGTCCCGCATTGAGAAAATCGAACTGGTTGTTTCGCCTCGCGTCGCCAGTGAGTTGCTCTCCTTCAAAAGACGCGAGATGTTGCAACTCGAAGCGAACACCGGCAAAACCATCGCCGTGCGAGTTTCCGAAACGATTCCCGTGGACCGGGTGACGTTCTACGCCTACGACGAGCGAGGCGCCGACGTCGATGTCGATCGGATGCCCAAGCTCCAGCCCGCCTCGGCTCCGAAACTTTGGGCCGAATCTCCAGCGTCCGTCAAAGAGGCGCTGACGGATCCGGTCGAAGACGAACGCCGAGCACGGCGTGAACTCGACGAGGCGATGGCGGCCACCGAAGAGCCCGAGATCGAGCAAGAGCTCGATGCGCTGCATCTGCCCGACGCTCTGGACGATCTCGAAGAGGAAGACGCCAAACCAAAACGGAAACGCCGCCGCCGCCGTCGCCGCCGAGGCAAACCCGCCGATGCGACCGCTGATGAAAAAACCGAAGACAACGAGCATGCCGCACAAGCGGGAGAAGGAGAGCCAATCGTGGCGACGCCTCCCCAAGGCGAACACGAACAATCCACCGAAGGATCGTCCGATGAATCACATGGCGGCGTGAAAAAGAAACGTCGTCGACGTCGTCGGCGAAGGCGCTCGGGCGCCGCCGGCGAACCGGTCGATGCGAACGTCGCGGGCGAACCGAAAGCAATATCAACTCCGGATGAAGAGAAATCGACAGAGCTTCCTTCGTCCAACGGTCAGGCGTCGCCTGCGCCGGCGACGGCGCCACCAAAGTCGCGCTTTGCGCCGCGAGGCGACTCGTGGGACATCGATCCCGCCGACGCGCCGCCGTTGCCCGAGCCGAAGAAAAAATCCCGCTCTCGCCGCGCCAAAAAGAAGACCAGCGTCAAGACGTCCGCCGTCGTCGTCGCAACGATTCCGCCCACGCCCGCCGAAGCGACACCAACGCCGGCGAACCAGTCGACGCCGACAGAGGGATCGGCGTCCGCGTCGGCGTCGAAAAAGAAAACACGTCGAAAGAAAGCCGCCGCGAAGAAGAAAACGGTGCGAAAGAAGAAAACCACCGCAGAGAAGAAAACCACCAAGAAAGCTGTTCGCAAGAAAAAGGTCCAGGCCGAAGCCCAACCGGTCGAGGCCGCTTCGGAGTAGCGAACCATGCCCCCAGCGCCCCAAACAAAAGCTCGACGCCGGGTGATCCTGCTCGGCTCCACCGGGTCCATAGGCGTCCAGGCGATCGAGGTGATCGAACATCTCAACCGCGAGCACGCCGCCGGTCGCTACCCGGTTCATCATGAGTTGGTCGGACTGGCGGCGGGCTCCAACGCAACGACGCTTTTCGAACAAGCCCGGCGGCTGGATCTTCACGACCTGGCGCTTTGCGACGAACGCGCCGCGAAAGACGCGCCCGAAGGTTGCGCACTTCGACGAGGCGCCGGCGCCGCGGAGTCACTCGTGCGAGAAGTGGACGCGGATCTCGTCATCGGCGCCGTGGTCGGTTCGGCCGGTCTGCCCGCAACGCTCGCCGCGATCGAACTGGGGCGCGATGTCGCGCTGGCGAACAAAGAAACGCTGGTCGCAGCGGGCGAGCTGGTCGTCACGGCGGCGGCGCGCGCAGGCGTGCGACTGCTCCCAATCGACAGCGAACACTCGGCGATGTGGCAATCGCTCCCTTCGTCGCTCTGTCCGCCTTGCCAACTGGGCGCCGAGGTGGCGCGGATCATCGTCACCGCGTCGGGCGGCCCGTTTCGCATGTGGTCCAAAGACCGCATCGAACAGGCGACGCCCGAAGAGGCGCTGGCGCATCCGACCTGGTCGATGGGCGCCAAGATCACCGTCGACTGCGCCTCGCTGACCAACAAGGCCCTCGAAGTCATCGAAACCCGCTGGCTCTTTGGCGTTCTGGGCGATCGCATCGACGTCGTCGTGCATCCCCAGTCGATCGTGCACTCGTTCGTCGAATACGCCGACGGCTAGGTGGTGGCCCAGCTCGGCGCCCCGGACATGCGCACACCGATCCAATACGCGCTCAGCTGGCCCAACCGCGCACGGGGCGTCAGCGATAAACTCGATGTTTTGGCGATGTCGCAGCTTGACTTTGAGCCGCCGGATCTCGAAAAGTTTCCCGCGCTTCGGCTCGCCTACGACGTGATCGAACTCGGCGGCGCCGCCGGCGCGGTGTTCAACGCCGCCAACGAAGCTGCGGTCCATGCGTTCTTGAATCACCAGATTCCATTTGGAAAGATCACCAAGCTCTCTTCATCCGCTCTGAAATCGCTCATCGGTGATCGGCGTCAATCGCCCCTGCGTGATCTGGCCGAGGTGGTGGAAGCCGATCGCACCGCTCGCGCCTTGGTCGAACAATCTCTGCCCGCGATCTCGCCGATCGTCGCGGCGCCTCGTTTAGGAGTGTCCAATGTTTAGCTCTCTCACCAGCGCGTTTGACCTGCTGCTCGTGATTGTCGGTTTTGGGATGGTCGTGTTCATCCACGAGTTGGGGCATTTTCTCGCCGCCAAGTGGGCGGGCGTTCGGGTGCAACAGTTCGCCGTTGGCTTTGGATCAGCCGCGCTCGCCTACCGCAAGGGCCTCGGGCTCCGCGCCGGTTCGACGGAGCGCGAGTACGAAAAGCTGCTCGCTCGCGAGGCCGAGGGCCTGAGTTCGGTGGATATCGCCCGTGTCAGCCCGACCGAATATCGACTGAACTGGATCCCGTTTGGCGGCTACGTCAAGATGCTCGGCCAGGAAGACCTCGATCCCGCGGCGACCAGCTCGTCGCCCGACAGCTACACGCAAAAATCTGTTTCCAAGCGAATGGTCATTATCTCCGCGGGCGTGGTGATGAACATTCTTCTCGCCGCGACGTTGTTCGTGATTGTGTATCTGGTCGGGCGCAACGTGCCGACGACGCGCCTCGGCTCGATCGCGCCTGGTTCGCCCGCCGCAAACGCCACACTTGTCCACGGCGACGCCGGCGCCACGCCCAAGAAAATCGAACCCGGCGACGTGATCTCGCGCATCAATGGCGCCGTCCCCAAGTCGTTCAACGATGTCGCGCTTGAAGTCGTCATGGCCAAGGCGCATCAACCGATCGAACTGGAGATAGAGCGAGCGGGAGTGGATGGCGTCTTGACTTTCGCCGCGACTCCTCGCAAGAGCGCTGCGACCGGGATGCTCGAGCTGGGCTTGGGCCCGGCGATTTCCAACCGTGTTCTTTCGCCGCCCAAGCAGAACAACAAAGAGGAAAGCGCCATCGAAGCGGCGCTTGATCGCGCTGGTTTGGAAGGCGTCAAGCCGGGGATGACGTTGTTGTCCGTCAATGGCGCCGAGGTCGACACGCTCTGGCCTCTCACGCACGCGATGGAGTCGAGCGGTGGCGCCCCGGCGCATGTTGTTTTCCAGAGCGATTCGGGCCAGCGCGTCGAGCGCGACGTGGCGCCGCTGCCTGAGTTGCAACTTGCGTCCGTCGCGATCCCAGGCGCCGAGGATTCAGCGGTTCAGCAACATCTGCTCGGGTTGGCGCCTGCGGTGAAGATCGCGACACTCGAAGATCGCGCCAAGAAAGCTGGTCTCGAAGAAGGCGACGTGCTGGTGCAGGTTGGCGGTGTCGCCTGGCCGGACGTCGCCTCGGCGATCGGCGAGATACGTCGGCACAAACGAAGCTCGATCAACCTCACCGTGCTGAGGCAAGGTCGCTACGTCGATGTGGCCGCTCCCGTCGATCAAAAAGGACGCATCGGCTTTGGTATCGGCTTGACCACGCGCGATCTGGCCGTGGTGACGCGCGTGCCAATGACTCCCGCTGCCGAGCCTGCAAGGAACGCGAGTGAACCTGTCGACGCTGGCGCCGACGCGAACGCTGACGTCGATGCGACTGCAAACGCCTCGTCTCCGCTCGCTGCGACTCGCCTGGCTCTGGCGCCGGGGTCGATCGTTCTCGCGGTCAACGATGCGCCTGTCAAAAACTTTTTTCAGTTGCGCCAAGCGCTCCGCTCCGCGACCGCGTCGGCGTTGTCGGCCAATTCGGGCGCCGAAGTCACGATTCTGGTTCGCTCGCCTGTGGGGGAGACATTCAACACCGGTCCGACGAGCAAAGTCGCCTGGTCGCTGTCATCGGACGACGTGAAACAGTTGCACGCATTGGGCTGGCGCAGCCCCGTTGATCCCATGTTGTTCGGTCTCGATGAAACGCGACTTCGCACTTCGAACCCGGTGCGGGCGGTCGTCTGGGGCGTGCAAGACACCCGCTCGATGATGGCCAAAACCTACCTGACGTTCGTCCGCCTCTTCCAAGGCACGGTGCAGGTGAATCAACTCAAAGGGCCCGTCGGCATCGCCCACCTCGGCACGCTGGTCGCCGAGCGAGGCATGATGGACTTGCTCTTTTTCCTTGGCCTCATCAGCGTCAATCTCGCCGTGATCAACTTCCTGCCGATCCCCATCGCCGATGGCGGACACTTTGTCATGCTGCTCATCGAAAAAATTTCCGGCAAACCGGTCTCCCCGGCGATCCAAAATATCGCCTCGCTCGCCGGTCTGGCGCTCATCGGCGTGGTGTTCATCGTTGTCACGTACAATGACATCTCGCAGTTGTTCGGTGGCTGAACGCGTTGACGCCCGGTGTTCGGGCGAGCCATAAAATAATTTCTGACGCAGCGTTGCTTTCTCTCTCCTCACCATGATCGGCCTGTTGCTCATTCTGGCCTTTGGGCTGTTCGTCACAATCGCGGCGACGACGTGGTGGACGATCCGCCGATTGCGCCGGCCGCCTCGACGGACGTACGCCAGCGCCATGGCGCGTGGGATGCCCGGCGAGCCGTCGGAGTTGGCGACGCCCAGACAATGGGACGCGTGGATCGCGTCGTGCAAAGTCGGCGGACAGACGCTCGATCTGCCGGTGTGGGACATTGCGGGTGACGAACCGTCGGCGCCGGTGATCGTGTGCACGCCGGGCTGGGGCGATTCGAAAGTCGGGGCGCTGGTGCGCGTTGAAGCGCTGGCGCCGATCGCGTCGCGGATCATCGCGTGGGATCCACCGGGGCATGGCGAAGCGCCGGGGCTCTGCTCGCTGGGGCTGCGCGAACACGAGGCGATCGCTGCGATTGTCGATCAACTGTCAGACGATGCGCAGAATCGAGGAGTTGTTCTCTATGGTTGGTCGCTCGGCGCGGGTGCGAGCGTGGTCGCCGCAGCGGAGATGGCGAACCTCGGTGTGGTCGTCGGCGTGATCGCCGAGGCGCCGTACCGAATGCCTCAGACTCCCGCGCGCAACGTGATTCTCAACGCGAGTATGCCTTGGCGGATCAATGGTCCGTTGGCGTTCTGGCTTCTTGGGGTCGAGTTGGGCGTCGGGCCGAAGTGGCGCGGGTTTGATCGAGTCGAACACGCCCGGCGCCTGTCGTGCCCGCTGCTCGTGGCGCAGGGTTCGCTGGACGAGGTGTGCCCGGTCGATGACGGCCGAGCGATCGCGTCGGCGGCGCCGCTGGGTTTGTTCGTCGAGATTCAAGGCGGCCATCACAGCGATTTGTGGACCAACGAACGATTCAGCACGCCTTTCCAGAGCGTCGTGGTTGACTTTGTTCGCAGCCTTGGATTGCCAACGCGATCGGCGCCGACGACGGTCGAAACATAAATCTTGGACCACACGATGATCCGTCGGGCTCCCTCTCCCTACGGCAGAGGCCCGGGGTGAGGGGCGCCGGGGCTCTGTCTTGTTGTCTGCAAAAACCGGGTCGGGGACGACCCGGCTCGCAAAACGCTTGCGACCCACGCTCGCGCTTGGGGCTTGGAGTTGTCTCTGTGTCTCTGTGTCTCTTTGATGTTCGTGTTCGCGTGATCCA